>LFCJ01000277.1_pt1 | contig 30533 bp, 30 predicted proteins | sample 643141 | NCBI WGS metagenome assembly LFCJ01 (sample SAMN03766243, study PRJNA286221) | soda lake metagenome | biome: soda lake; feature: Kulunda steppe; material: water; isolation source: sample B1-Br-g2 brine of Lake Bitter-1 | place: Russia: Kulunda steppe | collected 2010-07
CACGACCCACGATCCGGTCCTCGTCGATGACGGCATCCGGGTCGAGAAGTCCCTTATCTCGAAATACAGAGTTCTGAACGCCCTCTTGAAGACGGCCTTTGATAGATTGTGAGAGGGATTGTTGATCTTCGCCGTTTGCCATGTTTGCGGATTAAGTCGAGGCCATAAATAAATATGGGTACCGTGTGCGAGGTTAAATCAGCCGAAATCAGTCGATAGAGGTGTTTTTGTAGAGGGTAGTCGGTGAGGCTCAGTAACCGCGGGCGAAATCAATTGGCAGTAGGGACCCCCCGTGTGCGATATGAAATGCCATCAAGCAGCCGTCGATACTGAGGCGAGGCAGAAGAACTCGGTGGAGACACCCCCCGTGTGCAAGATGAAACATCGGACGTGGTCTCAATCCGGATAGTACCAAAATATCTCTTGACGATCCCGAGTAGAATCGGATCTCACCGGTAAGTTACCCCCACACCCCGTGTGCGAGATGAATTTGACGAGAGGGTAAGTAGGGACGAAACATCCAAAATCCCGGGAATCGGTGAGAGAGTCCACGAGAAGGTGTAGAACCGATGAAGACGCCCAGTTCACGAAAGAACCAAGCTGCGGAAGAGTACGATCATATCACGAAACGTACTGTTTCGTTTCGACCGACCCTAGTATCACTACGGTTTTGGTTGACAGAGCGGATATATAAAGATTTCCTTAACACATAGCTTATCTCTATTCTCCTTCCTTGAGGGTTCTCATCAGTGAAATCGTCTGTTCTGCGTGTTTCATGGCTTCTTTCCTCAAACACCCCTCCCACCATCTTCTCGATTTCATCTCGCACACGGGGTGTGGGGGTTCGTCCTCGCAGGGACTGCGGTTAACCAACAAACCTTTTCATAACGACCGCCGTGTTGGTTAACTCCACTCCGTGTTCGCGAACGCCGTCAACTCCGGTACTCGTGTCTCCGCGAGTTCTCGACGAATCTTCGAACGATCCCACCCTAACGGCGAAAGCAAAGTTGTAACACGTCGACAAGGTAGCCGCGTTCGTCGCAGATCGAGTACCCGAGCCTGGGGACGTCTTCACGGCCTCGGTGGCACTCACACCAGATAACGCTCTCGAAGAACGAACCTAGCGTAGAGGATGGGTGCCTTGCGAATCATGCGTTACTGACAGACTGTTTTGCGCTAGGTCCTAAAAACGTGACCGGGTTATGGTATGAACAGGCGCAAAACCTCGACGTTTACAGTAGACGCCGAACCCAATTTGCGGTGTTGCTGGTAGGGTGGCTATGGTCAAGACGACCGAAGCTAAACAGGTCTGTCGCGCCGCTTCCACTGTTATACAAGAGATCCATTTCCCCGCGTACGATGCAGGTGATCTTCAACAAATTCTCACCTAGCGAGCAGAGGTCGCATTTTATAATAGCGTTCTCGACGACGCTGTCATTCCTCTTTGTGCAGCATACGGCGCCAAAGATGCAGGAGATGCTCGCCAGTCAATACATCTGTTAATGAAAGCCGGTGACCTCGGTCGGGACGGCGATACCGAGACCGTGACCGAGAAGCACGTCGAACGTGGTCGCCGGGATCTCGAGCGCGGACGGATCGAGGAAGGCATCAATGGGCTTACCCAACACGGGCATCTCGTGCTGTATGCTCTGCTGACGCTTGACCTAGAGAATGATACGCCAGTTCGATCTCGAGATGTCCGCCCACGATATACCCGATTTGCGGAACGGGCCAGTCGGGGTCCACTTGTCCCGCGTCGGATGCGCGATCATCTCTCCGAGCTCGCGATGCTCGGTTTGATCTCTGTAACCGAGCGGAATGAAGGTCGACGAGGGGGAACCTATCGAGAGTACAATCTCGATATGAACGCTGATCTCATCCTCAACGCACTTGATGATGTCATCGAGGATGTTGGCGTCCACGAGTCTATCAATCAATATCTCAACGCTGATGATAAGTTCGAAGAAGAGCCTGCATTGTCCGACTTTTCGTGAATTAGCATTAATATGGGTCACACCACTTTGTCCGGAGTAATAGGTCGTGTTAAATTTGTCTTATTGTGCCAGGGTGCGAAGGCTTTGAGCCACGAATCGGCCGTTTCTGGATTGGCTTGAGAGAACGAGTTAGCAAACAAGGGCGTCCGATGTTTTACCTCTCTGTAGACACGTTTAATTGAGCTTCGATCACTGTAGCGTTCATATCGAAACTCGAGGCTGTGGTGGTGGAGTGCGGCTTTCAGCCAGGCGGCCCAATCAACCAGAAAGACGGTGTCTTCGACGTCGTGTTTCTCCATGAGTTCGGCGAGAAATATTTCGGTGAGAGCGGTTGTACGTACCGAATACAGCTGAACATGCAGGAATCGGTTCGTCGCTGGATCGACCGCTGCATACAGCCAGTACTGTTGACCATTGATCCAGATCACCGTTTCGTCGAGGGCGACGGTGGTCGGATCAGAGCCTTCAACGAGAGCAAGGTCAGCCTTGTGCACCCAATCGTGAACGGCTTTTCGGCTCCGTTCGACACCGTATTTCTCGAGTTCTCGAACGGTATTCGAAAGCGATAGACCGCCCAGATTGAGGCGAATACCGAGCGCCATAAGATCGCGCGGTGTCCGCTCGCGGTGCACAAATTCCAAGTCAATCCATCCACTAGGTCCTCTAAGGTTGGCAGTTTTCGGCATTGGCACCAAAGACTGCCACCGCCTCACCACTTCGTACTCAAACTAAACACTGCCGCCAGGTCAACTCCGTATCCGCTGATATCATCGAATACTATTTCGATGCGTTATCGTCCAAACTGGTCGTTCACCTCTTCTCGTTCGTCGATCATCGCCGCTGCTGTTTCTTCCCAATCCCCCCAGACGAACCCTGACCCGACAACGATGGCCCAGGAGAGATAGGACAGTACAATGGAAATATACACACCGGAAAGGCCGTACTCGAGCGTGATTCCGAGGAAGTACGAACCGCCGAGCATGAACACGAACGTCCCGATAAATCGGGCGTAGAACGGCGTTCGAGTGTCTCCTGCCCCGTGTAACGTTCCGGCGAGGGTGAAAAATATCCCCATAAATAGCATCGATACGCCGAAGGCGCGCGTAAAGTCGATCGCGTGGCCGACCGTCGCCGGGTCCCGAGTAAAAATCGCGGCCAACTGTTCGGCTCCCAGGAATAAAATGACACCTGCACAGCCGTGGAGGATAACGCTTAGCGAAAGAATCGAGGTTGCGGTCTGCCGGGCCTGAGCGGGATCACCACCGCCTAATGTTTGTCCAATAATAATACTGGAGATTGTCCCGAAGGATCGGTAAAGTGGCCCGGTCAATTGCTGATATATCCGCCGGGCAACGTGGTAAGCAGCTGTTGCTTCGGTACCGAAGAGTAATAACAGCGCGTTAAACGGGAAATTGGCGATCGAGGAACTCATTCCTTCGGCAAAGTTCGGGATACTCACGGCGGCGAGCTGCCGAGTGATCGTCGGATCCCTCGGCCGGACGAGCGATGGCGAAGTCCAGGGACTCGCGATAGCACCGATCATGGCGAGGGATTCGAACGTTCGACTGACGGCAGTCGCGATCCCGACACCCACGATCCCCCAATCGGGAGCGATCCAGATGCCGAGCCCGAGTCCGACCGTCAGGAGGATGTTGAGGACGTTCGTACAAACGTTGACGATCATCGGCGTTCGCGTGTCACCAGTTCCCTGCAACGCGCGAGCTCCGACGAGGCCGGTGATCCGCATCGGTGCGGAAACGAAGATGATCATCAGATAGAGTCCACCTAACCGGACGACCGCTTCCTCGGCGCCGAGAACCGCGATCAATAGCTGGCTCCCCAGCAGCCCGACGACGACGAATGGTACGCCACAGATGGCACCGAGAAGTAACGCCTGCGTGACGGCACGGTTCCGAGTGCGGGTAGCCTCCCGTCCGGTATCCTGACTGGAGAGTGCTATCGCACCGGTCCCGAGGCCTAATCCAACTCGAAGCGGGATCTGTGCGTAGAGATCCGCGAGGCCGATCGCAGCGACCGCTGCAGGTGAGAAAAGTCCAGTAACGATGATGTCCACCGTTCGCATCAACGTGTTCAAGGTCTGCTCGATAACAATCGGCCACCCCAGTCCGAACGTTCGTTTCCAGACAGCAGGAACCCGTTCGGAAAGACGAAGTGTCAAATTTACCCCACCTGAGAAGACGGGTGCCAGTATATGTGGCGGTCAATATTGATGGAAGGCGCCCTCGTCCAGACCAATTTCGACTGCGTCAATCAGATCAACCTCGATGCGGGATTAGTGTTGCAGCTCTTACAGCGAGCCACGGTCATCCCTGAACGGAGCGGGGTGGGGCTATCGAGTATTCCCTTAGAGGGTTAGCTCGCCATCATCGTCTAGACATTCGAAGTTTTCAGGATCGGGGGTTTCTTCGGCGGGCCACTGGTCGGATGGGTCGTAATCCTCGGGGTACCGGAGGTTGTCGTCGTCGTCCCAGCCCCACCCGTTCTCCTCGAGAAGTGCGCGAGCGCCTTCGGGGTCGCCGCTCGAGTCGTCGGTGTAACTGACCAGGACGTCGTCGTCCTCGGGCCACCACGGGTGCGTATCGGAGATCATGGTCGACTCCACGATCGGATCGGAGTAACCGCCCGTGGAGATATCCGTAATCTCGTCGCGATTGAGCGACATCCCGACCGCCTGACGATACTCGACGAACTGTGTCGGGCCCCAGTTGGCCGCGGCCCAGTACTTAGCGGGGTGAATGTTCGACCCGGTCGCTACTTCGATCTGGTCGCCGATACTGTCCTCGAGGTTTGCGACGATGTCCGGCATGAAGCGGGACGCCGCGTCGAGTTCGCCGGCCTCCAGAGAAGATGCGAGCGTGGGATGCTGCTCGAAGCTGTGGACGGTAACGGTCGACTCTGGGGAAAAGACCGGGTGATCTTCGAAGGGAACGAGCGTCCCTCGCTCGTTGACCTGGAAGTCCTGCATCTGGAACGGACCAGAGCCGATAAATTCGTCAAACGACGCACCCGGGATGTCGTCGAGGTAGCCCTCACTCTCAACGTGGTCACGCGACCAGATACCGTACCGCGGCACGACACCTTCGACAAAGACAGGATTCGGCTCGTTGAAGTGGAATTCGACGGTCGAATCGTCGACCACGACGATGTCTTCCTCCGGACCACTCTCGAACGGCATCGAGGCACCTTTCGGCAGATCTCCCCCGAAGTTCTGATACACCGAGAAAGTGAACTTTACGTCTTCAGCCGTCACTTGGCTCCCGTCGTGGAAGGTCGCGTCGCGCAAGTGAAACCTGAAGAGCTGCCCGTTGTCCTCGACGTCCCAGTCCTCTGCGAGGACGGGTTGCAGCGACAGGTCGGTGTCGCGTCCGACCAGCGGCGAGTAGACCAGATTCTGCCACATCATCTGGGAGAGTTCGTTCGGGTGGATGAACGGATTCCGGTTCGTGAAACCGGGGAACGGGCTCCCGATATCCCACGAATCGCCGCTGGTCGGCTCCGTCTGGATGATCGAGTGCGGGTTCGCCGGAGACAGCCCGGCGGTCTCGTGTCCGGAGACGTCGAGGTTGTCCGTGTAGTAGACCGTCAGGATGGGGTCTTCCATCGTCGGTATGGCGAGGTACGCCTCGCTGATCATCTTATAACACTCGTTGACGACCTCGCGACGTTCCTCTGGGTCGCCCATGCTTCTTTGTTCGACCGCGAGTTCGGTGTAGTCACAATTGACCCAATTCGACCAGTTCAACTGACCGTTGCCTCCGGCGAAATCAGCCCGGAAGTCGTTGATCAGTTCGTGGGCATCGTGACGGGCCGGGTTCCCGGTGAGGTTCACTTGGTAGAGGTGGTGGAGTCGCTCGTCGTTATTGACCGCCGCGATCGCCGTCAACCCTTCGGAGGACTCGACTTCGACCGGAAATCCTGCTTGCTCAAGCTGTATCTCGACGACCTCGGCAACGTCGGAGAAGATCGGTGCCGCCGAGAAGGTCGAGGTGTAGTGGACGAGCAACGGTTCGACGGTCTCGCCGAGCCCTTCGGCGTCGTCGTCATCGTCACTGCCGATACAGCCGGCGAGTGCAGAGGCGGATGCCCCCGCGCCCATCATCTTGACGAGGTCACGACGGGAAAACGAAGTCGCGGTGCTGCTATGAGTCGCTTGGCTAGTGCCATCTAATGACATGAGAAAATAAAGATATCGTGGCCCTATAAATTTTTCGACTGTCTCAGGTCGTCCGTCAGCCGAGATCCGTCCGGCTTAGAGGGCGTCTCGAACGGCCGCGTCGGCTCGTCGCAGTTCGTGGACGACGCGATTACGAGCGCGTCGCAGGTGAACGTCGGCGAAGCGAGCTTCATCGTCGTCGAGCGAATCGACCGCTGCCACCTTACCCAGTAGCGGTAACGGCGGTCGATACACCGCTGGATCTTGCTGGAAGGGACCGCGTTCGGCGAAGTCAAGTCGAACCAACCGCCGCGACAGTTCGACGATCGCGCGGTTGGCAGTCTCGGGTTCAATCGCGCCCGCATCGATGGCCGCGTACAATCGTTTGAGATCGTTACTGAGCGTATCGAGCGCTTCCCGGACAGGATCCAGCACTATCGCTTCGGCCCCGTGAGACTCGTAATAGTCGAGCGACGTGTGGAAGTGTTCGACGGAGCGGCGATGATCGAGGGGAAGGTAGTCAGCGTTCGTGAGGCGGGCGACTGCCGTCGCAAAGACCCGGACGTCCCGCACCAGTACCTCCGGGTCGGCTTTCTCGATCGTGTCGGTCGACAGGTGCCAGGCGTCCGCGTGGCCACCGCTTCCGCCAACGGGGTGATAGCCTCGTTCTTCCCTGACCTCGGCCGGGAGGCACGACTGCAGGGACATGCCGGTGATACCGAGGTTGTTGAACGAGTAGTCGCCGGCGCGCGGCGGTCGGTTCTCCTCGGTGTCTTTCCCGGCGATGTCGTCGATCGCGCCGCGACAGAGTCTGTCGGCGTCGGGCATCCATTTCGGGCGCACGAAGAATTCCGTCGCACCCTTCACGCCGGGACTGTCCATGTTGACGTGGGCGACACAATGGTCGTGGAGATCGTGGGCGAACTCGTCTACGAACCAGGTGCTGCCGGCATAGCGCCCGGTCGAATGGCCCGGCCACCAGGCGACCCAGAGGTCGCGCTTGAGTTCGTCACGGTGGTCGTTGAACACGCGAGCCGTTTCAAGCAGGCCCGCATCTCCGGTCGCGTTGTCCGTGATGCCTTCGTACCAGGAGTCGATGTGGCCGTGCAGCAAGACGAAGTCGTCGGTATCAGGAGCGGCCTCCCCCTCGATCTGGGCGAGTACGAGCGGGCACTCCATCCAGTCGGTGGTGGTGCTGGCGGATACCTCAAGTTCTACCGTCCCGTGCTCGTCTATCTGCTCGAGTAATCGATCACCATCTTGCCGAGAGAGGTTCGCGACGACGATGTCGGGAATTTCCTCGTCGCTCCACGGGTCGGGGACGCCTCCCCATACCGGGGTAGCGATCCCCTCATGGGGTTCCTCGTCGTGGGGATGGATGCCGATGAACGCCGCTGCGCCGGCCTTGGCGAGCTCACCGATCGCCTCGATCGGCAGGATCGACTCGACCACGATCACCTTCCCGTCGACATCTCCTTCGAGGTGATCGACGTCGAGCCCGACGTCGAAGGCACCCGCCAGTTCGTCTGAGTCCTCCGTCTCCAGGTGAACCGCCTCGCCACGAGACGTCTCGTCGTTCGAGAAGGCGACCGTCTTCGCGGTGGGAAAGTCGGTTTGGATCGGCGACTCGATCGATACCGTCGCGTCGTGGGGCTGGCTGATATACAGTTCGGGTGTGAACAACTTGTGGGAAACGTCGAGCGCCTCGAGGCGCTCAGTCACGTAGTCAGCCGCGGTGCGCTCGTCTTCAGTGCCCGAAACACGTTCGAGGTCGGCGAACAGCTCGAGAAGTGCCCAGGGTTCGTCCTTGGACACGTCGTCGTACAAACTGCGCTCGAATGGAGACAGTACTGGTTCCTCTCGGTCGTAGAGAGCATACTCGGTCATCGTACACGACGAACCGAGGGGGCCCTAGGTGTTAATCGTTATCATCGAATTATCCTTCGAGTCGAAGCGCAGTGCACTCGAACATAGCGAGACGGTACTCGAAGACGGCGCGACGTTACTCGAAGACTGCATCGTCAACGGTGACACCGAGGCCTGGACCGTCGGGTGGCTGCATGATCGGATCGCGTCCGAGCTGCGGGTCGGTGGGATCCTCCGTCAGGTAACTGGCTCCGAACTCACACGCCGACGAGAGGTTCGGAGCGACTGAAGCGAGGTGCAAGTTCGCCGCCACGTCGAGGCTCGTGCCGAAGGCGCTGACGACCGTCACCGCGAGGTCGTGGCGGGCGGCCGCGTTCGCCATCTCGGCTTGATCGCCCAGGCTTCCAGACTTAGCGAGTTTGAAGTGACATCCCGCGGCCAGCCGGTCCGAACCGATCCGACCGACGTCGTCGGGGCCGTGGATCGCCTCGTCGGCGTAGACCGGGATTCCGGTCTCGGCCCAGATCACGGCGAGGTCTTCGACCCGCTCGGCCGCGACCGGCTGTTCTAAGTACTCGATTCCGTCGGTCGTCTCGAGTCGTTCGACCGCCGCCCTGGTGGTGGGGTAGTTCTTCCAACTCGTATTCGCGTCAACCCGCAGCGTGGCATCCGTCGGGATCGCCGATAGGACCGCGTCGATACGGGCCACGTCGGTGTCGATGTCGCCAGTCGCTTTGACTTTGAACCGGCTGAACCCCGCTTCGACGCGCTCTCGCGCTAACGCGGCCGCCTTCGTCGCTTCGAGGCCGGGAATGGTCGTGGCGACAGGAACTTCGTCCCGGCGACGGATGCCGATCAAGGTCGAAACGGGAACGTCGGCAACTTTTCCGCGTAGGTCCCACAATGCGAGATCGACGGCCGACTTTGCCCCCGGATTGCCGGGGATCTCGTTCCGCATGCCCTCGAACGCAGTCGACGCCTCGTCCAGCGTCGCGTCGACCAGTTGTGGCGCGAACCACCGTTCGATGGCGGCCGCCATCGTCTCCGTACACTCGCCGGTGAACCAGGGCAGGGCGGTCCCCTCGCCGTATGCAGTGAGACCGTCGTCCGTCCGCAGGCGAACGAACACGTGTTCGGTATGGCTGTGCGATTCGTACGTGACTGGGAACTCGGAGGCAAGTTCAATCGGGTAGGCTGCGACATCGACGTCGGTGATCGTCGGCGTCATCGGACGGCCTCCACGGCGTTCCGCGCCGAACGGATATCGTCGACTAGTCGATTCCGTGCACGTCGAAGCGCCCAGCGCGTAAAGCGGTATTCGTCGGAGTTGGGTTCCATTGATGGAAGGTCCGTCGCGGGTTTGATCTGGGCGTAGGGCGGGCGGTGCACCGCCGGATCCTGCTCGAACTGGCCCTCGGTGACGAAATCGGCGCGAACAAGGTGTCGTGAGAGCGTCTTGATGACTTTGTTCGCGTCCGCGGGATCGAGCGCCGAGCGTTCCGAGTAGAACGCGTCGACGGCCTCGGCGAGATCAGCGAGTTCGGACTGGATCGGTTCGAGGTCAAAGTGCGCTCCTGTGGTCTCGGCGTAGTCATTGATGATCTCCCGGTGGCGTTCGACGGTGTGACGGTGGTCGAGCGGGACCACCGATTCCGTGAGCAAGCGCGAAAGCACCGTCAGGTAAATCCGGATGTCCCGGACCAGCACGTCCGGATCGGCCTTCTCGATCGTGTCGGTCGAGAGGTGCCACGCGTTGGAATTACCGCCGCTGCCCCGGACGAGGTGATAGCCACGGTCTTCGCGAACGTCCTGTGGGATGTTTGAGTTGAGGGTAAACATCCCGGTGATACCGAGGTTGTTGAAGGAGTAGTCGCCGGCACGACGGGGGCGGTGTTCTTGGGCGTCCTTACCGGCAACGTCGTCGATTGCGCCGCGACACAGCGCATCCGCTTCAGGCATCCAGACTACCATGTCCTCGAACTCGGTTGCACCTTTCACACCCGGGCTATCCATGTCCACGTGAGCGACACAGCGCTCGTTCAGGTCGTGGGCGAACTCGTCAGCGAACCAGGTACTGCCGGCGTAGCGGCCGGTCGAGTGGCCCGGCCACCAGGCGACCCGGAGGTCACGCTTGAGTTCATCGCGGTGGTCGTTCAGCACGCGGGCCGCTTCGAGCAGGCCCGCATCTCCGGTCGCATTGTCCGTCACGCCTTCGAACCACGAGTCGTAGTGGCCGTGCAGCAAGACGAAGTCGTCCTCGTCCGGATCGGCCCTGCCTTCGATATCAGCGACGATCACCGGACACTCGAACCAGTCGGTCGTGACGTCGGCCGTTACGCGGACGTCAGTCGATTCCTCACGCCCGGCGAGGTCTATGAGTTCGTCGCCGACGGTCCGAGAGACCGTCGCGATGGTCATATCGGGAACGCGGTCGGTCTCATCTGGGTGCGGCACGGCGCCCCAGACGGGCGTTGCGATCCCGGAGTGGGGCTCTTCGTCGTGGGGGTGGACGAGGATGACGCCCGCCGCGTCGCGCGACTGTAAGGTCTCCAACGCTTCGATCGACAGCCCGACTGACTCGATGAGGACGACTTGTCCCGCGACCTCGCCGTCGAGATCGTCGTCGATCTCGGCCATGATGTCGACGTTTGAGCGTTCGATGTAGACGAGTTCCCCCTCAACCGTCTCGTCGTTAGAGAACGCGACCGTTTTGACCGCCGGTCGTTCACCCGAATCGTCGTAACGGCGGTTCTCCGGGCTAACAACCTCGACCGTCGCGCTGTTGGGTTGGCTGATCCACAGCTCGGGGTCGTAGCGTTCGTGGTTGATCCCCAGTGCATCGAGGCGATCGGTGAGGTACTCGGCCGCCCGCCGTTCGTCTTCGGTTCCCGTGACCCGTTCGAGCTCGGCGAACCGTTCGACGAGCGCCCACGGTTCCTCGGCGTCGACTGCGTCGTACAGCTTTCGTTCGAACGTCGACACTGCCGGTTCCGATCGCTCGTAGAGTACGTATTCGGACATCCTGCTTTGGAAAGCGGGTAGCGGGGAAATGAATGTTTCGGTGGTGCGGATCCGTTTTGGGGCCGTCCGACCGCTCGGTCGAATAGGGTTTAATTGCGCTCGTCAGTCGAACAGCGTCTCGTACTGCGAGTCGTCGAACTTGGGATAGGAGAGTCGACTCGGCTGGATGTCGTGGCGCGCCCACATCTCCGCGGTTTCGAGCGAAATCGACGCCGGGTCCAGCACGGGGATGGAGATGGCGGACTGAACGTCCTCGTGGGCGCGCATGAACGCCAGGCTCATACAGCCGGGGATCACCGACTCAGCACCGTCTTCTTCGACCGCTAGCCGACTGGCGTCGATCATCTGGTCGACCAGCCCGGCCCCCTCCGTGTTGATCTCCTCAACGGAGGTTTCGACGACGCGGACGCTCGCGAGTTGCGAGTCGAGGTGTGTCGCACGGATCTGTCGCCGTTTCGAGGCGGGCGTATCTCGGACGGTGAGACAAGTGAACCGATCGGAGATTTGGGACGCGGTGTGAAACGTCGAGGCGGCGGGGCCCACGACTGGCGTGTCAGTGAGTTCGCGCGCGGCAGTCACGCCCGGATCGCCGAAACAGCCGATGACGAATGCATCGAAATCATCCTCGTGTTCTCGGATCAGCTCGAGTGATCCCTCCACCGACCACTCGTGTTCGACCTCGCTCTCGATCGATTTCGGCCCCCGGTCGGCAGCGATGACCGAGACGTCCGCGCGGACGAGTTCGTTGGCGATCCCTTCTCTGCGCGATAGCTCTTCGTCGGCGAGCCCGTCACCTGGGACGAGGTAGGCAATCGAAACCATACTGTATTGGTTGGTGGCATCTTCTCTTAAAAGTTCGCTGTGCGCGGCACAACAGCGTGTGGCTGCGCGCGACGTTACGGCCAGTCGCCGATGATGCGCATACCTTCGAGTTTGTTCTCGGCGTCAAGTTGGGATTCGACGGAGTCAACCGATCGCCGCGGGGCGTCGCAGTCTTCGGCCGCGAGTTCGACGACAGCTTCGGTGAGGAGAACCGAGTGGTGTCGAATGTCCCTGGAGTCGACCTTATCGAGGGTGTCGGCCGCCGTGTGGCCCCAGCCACGGTCGCGGCCGCCGGTATCACTTTTCGTCTGGCACCCGGGAATGCCCCGGGAGACGAACGGCCAGTGGTCGCTGTTGGGGTTGAAGGTGGGCAGGATTTCGATCGGGGCGTCGAACCGCTCGGCGGCCACATCAAGGACGTCTTCGAAGGTATCGAAGCCGTGAGTAATCACCTTGAGATCGCGCGCTCGGCCACTTCCGTCGTTGTTGACCACGGCCTTGACGGTATCGAGGTCGATCTCCCCCACAAGGTGTTCCGAGCCAAGCAGCATCAGTTCCTCCGCGCCGAAGACGACGAACTGTACCTTCGTCTCGAGTTCGTCCTCACGGGCTTTCAGCGCTTTCGCCATTTCGACGACGATAGCCGTTCCCGCGCCATTGTCGAGCGCGCCCGTGGCGATGTCGTGGCCATCGACGTGACTGGTCACCAGCACCTGCTCGTCGGTGTCGGGCCCCACTTCCGCGTGGACGTTCTGACTCGTCGCGTCGCCGATCGTGGCTTCGACGTCCACGCTGACGGTCTCTCCCTCATACCGCCGTGCAAGTTCGAGTCCGTCTTCCTTACTGACTCCGACGGCAGGAATATTCCCGATCGGGGCGTCCTCCGTGCCGATGCTCCCGGTCGGCGGAAGCTGGCCGTCGATGTGATTGCGGAAGAGAAAGCCCACCGCCCCGTGCTCGACGGCGTAGTAGTACTTTTCGCGTCGATGAATGAATCGATCGTAGTAGGAGGGCACGTTCGCGGCCGCCATGACAATCTTGCCCTCAATGTCAGTCTCTTCGAAGTCCTTCGGCAACCCGTATCCGAGGTCGCAGAGTTCGCCCGTGGCGCCGGCCGACGGACTTCGCGGAAGCGCGATGCAGGAGAAAGACCGATCTTCCGCCGGTAATTTCAGGGAACTCGACCCGCGGCGCCACCCGACCATGTCGAACGGTTCCATGCGAACGGAATCAAGCCTGAGTTCGTCGAACGTGTCGCGGACGATCTCGGCGGCTTCCCGTTCGCCGCTGCTTCCCCCGAGTCGGGGACTCACGTTCGTCAACCGGCGCAGAACGTCGTAGCCCAGGTTATCGGCGTACGCGTTGCCTATCCAATCTGGCATGGGAAGAGGTTGCCATAGTGGGTAATAATACTTGTGTCACACGCGGCTGGCCGATGACCTATCACGGCCGCGCGGCTCTCCCTGACACCACGCTAGACTGCACTGCGGTGAACGCTCTCGTCGACGTCCGTTCGCGCCGAACGGTGGCCTCGGGGCCAACCTACTTACACCGATCCGAACGTATCGAAGAGCAGCTCGGTCTGGTAGGTCGCTGCAGGTCGAAGGACCGGGATCTCCACACCCGCCTCGCGATACGCCTCCACCCGGTTTCGGGCCTGATCGGGCGTTCCACAGGCGGTCAGTCCGCGGACCCATGACTCGGGCAAGGCGCGTTCGATCCCGGCATCACTTTCCCGTTCGTAGGCCTCCTCCAGATCGGGAAGCACCGACTCGTCGATCACCGGTTCGCCGACCCGCTTTCGCATGCCGAACTGGTAGAACGGGGGGCGGAACTTGCTCGCGACCTCCCATCGAACGGCGTCGACGGCGTCGCGCTCTCGCTCCTCAATCGAGGTGTTGATCAGCTGTGCAACGGTGAACTCGTCCCAGTCCTTGCCGACTGATTCGACCTGCTCGCGGAGAAACTCGATCGCGTTAGCGCTGTACTCCGGCGATGAGACGGTGTTCAGGAGGACGCCATCGCCCAGTTCGGCGGCGAGTTTTAGCCCCGTTCGACTCGTCGCGGCCACGTAAAAGGGCACGTCTTCTCTCACTGGCGTCCACCCAAGTCCGATTCCGTCGAACTCCAGGTGCTCCCCGTCGTATGTGACATCCTCGCCGGTGAGGACGTCGCGCATCACGTCGAGCCACTCGGTGAGCGTTCCCGGCGGATCGACGTCTTCGAGCGAGTGCGTCCGCGCTTGTGCCGACGTACAGGCACCGGGGGCAAGGAACAGCCGTTCGTCAGCGAGTTCATCGAGGGTAGCGACCGTCTGACCCATCGTCACCGGGCTGCGGAGTCGGACGACCTGCGTGAATCCGAGACGCATCTTCTCGGTGGCTCGGGCGAACGCACTCATCGCAGAGACGCCGTCTCGCATCAGGTTATTCGTCTCGGAGAAGAAGCCCACGTCGAAGCCGCACTCCTCCGCGCGTTGCATCCAATCGGCCATTTCCGGGACGCTTTGGTCCGGATCGTATCCCGTGGCAAAGCCTATCTTTGGCATCTGGTCGCGTGATTGTGGGGCCCCGGCGCTCATATAACTTCCGGCGGATAGTCGACGTTCGAACAGGCGGATCCGGTCCACCCTTCCGTTGGGTGAGTGCAGGTCATTCCCTCGCAGGGCAAGCGTTTACATTCTACCCAATCATCCTGTCGGACTGTTCCGAACAGAGAAAGAGGGCGGGGTCGGCGACGTCCTCAGGAGACAGCAACTGTTGTAACGAACTGGCGGCTACCATCGCGGAACGAGTTTCATCGACAGGAGGATCCTGCTCCGCCAACCGGTTCCGGAGCCTCTCCTCGAACCGCTCGCCCTCTCCGTGGTCGGGAGAAACGGCGTTCACGTTGATCCTGAACTCCTCGAGTCGACCGCTAGCGTACGAGTGAATCCGATGAGCCCCGAACGTGATCGAAGCCCGAGCGGACAGCATTCCCGTCGGTCGAATCGGGGATCCGACAAAGCTGGGTGATGCGGTGGCGTACCTCTGCTTGGACCGTGCAGGGTACGTCAACAGTCAGGCCATCATGCTCGACGGCGGATCCGGTCGTTCCAACATCAGACGCGGGGCTCCGGAGACGTCCGGTTTCGTGACTTCTCGGCATTTCGACCGAAGACTTCCCGACGCGGCGACCCTCCGGTCGAAGGTTGTCGCAAACGAGCGTGTCGAGGCTGAGACCTTCATCGAACCACAGTTCGCGACTGACGGCCCTCGGACACGGCTAGACGAGTCTCTCCGGCCGTCGAAACGGGCGGCGACTCCGCGTTCGACTCCTGGGAGTACACTATCAGTCTCGTCGGAGTCGTTCGACCGCGCCTCCGAGCATGACCGCGGTCACCTCGTCGTTCCAGTCGGCGACGATCTGCATTCCGACGGGTTTGCAATCTACCTCCCCGCAGGGAACCGAAAGCGCGGGGGTACCCGTCAGGTTGAACGGCGCCGTGTTAGCGACGGTCCGCCGGATGTCCTCGTGTTCGTCGACCGCACCGAATTTGGGTGGAATCAGCGCCGTTGTCGGGCAGACCAAGGCGTCGTACCGGTCAAGCGCGTCGGCGACGCGGGCGGTGAACTGCTGGCGGATGATCTGGGCCGTTGCGTACGTCTGCCCACCCGTTGCTTCGAGGAGTGCGCTGTTCGGGACCAGTCGGTCCGTAACGTTCTCGCTGTACCCGCCGCTCTCGTTCGCCGCCTCGACGACACCCCGCCACTCCTCGCTGTACCCCGTGCCAGTACCGTAGGTCAGCCCGTTCTTTTCCACGTAGGTCGCGAACTCTGCCCCGCTGATGCGCGACAGTACGAACGGAGTATCCTCGTACCCGTCTATCGAGATACGATCGACGCCGACGCCCTCGTCGGCAAGGGCCCGGGTAGCGCCGGAGACGGCGTCGGCTACAGGGTCGTCGGACAACTCGAACGCCTCCTCGATCATGGCGACCTGGAGACCCGCCGGAGATTCCTCCGTCGCGAAGGCAATGTCGCTCGGCGGGTTCGAAACCTTCGTCGAGGGGTCACGGAGGTCGCGGCCGCTGATCGCCTCCAGACCGCGCGCGGCGACCTCGACCGAGTCGGCGATTGGACCGAGGTGATCTAGTGAGGGGGCGAGATCAGCGTAGCCGAATCGCGACACTGAGCGATGGGTCGGCTTGATACCGACGACACCGCAGAACGACGCCGGTATGCGGATCGATCCACCGGTGTCGCTTCCGATCGCGATGTCGACTAGTCCGGCGGCCACGGCCGCACCGCTGCCGCTGGATGAACCCCCTGGAACACATCCATCAGCCCTCGGATTCGCCGTTCGGCCATGAGCACACGTTTCCCCCGTGGTGTGGAGGGCCCACTCGTCCATATTAGTCGTTCCGACGAGGTCCGCACCGGCCGAGAGGAGTCGCCGGACTACCGTCGCGTGGCACGATGGAGTGAACGCTAGCGTATCCGAACCACACGTCATCGGGACACCAGCGACGGAGACGTTGTCCTTTACTGCGGCGGTCAGGTTCGAAAGTGGTCCATCGCCGCCGGCGATCCTGAACCGGTATCTGAAGGCATCGTACTCGTCGTCGGCGACAACGACGTCGCGAGCATCCTCCGAATCCGGTGGTTCCGGTCGGAGGTGCCCAAGCGTCGATTCCATCTCCTCGGCCCGTTCGACGTAGGAAACCACCTCGTCGTCCGATAGTTCAATCCCGAACTCGGCGACGAGTTCCTTCACTCGCGACGTATCGATGAACATGGCCATATTACTCACCCGCCCCCACTTAACATTCCTGTCGGTGAAGCTAGTAGTCGTTCATTCGACGCCTGGATCCGGCACTGCCGCCGTTGATATTTAGTTCCGATTGCCACCGTTCCAGAACGCTGTTTGCTAGGTCCCCCAGTAGCCACTGTGTACTGTCCGGTCCGACGGCGGTACCTGAATCGAGGCGGCAACGAGGTCGGGGGCCAACGTGTCCAATGGGAATTGTGACGAACGGGCGGTGGGGATGGCACTGCTCAGGGGGAGCGCTCTACCAGCCTCGAATTCCGACCTGAGTCGGTGAATCACTCGCTCGATGGTGTCAAAAAACAGGATTGAAGCAACCAGCGTGATGCCACCAAGTAGCTGGAATGCTTCGGCAAGTAGGCTTCTGTCGGCGAGAAACCCGACGAATACCGATCCGAGCGAACTGATCCCGAACATCACTATCTGTAACAGCCCAAGGTCGGAACCTTCCACGTTATCCGGGAGAGCGCCAAGATGTGGCCGCTAGCGACCGGGCCTGGCCCAAAATTCAGCGCAAGCTACTAGCAGGAACGCGACGAGCGTGATCGCCGAAACTGCCGCCAGTTCGTACAGGATGTATCGGTCTGAATAGCTGTCGGACAGCTTTCCGGCGATTTGTTGGACGAGGGGTCCCACGGCGAAGTGGAGGGCGTAGAGTGCGTTTGCGACTCCCTGATCCGTTTCCCAGATCTTGACCATGTAGGTTACGAAGAACGATATGAATCCTTGATAGCTGAAGAGGACGAGAGTAAACCCGAGGGTCGCCAACAACACGGGAAGGGATCGACACTTGCCGCGATCATCCACAGCGCTTCGTGGGCCGACTAGATCACGACGGTATTCCGGTTCGTGCTCCGATGCAGAATCGCCCGCGACGCACCGTAGGGCAGAGTAAGCAACAGCGGGAGCGTCAGGAAAAAACCGGTCGCCATCCGCAGCGAAGGTAATTCCCAGGGCCCTTCCTTCCTGCTTCGGATAGGCGTGCGCAAGGACCGTGACCCTCAGAGTCGCGTAGAGCCCCGTACCAATCCCTAGCAGGCCAAACGCCGCGACAAACGTTACAAACAGGGAGGACGTACCGACCCCGACGATGCTGAGTGTGATGATCGCTGCACTCGCTACGAGAACATTCCGTTCCCCGAAGGAGTCACTGAAGAACCCCAACGGGAACTGCATGATGTCGTAAGTGAACCAGAGAACGCTGATCGCTCCACCCGCTGCCGTGTTAGAGACGGGAAATTCGACCTTGAGCAGAGGGAGGGGAGCAGGGACGACGACGCGAGCCCAATTACCAAAAACCAAACGCCAGCGACGACGAAGAGGATTCCACGCTCACGTTTCGTCCCGCCGGACCGGGTCAGTTTCTGAACGTACACTGGTCTCTTGGAAATCCCTGTTTTGCAAAAAAACCTGTGGTTGGGACGGGGACGTGGACCGCAGTGTAACGAGAAATGAGTTCGGACCGGTGTTGTGTGCGCCCGTGAGCCCGACCCAGTCCGAAATCGGACACCGCGAACGTCCCCCGTCAAGCCGGGGAGCCAAACTCGGTCAGTAACTCGCTACTCCATATTTTGAGCTGTTCCATCAGTTCGATTGGATCGTACGCCATCGGCCCGACGATCACCTGATCGAAACCGCCGTCCTCGAATTTTCCGAGTTGACTCCGGATCTCATCGGCGGATCCTGACAGGTTGTGCTCCATAGCGAAGTCGACACCTCGGCTGGACGAAACGGCCTTCCCGTACACTTTCCGCTGGTGACGTCTGGCGACCTCGCTGTCGGAATGGGAGATCATGTGACACCAGTTCAGCGCGACCGTATCGAACGTCTCCGGGTCCCGATCGTGAGCGGACAGATAGCTGGCGATGTCCCGCCACGTTTCGTTGAGGACGTCGGGTGACCGTGCTGCACCGATCCAGCCGTCCCCATGACGGAGGATGCGCTCCTTCACCGACTTGAGGACGCGGTACTCACCGTCGACCTCTGAACCGGTTCCGGCTATCAGGATTCGCGGGGTTTGATTGGGGCGAGGTTCGATGGAGAGGTCCTTCACCTGGAAGAAGTCCCCATCGAACGTTACCGACTCCTCGGAGAACAACCGCGTGATCAGTTCCAGCCCTTCGGTGAATCGTTCCCCGCGTTCCTCGAAGGGAACGTCGACTACTTCGTACTCCTTCTCGTACCAACCGATACCGAGACCGAGCGTGAGTCGGTCGCCCGTGAGGTGCTGGAGCGTAGCCGCCCGCTTGGCGACGAGGACTGGATTTCTCATGGGGAGAATGAGGATGCTCGTTCCCAGACCGGCCGTTTCGGTCACACCGGCCACTGTCGAGAGTGTCGTCAGTGGGTCGAGCCGGGAGGAATTGTACGCGGGCGGTCGGACTAGGTGTTCGGTGGTCCAGATCCCAGCGAAGCCGTACGCTTCAGCTTGCCGTGCGTACCGCTGGAGCCTGCCGGGCGGTAATCGGTATCGATCAGTTGCGAACGATGGGACTGCCACACCCAGTTTCATGTATCCACGTCTCGTCCGAGCACGCAAATAAAGATACGGGTAGTATCAGGACGTAATGACGACCTTGCCCGTCACCTCCCGGTTCTCGAGCGCCTGGTGGGCGTCGGCAAGTCGATCCAGCGGGAGGGTGCGATCGATCTCCGGACCGACTTCGCCGCGGGCGATGAGCCGGCCGACGTTTCGAAAGTCCCGTCGGTTTCCAAGTGGCGCGCCCAGGATCTGGCGGTGGTGCTGGTACAATGACCGAATATTGATGTCCGGGTACGGTCCGCTGGTCGCTCCGCAGACGACCATACGTCCGCCCTTCGCCAGACTGTCGATGCTCTGTTGCCAGGTGGCCTGTCCGACGTGATCGGCCACGAGGTCGACGCCGCGTCCGTCCGTTAATGTGCGAATTTTCTCGGCGAAGTCGACGTCCTCGTAATTGATGACCGCCTCGGCCCACTCACCAACTTGTTCGGCCTTTTCCTGCGTCGATGTCGTCGCGTACGTTTCGGCGCCAAGTCGCTCGCTCAACTGGAGGCAAGCGTGCCCGACCCCGCCGCTTGCACCGAGAATGAGCGCCCGTTCTGACGGACGTAACTCGCCCGTTGTGACGATCATTCGCCAGGCCGTGGTAAACGAGGAGGGATACGCGCCGGCCGTGACGAAGTCCATTGAATCGGGGATCGGATCAACCGATTCCACCGGGACAACGATGTACTCGGCGAATCCTCCCGGAATATCCCTTCCGATCTTCTTATTGTCCTCGCACATCGTTTCTTCGCCAGCGAGACACCATTCGCACGTCCCACAGGTCTTCCGATGGTAGACGTTCACCCTATCACCGACATCGAATTTCGACGTGGGACTCCCAACCGCGTCAATCACGCCGGCGATTTCGCTTCCCGTCTGGAGCGGTTCGCCGTCAGTCATCTCGTCGAAGTTCTTGCGCATCAGGACGTCAGCGCGGGTGATGCCGCAGGCCTTCACCTCGATGCGGACCTCGTCCGGGCCTGGTTCGGGGACGTCGATGTCCCGAATTTCGATCGATTCGACTGGATCGCTAGCGCTGGTTATGAGTCCGGCCTTCATGATTGTTCGCTCTAGGGCTGCTGGTATATAATCTTCGATCATTCGCGTACGTGATGGCCAGATCCTCGGCCGGCAATTGTTCTCTAATAGGAAACTTTTTTGAGAGAGTGTGACAAGCATACAATGCATGAAAAAGAACGAAGACTTCGACGGGATCATCAAATCCGACGTCACCCTCTTCGAGATCGTCGAGTATCTCCAGCAGAACGGACCGAGCGGCGTGACCGAAATCGCGAGCGAACTTGGAAACTCCAAAAGTAGCGTCCACAAGCACCTCAAAACGCTTGCCCTAATGGAGTACGTCCACAACGATGACGGCGTGTATCGACTCGGTTTCCGTTTCCTTGAACACGGCGGTTACGTCCGCGATACGACCAGATGCTACTCGCAGGGACGAAAGGCGGTCATGGATCTCTGGAACGAGACCGGCGAAGTGGTGCTCCTGACGGTCAAGGAATTCGACCGCGGCCTGTTTCTGTTTCGCTCGAGCGACCCGTACGGACTTGTTCCATCGACGCCGATCGGTCAGCGCTTCTATCTTCATCAGAACGCCGCCGGAAAAGCCATGCTCGCCCGACTCGACGAACAGGAACGCCATGAGTTACTCGAGCGGAACGGCATGCCCGCTGCCACGGAGCGGACAATCACGGAGGAGGAGCAGCTAGAAGCGGAACTGGTGGACATTCGCGAGCAGGGATACGCGGTCAATTTCGGCGAGAAGAGCAGTGCCGTCTGGGCGATATCCGCATCGTTTCACGATTCGGTCACCGGTCAACTCGGAGCTATCTCGATCACCGTTCCGGAAAGCGTAACGAGCCGTCGCCGACTTCACGAAGAGTATTCTTCGCTACTCATCGATGCCGTAAGCAGCCTCGAACTCCGACTGCGACAGCCGACGGATTTGCTTCAGTAGTGTGTTCTCTGTTATCGAACGGTTTGGAATTACGCACCTATGTTTGTAATTCATAGTTGAATAATAACACACCGCATATTGCCGCAGCTATGTTCGATGTAAATATGTAATTATTTATCACCGGAATAATCTATGAGAGGGCTGTTCTGGTAGCTATTCACTATTCCCATGCTGTTTCCATTCTAGATCGAGTTTCCGTGTTATCGCGACCAGCCCGTCAGCGTCCATCTGAATACTGTTCACTATGAGTGAATGGCTCGTTCTGATAATTCTGTGATAAAAGATAGATTCTTAAGCGTGGGTTTCGAACCCCACTTACTGCCATGAGCCAGCCAACCTATACGTCATTCGGGTACAGCAGCGACGCACGATCACAACTGATCGACGTTCCAGAGATGCCCCACGCGGGAGAGCCCTACGAGTTCCCGCTTGATCCGGGAGATGAAACGAAAGCGGAGACACTTCTCGAAGAACTTCCGCTTATTTCGCTCCACGAGCACCCCGCCTACCAACCCGCCGAGATGGACGACCGTCCCGAGTACGTACGAAGCGGCCGCGTGCGAACTCCCTACGACTTGCTCCCGACCGGTCCGCTGGACGCGGCCTTCGTGGGTATGATGGGCGTAAAAACGTGGGATGATGCGGTGCGAAATCTGGGAATGCGCCGGTGTGACTACGCGAAGTCGGAACTCGTGGACGTGATCGAGACCGCAGAGCAGTTGCAATCCGTCGGATCGGACACTAACTTCGGCGCCGTCCTGACAGTCGAAACCTCGCAACTCGTCGGTACCGACGTGGACAGACTGGATGTCCTCTACGGCCTCGGAATCCGCTCGATGGGTCTCACGTATTCGGAGTCGAATGCGGTGGGAACCGGCCTTGCGGATCAGAACCGCGACGGCGGGTTGACCGGTTTTGGGGAGAACGTCATCACTCGCATGAACGAACTCGGCATCCTCATCGATGCCAGCCACGCATCGGACCGGACAACGCTCGACGCCGTTGAGGCGAGCGACGATCCGATCATCCTGTCACACAACGGCGCACGAGCGCTCAACGACATCGATCGGCTTGATCCGGACGAAGTCCTCGAAGCGGTCGCCGACACGGGTGGCGTGATCGGGATCCAGGCTGCTCCCCACAACACCGCTTCGCCGGACCATCACCGCCACTCGATCGACTCGTATATGGATCACTTCGAGTACCTAGTCAACCTCGTCGGTATCGACCACGTCGCGTTTGGGCCGGACGTGAGCTGGGGCGATCATCTCGAACTACACCGGTACTTCGGCAAGGACCTCTCGCAGTATCCCGACTGGGTCAATCTGGACATCGACTACGTTGAGGGGCTCGAGAACCCGAACGAAGCCTGGCAGAACATCATCCGGTGGCTGGTCGGAAACGACTACTCGGACGAGGAGATTCGGCAGGTCACGTCGGAGAATATTATCCGGGTTGCAGCAGACGTCTGGTAACCGGGTGCGGTTACGCTTCGAGCCGTTCGGCTCCGTTTCTGGAGCGGCATATTCTTTCTTCCCGAGAAGCCCAGCAGCCGGTATCCGCGTACGAACCAGTCGCCCACGGTGGTGGAAAAACATTCAAACAGCGGGGAAAACATTTAAGGAAAGCGAGGAACATGAGCCTACTAGATGACTCAGTACTCACCTGTGCCAACAATTACTCGCATATATTCGCGAGTTCAAGACCGGTATTATCCCTGGCTCAAGCCGGCAAAATCGGTATTTTTACAGCTGTGGGACGACACGAGGGCACGGCTGGCGATCCTGTACCTCGTGATCCTCGTGTTGGTCGCCGCCATCGGACCCTCGATCCTGCCTTACGAATATAACGAGTTCATTTACCGGGGTGGCGAACTGTACCGCAATCAGCCACCGTCGCTCCAACACCCGCTCGGGACGGACACGATGGGGCGCGACCTCTTCACCCGACTCGTCTACGGCACCCGTCCAACGCTGATCACCGGATTCGTCGGCGGGGGAATCCTGATCACGATCGGGACATCGATCGGAGTCACGTCGGGTTACATCGGAGGCAAGGTCGAAAGCGTCCTGATGCGCATTACCGACTTCGCGTTCGCCGTTCCTGCACTCCCGTTCGGAATTGTCCTCGTTGGACTAATCAACGTTGGCTATTACACTGCGATCGTCGTCATCGGCATACTGCTCTGGCGAACGAGCGCACGTGTAATCCGCTCACAAACGCTGCAGATCAAAGAACAGGAGTTCATCACCGCGATCGAAGCGGAGGGAGCGAGTCGACCCTACATAATGTTTCGTCACATTCTGCCGAACATCGCGCCGATCGCGATGCTTTACTTCGCGCTCGGCATCGGATATGCCATTTTGCTTCAGGCGGGGCTCGTCTTTATCGGCGTGCTTACGCCGTTCGTCCCCTCCTGGGGCGTGATGATCCGTAATGCCTTCGGCGCGGGCCAGGCCGACATCTGGTGGTGGTCGCTTCCGCCGGGGCTCATGCTATCTATGACCGTACTGGCCGCCTTCTTGATCGGTCGCCGATACGAAGACCTGACCGGCAATCAATCGGAACAACTTATGGTGGATGCCGAATGATGGAGTTGATATGGATATGACGGACCCGTTGCTTGAGGTCGAGGACCTCGAGGTGGCCTACCAGACGCCTGAGGGGCGCCTCACTGCGGTCTCCGACGCGACCTTTACCATCGAGCGCGAGCAGTTCTTCGGCCTCGTTGGCGAGTCGGGCTGTGGCAAGAGTACCCTCATCAAGTCTATCATAAACGGACTGGACCCCAACGGAGCGATCACGTCTGGGACAATCAAGTACAAAGGCGAAGAGATTCAGGACTACTCTGAGGAACAGTTTAACGAAAAGATTCGATGGGGCGAGATTTCCTACATCCCGCAAGGGTCGATGAACAGTCTGGATCCCATCGAGCGGATCAACAAACAGGCGGTCCGTATCGGTCAAGCACACACGGACTTCGGAAAGGAAGCGTTGCTCGAGCGGCTGCGAGAGCTCTTCGACGTCGTCGGTATCCCGCGCGAGCGCATCTCCGACTACCCACACCAGTTCTCCGGCGGGATGAAACAGCGCGCTATCATCGCGTTGAGTCTGCTGTTAGAGCCTGAACTCATCATCGCGGACGAGCCGACGACGGCGCTTGACGTCATCATGCAGGACCAGATATTCAAATATTTGACCGAAATCAAGACGGACTTCGACACGAGCTTACTGCTAATCACCCACGACATCAGTGTCACATTCGAAATGTGCGACGAAATTTCTATCATGCACGCCGGCCAAATTTGCGAAACAGCGACGCCGAAACCGCTTTACGATCAACCGTTGCATCCATATTCGATTGCGCTCCAACGCTCGTTCCCCAGCCTCGATAACGTTGGTGAGAACCTCGGCGTTATCGAGGGCTACCCCCCGACGCTGTACGGGGACGACGCGGGCACCTACTGCCACTACGTGGACCGGTGTCCAATAAGCACTGAGAAGTGCCGGCAGGACAACCCGCCGCTGGAACAGAAGGGAGAGGGTTCGCAGTCCGTTGCCTGCTTCCACACGGATCGCGCTGAGGAACTCCGATCGCAGAACGCTCCTGGTGACGGGGCGCAGGAGGTGGCAGATGACTGATCAATTAATCGAAGTGAAGAATCTGAAAAAGCATTTCGATCAGGCGACGAATTTCTTCGAAAAGCACTTTAAAGACCTCGAACCGGTACAAGCCGTCGATGACGTAACGCTCTCGATTTATCCGAACGACGTGAAAGGCGTGATCGGCGAGAGCGGCTGTGGGAAAAGTACCCTCCTTCGAACGATGCTGTTTTTGGAGGAACCGACGAGCGGCGATATCTATTACCGTGGAACGCGGCTCGAACCAGGAAACAGTTCACTGCTCAAGGAGTACCGCCGTCACGTCCGATTCATCTTTCAGGACCCGTATAACTCATTGAATCCGCGTCTGACGGTCAACCAGGCGCTCTCAGAGCCATTGCGCATCCACGACATCGATTGCGACGTCAACGAACGGGTGCGCCAAACGCTCGAAGACGTCCAACTCTCTCCACCCGACAGCTACCTCAACAAGTTTCCGGCAGAACTGAGCGGTGGCGAACGACAGCGCGTTTCGATCGGACGTGCACTCGTGGTAGACCCGGAGGTCATCCTCGCGGACGAGCCGGTTTCCATGTTGGACGTCTCGACGCAGGCGTCGATCCTGCGCCTGCTGCAGGACCTTCGCAAGGAACACGATATCTCGATTGTGTACATTTCCCACGATCTGTCCACGGTTGCGCATCTGTGTGACGAGATCAACGTGATGTACCTCGGACGGATTGTCGAAACCGGTTCAACCCAGGCGATCATCTCCGAACCGAAGCACCCCTACACCAAGGCGATGATAAACGCAAATCCGGTGACGAATCCACATCGTGACCGGGAGTTCACCCAGTTGCCGGGCTCACCGTCGGATCCAATCGGCTTGGGAGAAGGCTGCCGGTTCCGCGATCGCTGTCCCGAACGAATGGATATCTGTGAGAAGACCCCGTACTTCGTAGAAACGGACGATGGCCACTACACTGCCTGTCACCTCTATTACGATCACGAAACGGCAGAGCCCGGCGGATCAAAGTACGAGAAACAACCAGTGGGGGTGAACTGACATGAGTTCAGTAAAATACTTCGCGTACAAGGTTGGACAGCTACTGTTCATGTTCTGGGCAATCCTGACATTCCTGTTCTTCCTGTTTCGATCGCTGCCCGGATCGTTTGCGGACCAGCTTATATTTCAGGGCGCATCGCCCGATCTGGTCGCCGAACTCGAGACAAAGTGGGGGCTCAACGAACCGCTGTACGTACAGTATTTCAACTTCCTCACGAACTTCGTCCAGGGTGACGCAGGCGTCTCCTTCCAGTACAGACAGCCCGTGATTGAGGTCGTGCAGACGGCGTTCATCAACAGCATTCTCCTGGCACTTCCCCCAATAATCCTCGGGTACCTCTTCGGCGTCGTCGTAGGAACCATCATGGGAACGAACAAAGGGTCGAAACTCGAGAAGTACGGCATTATCCCCCTCTTCGTGCTGGGGACGGTCCCGTCGTTCTTCCTCGCTATCCTCGTCGTGCTGGTATTTGCCGTCTGGTTAGGCTGGTTCCCAACGTCGGGGATGTCGAGCGCCGGGAGCGCCAGCGGACTGGATCTGTACCTCAGCCGCGACTTCCTCTGGCACTACACGCTTCCATTTTCGGTCATCTTCCTGCGTTATACGTTCTTGCCGACCGTCTTGATGCGAACGAGCGTCGTCGATACGATGCGCCAGGATTTCATCTTCTACCAGCGTATCACCGGCATCCCCAAACTGCAACGGATGCGAAGCGTGATTAAACACTCCTCTATCCCCCTAATAACCATGTTTCCGATCTCGATGACCCAGGCGGTCGGCGGCGTCGTACTCGTTGAGTTCGTCTTCGGCTGGCCCGGCATTGGGATCGAGCTCGTGAACGCGGTGAACGCTCGTGACTATCCGCTCGTTCAGTTTACATTCTTCATCATCGCAGCGGTGGTGATCACGCTGAACGCCGTCGTCGATGTCCTCTACTCAGTGATCGACCCGCGAATCGAGCTAAAGTAATCGATTACTGTCGGCCGTTTATTTCTCCCACCAGCTCGGTACACCGTCGCCTGTTCCACTTCAGACTGCTTCGTCGGTCCGTTCTTTGACCGTCGAATCGACGAGTTCGAGAAACTCTTCGTACGTGCGAACCATCGATTCGGCTTCCATGCGGAAGGCACGATGGAGAACCTTCGGGTGCTGGCCACCTTGTATCCGCATATCGACGCGGTCGCCCTCACAGAAGAGGACCGTCGGCCCGCCGTACACATCGTACTCTCTCTGGAGCATCGTTGACGAGTCGGGGCCGTATATCGAAAACAGTGGCCGATCGATGGCAGTCGGGTCTATCATTGTTTCGAGATCCGATCGAACGAGTTCGCACGGGCGGCAGTCGTGGCGCCAGACGTAGACGATCGCCGACGAGGAGAGTCTGAGAAGCGTAGAGAGGCGGTCACCGTGAACCGGGAGAAAATACTCCGGGCTCCCATCTCGAGGTGGGAGCGACGGCCGGTATTGGTCGAGCATCATTGCACTCCAGAGGAGGGGGCGACTTCCGATCGACCCGACAGCGTCGACCAACGCCAAAAGCTCCGGTAGAACGTGCGTCTCGTCACCCTCGAACACTGTCGTGAGGTCGGTGTCGAGACGCGAATCGAGCTCCGTTTCGCGTTCCTCGTCGTCCAGTTCGGATATCGCCTCGCGTTCTTTCTCAATGGCCTTGACGAACCAGTCGGAACGCTCAACCGTCCCGTCTACCGTTTCGTACAGTACGTCAGAGTCGAATATCGTCGCCGTTATCGTTTCGTCAAACATCCTTGATCACGCGCATGCTCTACCGTAATAACATGATGGCTCGTATTGTAAGTGACGGTCACCACCGCCCGGACATGGCCCTATACAAACTGACGGAAGCCATTGAAGAGTAGATCGTCTCACGCGTCCGTCCCTCTCACCAAGAGTAATACATGGTGACTGATGCCACTACACGTTCGATGTATGAATCTCTTTGGCTGCTGGTGTAAGAAACCGGTAGGTCTAAGCCTATCCGGATGAATCGCCCACTATCGGTATGGATACACGCAAGTATGATGTCGTCGTCGTAGGCTGTGGTATCGCCGGCGTCGCAGCCGGTATGCGCGCCGCCGAGAAAGATCTCTCGGTCGCGCTGTTAGAGAAATCCCCGGAAGACGATCGCGGCGGGCACACTCAGTTTACCGAGTCGTTCCGCATCCCGACGGCGGACATCGACCTCGACGCGAAGTTCAACGTCCCGGATTACTCGGCCGCTGACTTCTATTCGGACATCATGAAGGTAACGAACTATCGGGCGGATCCAAATCTGGCCGAGGCCGTCACTCAGGAATCAGCGGAGACGTTCGAATGGCTCACCGAGAAAGGTATGGACTGGGAGTACCAGGCACCCCACCCGGGGTATACCGCGGGACGAGTCTGGCTCGATGGGGAAGAGATGATCGACGTCTACGTCGACGTTCTCGAGGATTCGGACGTCGATATCTACTATCGAGCCGACGCACGGGACGTCCTGCGTGCTGACGACGGCTCCGCAGCGGGAATCGAGGCGTTCGTGGACGGCCAGCGCACCGTATTTGAGGCCGGGGCGACCATCCTCGCTGCAGGGGATTACGGTTCGAGCAAGGAGAAACGCACCCGCTACTACGGACCTGGATATGGGAACATGAAGGTTCGCGGCAGCCGGTACAATACGGGCGAAGTAATCGAGGCCGCGATGGATGTCGGCGCGAAGTCTGACGGCGAGTGGGGCGACGCACACATGGCCCTGATCGACGCCGGATCGCCGGACGTCGAGGGCGGAATCACACGTATCGACGGCTACCAGTACGGGTTGATCCTGAATCACGACGGTGAGCGCTTCGTCGACGAAGGCGAGGACGCCCGGGCGCACACATACGCCAAATTCGGTCGACGTATCTTCGAGCAGCCCTATCACGAGGCGTTCGTCATCGTCGATTCGAAAGTCGTCGACGACGTCGCTCACATGGGCCCATCGAGAGCGATCACCGCCGACTCGATCGAGTCACTCGCCCACCGTCTCGACATAGAGGACGTTGATCGGGCGGTCGAGACGGTCAAGTCGTACAATGCGGCGACCGGCCGCGAAGCCGCCGAGCGCTACGATCCGGAGGTGCTGGACGGCAATAGCACCAAAGGGCTCGAGCTATCCAAGTCCAACTGGGCGCTCCCCTTGGACGAACCCCCGTACACAGGCTACCCAGTGACTGGTGGTATGACGTTTGCCTTCGGCGGTGTTGCAATCACGGCGGACGCGGCGGTTCTCGATACTACCGATACCGTCATCCCGGGGCTGTACGCCGCTGGCAATGTGACTGGCGGCCTGTTTTACAACAACTACCCCGGTGGAACCGGGCTGACGAACGCTGCCGTCTTCGGCAAGAAAGCTGGCGAATCAGCCGCGGAGTACCTGTCCAAGTAGTCGCTCAGTCGCATCGGGACCGAGCTGCCCCGTATGACGGCCGATGACGCCATTCAGGCGCGGAACCGAACGTGATGTCTTGTCATGGTTTGACTCAAACGAGACGGGTATCACGGCGTGGTCACGTCAAATCCGTCACTGCAGGTGTTCGTCGTACAATTGAAGTTGACGTACAGCGTCAGTCGGCTCGTTTGTGACATAATCGGGGGTGAGGTCGTCGATTGCCCTCTTCCTGAACCGATCACACCTACCGCCGCGCCGGAACACGTAACCTCTTTTTGGTCAGTGAGCCCCTTCTTGGGTGGCGTCACGTCGATGTGACCGAGAAACGAACCAAGAAAGAATTCGTCGAACAGATTCGATAGCTTGTTGATGAGCACTACCCGGATGCCGACCGCATCCGGGTGGTGCTCGACAACCTCAGTACCCATGCTGAGTACGCTTTCTGCGAGTTTCTTCCATCAGCACAAGCGTGTCGACTACTCGAAAACTGGTGTTTCACTTTACACCACCACATGGGAGTTGGCTCAATATGGCAAAAATCGAACTCAGAACATTCGGGACTCAATCCTTAAATTGTCGAATTCCGGACGCAACGACCCTTTGGTCGGAGGTCGCTGCGTGGTAACAACACCGAAATAAGGTGGCGCCCGCTATCGAGTGTCAATTCACGACAGCAGATGCTCGAACCAAACTCCGAACGCTCTATCTCGTCTCAAATGACGCTTGAAGAAACACCAGTTAGGCTAGTTTGAGAAGCGAGCAGGTCGATAGATAGTTTGAAAGGCCGTGTTGAATCGCCATACGGCATTGGAATTTACTGTTTCACGGCACGCTTGATGTTGTAGACGACACACATCAGGGCTATTTCGCGGAACTCACGAAACCAGGATCGTGCTCGCACGGCGAAGCCGAGCGAGCACTTGACAGCGGAGTTCACGGTTTCGGTCATCGAGCGCTGATTGTAGCGTTGTTCGTCGATTCTGGCGTTGTGCGCGTGGTCGTAAGGTGCGAAGATACGATGCTTGATCAACGGTCTGATGCCGAGTTCACGGAGTGCTTCGCGGAGCGATTGCTTGTCGTAGCCCTTATCGGCGGCTAGAGACCGCAGATCGCTCGCATTTCGGCGGGCGATCTGCTCGGCGAGATCTGCGTCGCTTCCTTCCCGGTTTGTCGAGCAGTGTACGTCGAGGACGGCTTGAGACTCTGTATCGACGAGTTTCGTGACTTTGAGCTTCTGGACGCGGTAGCTTATTC
>LFCJ01000278.1_pt1 | contig 30528 bp, 29 predicted proteins | sample 643141 | NCBI WGS metagenome assembly LFCJ01 (sample SAMN03766243, study PRJNA286221) | soda lake metagenome | biome: soda lake; feature: Kulunda steppe; material: water; isolation source: sample B1-Br-g2 brine of Lake Bitter-1 | place: Russia: Kulunda steppe | collected 2010-07
CGACCGACGGTGATGGCGCTGATCTGGTCGTCGGTCTCCATGCGGTCGATGACGCCCTCGAGCCGGTCTTCCGACCAGCCCGTACGTTCCTGGATGGTTGCGGCGTCGACGCGACCCCCACGCTCGACGAGCAAGCGAAGAATTTTGTCCTCGTCGGGGAGGTCGCGTTCGTCGACGCCGTACTCGAACTGTTCGGCGTAGCTCAGCGTTTCGTTCCTCGACTGTTCGTCGGTTGATTCTCCGTCCGTCGTGGACTCGGTGTTCTCCGTCTCCTCTGTCGATGAGCGACGCCAGAGAGACGAGAGACGAGTCCAAAGTGTACTGAATACCATGTGTTAGTTACCCTCCGATGGGACAATCGCTGGGTGCGGTAGTTGTGCTGCAGTTCTATCCACTGATTTATATTTGTGCCGCCGGCAGTCCACTTCCCGACGAGTTCGTGACAGCGGTGACGGTCCCATCGAGCAAGGGAAGTGACCTTGCGACTGGCAAGGGCGAACAGTCCACGGTGCCCTGCCAGACCGAAAGAGACGGCGAGGCCACTCCGCTGACAGTCGAGGCGAGCGGCCGTGATCCGGTGAAAACGACGGTGACGGGCGAACCGAGTCGGACACTGTCGAGGGCGGTCGTGGGTCTGCGATGGGGACCATTGGTGCTCTTAAGGCCGCGACCACCGGTCCCCGATCACCGATTCGCGACGCCGACGGTGTCGCCGTAGGTCGCCGCGAGTTCCTCGAGGCGCTCGTGGTGATCGCTCGAGTGGGGTGCCGTCAGCGGAGAGACGCTGATCCGGCCCTCGACGACGGCGCGGCGGTCGGTCCCGTCCGGGTCCGGAATCACGTCCGGATCCATCGACTCCCAGACGCGGTCTTTGAGGCGGACGGCGTCGCCGTTTCGCTCGGCGTCCATCTCGTAGCGTTTCGACGGGCGGGTGACCTCGACCGGTGCGGGGTCGCCGTCGGCCAGGGGGACGTTTACGTTGAGGTAGGCGGCGTCTTCGAAGACGCCGGCGTCGATGGCCCGGTCGGCCAGAAACGACGTGATCCGGGTCGCGTCGGCGAAGTCGTCGGTCGTGAACTCGATATCCGAGAGCGGCGTCCCGTCGACGGGCACGTACATGGAGGTCGCGATCGCGGGCACGTCGAAGAACGCGGCCTCGACCGCGGCGCTGACGGTGCCGGAGCGACCGAGGACGTACTCGCCGAGGTTCGCGCCTTCGTTACAGCCGGAGACGACGAGGTCGGGAAACGGGCCGAGTTCGGCCAGCCCCGCGACGACGCAGTCTGCGGGGGTGCCGTGGACGGCGTAACCGAGCTCGTGGTCGGAGACGTCGACTTCGTGTGAGATCGACCGGCCACACGCGCTGTGGTCGTTCGCGGGGGCGACGACGGTGACGTTGGCGTGCTCGGAGAGGGCGTCGTAGAGCGCGCGGATGCCCGTGCTATCGATGCCGTCGTCGTTGGTGAGGAGAATCTCGAGAGAGTCGCTCATACTCGTTCGTCGGAGTGGGATCCAAAAAGCCCTCCGCTTTGTGATCAGTTAGCACGTGCGACGGGAGGCCGAGTCGGTCACGGGCTCAGGCGAGCCGATCGACGACGGTCTCCTCGTCGACGACGAGGTTGAACGCTTCCTCGTCGTCGTTCCAGAGGGCGAGGGCGCGTTCGAACGAGAGCACGTCGCCGTAGTCGGCCTCGAGCAACGGCCGGTTGAGCGACGTCTCCCTGGTACAGACGGCGTAGTGGTCGACGGACTCGCTTCCGTCGCTGATCTTGAACAGCGGGTTCGCGTCGCCGTCGCTCAGCGATCGGCTGAGTTTCGCCGCGACGAGGTCGATGCGATTTGTCACGTGGCGGTCCATCTCGGCCATCTTCGCCCACTGGCTGGTCTCGAGGGAGAGCTCGATCCGTCGCTTCGAGTCGAGTCGCAACAGCGAGTAGGAAAACTGGACGTCGACGTTGACGAACTCGCCCGGGTCGTGGTCGTCGTCGGCTGCTGGCGTCGCGTCCTCGAGGCGCTGCTGGACCGACGGGACGGCGAGGTCCGGGCGGACGTCGAACGACCAGCCGCGGTCGGTGGGCCGCTCGCCCGGCCAGAGGCGGACGGCGGGGCTGTAGACCGTTACGCGGCCCTCGTCGCAGCTGTCGTCGTCCCACAGCCGCTCGTCCTCGAGTTCCCGTTCGACCGCCCGAAGGCCGATGCTCGTGTTCTTGTCGGCCGGCGCCATCGCGAGCATCGTCCCGTCGGGTGCTAGCGTCTCGAGGACCGACCGGGCGACGGCCACCGGATCGTCGAGTTCGCTCAGGACGTTACAGGCCAACACGAGATCGAAGCCGTCGTCGGGTGCGGTGGGGTCGAATCCGCCGTCGGAGTCTCCCACGACCCCGGGGTCGAACGCCTCCGCCGTCGACCGGTGGACCGTCGCGTGAACGTTGGGCCCGGTCGCGTCGAGCATCGTCTCGAGGACGTCGGCGGCCGCGCTCGGCTCGATCGCGTGGTACTCGATTAGGGCGTCCTCGGGGAGGTACTCGGCAAGTCCGAGCGCGGGGCCGCCGACGCCCGCGCCGACGTCGAGGACGCGAAGCTTACGACCCAGCAGGCCGCGGTCTGCCAGGTCGTCCAGCGCGTACTGGACCGCCGCGTAGTACGCCGGCAGGTGGTAGATCGCATAGCCCGCCGCGACGTCCGCGTCGTACTCGACGTGGCGTCCCTCGAGGTAGTTCGCTTTGAACCGCCGGATCGTCGACCGGAGCAGGTCGCCGCTGACGCCGTCGGCCCAGCCGGCGCCGTAGCGGTCGACCAGCAGGTCCTCGAGCCGACGCTCGTAGCGGTCGGGAACTCGGCGAACGGGCCCCGTTAGCGGCGAAACCGGATCCTCGTCGACGGGGACGAAGGTCCCGTCGTCGCGTTCGATCAGGCCGAGGTCGAGGGCTTCCTCGCGGAGAATCTGGCGAACGACCGCCGGGTGCGGGGAGCCCTCGACGTACTCGCAGATCTCCTCGGGGTCGACCGGCCGGACGTTGCGGAGGTACTTCGCGTTCGAGCGGACGGCCTCACGCTGGTCGGTCATTCCGACTCACCTGCCGTATCGGTTGCCGCGTCCTCCGTTTCGGGCTCGTTGTCCCCGTGCCAGCGATTCGCCGCCTCCCGATACAGCGATTCGATATCTGCTGGATCGGCCCCCGCGAGTTCGGCGGCGGCGTCGGCGACCGCGTCGGCCCCGTCGAACGACGCCTGAATGTCGGCGTAGACGCGCGGCGTTCCCTCGGTCACCTGTTCGACCAGGTCCGTGAGCCCGTCGTAAATCGGTGTCTCGAACCCGTCGGGAGCCGGGCTGGCGGCGAGCGCGAACGAGAGTACGGCGGCGTGGGTCGCCGCCTGGACCGTCTCCATCGCCTCGTCGTGCTCGGCGGCCGTCGTCTCGAAGACGTCGTTTCCGCGACCCTCGAGCGTCTCGAGCAGCGCGTCGGTCGTCGGGCCGGGCTGGTCCCGAACGACGGCGATCGAGCCGGGGGCTCGTTCGGGCGCGAAGAGGGGATGGAGGCTCACCCGCTCTCGGTCGGGCGCCCGTTTTGCCATCGCCTGTAGGGGGGCGTCCATGATTCCCGAAACGTCGACGAGCGCCCGTTCGGCCCGGTCCGCGTGGGCGTCGATCGCCTCACTGACGTAGGTCATCGGAACAGCGAGACAGACGACGTCGTAGCGGTCGTCGCCCTCGAGGTCGGCGACCGTTCCGCCGACGGATTCGGCGGCGCTCGCCGCGGCGTCCCGGTCGAGGTCGGCGAACGCGACGTCTCCCTCGAGGGCGCGGCCGAACCACGTTCCCATCGATCCCGCGCCGACGATCAGTACGTCCATCGGTGCGAGGTATCCGTCGGCGTTGCAAAAGCCGTTCGATTACGCGAGCCCACCCCGTAGACGGGGCCGGAGGTATGCTGCCGCGAGAACTGTGCCGAAAGCGACCCGGGATTCTCTCAGTCGTCGTCTTCCAGCGCGTCGGCGATGCGCTTGAGCGCGCGGGTCTGGTCGCGCATCTCGTCGCGCAGCTGGCGAACCTCGCGGACGAGTTCCTCGTTGCCGACCTCCTCGCCGCGGCCGCCTGGGCCGCCCGGTCCGCCGCCCATCCCGCCGGGACCGCCGCCCATCATACCGCCCATCATCTGCGCGAACGGGTTGCCACCGCCCATCCCGCCGGGGCCGCCACCGCCGAACGGACTCTCCGGCGGTTCACCCTCGCCCTCGCCCTCTTCGGCGCGTTTCTCTCGGATCTCTTCGACTCGCTCGCGGAATGACTTCTCCTCGCCGTCGTCGCTGCTACCGTCGTTGGATTCGTTTTCGTCCGACATACACTCGGATTCTGCTGCCCGGCGGAAAAGGGTTGCCATGTCTTCGATTCGCGTCCGCGCTTCGTCGCTCGAGAGACCCCGTGAACGCCGGCAGGCGGCAATGGACGGGACAGCGGCGGCTGCGCTGGCCAGCTCTCGAGTGGGACGTGGACGGACAACGGGCCGACTGAACGACCCCCTGGTGCGTCCTACCCGAACGAACCGAGCGAGGACTGCAACTCGCGGCTCGAGCCGCCGTCCTCGAGTTCGTAGCCGACGAGGTCGCGCATGTCGACGGCGTAGGTCGTCCCGGCCCGTTCGATGACGAGCAGGCGCCCTTTCACACCGCGGACCGTCCCCGAGGCGATCGTCTCGCGGACCGGCTGGGTCTCGAGGTCGAGCCCGTAATCGAACTGGAAGCGCTCGAGGACGTCGAACTCCTCGAGGACGCCCTCCCAGGCCGACTCGTCGACGCGACTCGCGAGCGCGGCGACCTTCGGCCCGGTTCGGACGCGGTCGACCAGCCGCGTGGCGATCTCGGCCTCGAGTTCGCGGGCGATCCGCCCGTTCGAGACGGTGTGGACGTGGGCCCCGCGGTCGGCGCCTTGCTCACGGAGGCGGGTCTCGAGTCGCCGTAGCTTCGTGACGCCGACTTTGAACGTGTCGGGAGCGAATGCGGCGACGTAGACGGCGTGGTCCTCGTAACAGTCCATCTCGGGTTTCAGGCAGGTGCCCGTACAGCGCGCACAGACCCAGGTGCTGGTGTGGAATTCACAGTACGGCGTCGAGGGGCGGTCACAATGGACGTGTTCGCCGTCGTCGATGACACCGGCACAGCGACGGACACCGAGTGCGTACGAGAGCGAGGTTCCTGGCTCGAGGAGCCGTCGCTCGAGTCCTCCCTCGTCGGCGATCACCAGCGCCGATCCGCGGCCGCTCGGCTCGTACCCGACCAGTTGCACACGGGGAGTTGGCAGTCGGGAGCCATAGGCGTACTGTTCCGGACAAGAGCTATACGGGCCACCGGCCAACCTCGAGCCATGACACTCGAGGGGACGCTCGACGTAACGGTATCGACGGCCGACGGCGGTTCGTCGACGGTCGAGTTCGCGTTCACCGTCACGAACGCGGGCAGCGAGACGGTCGACCTCCAGTTTTCCGACGCAGCCAAAGCGGAGTTCGTCGTCAGGGAGGGGGATCGAGAGGTCTGGCGCTTCACGGAGGGGCGCGTGTTCGCCCAGATGCTCAGCACGGATCGGCTCGAGCCGGGTGCGTCGACGACGTACGACGGCGAGTGGGACGACCCCCGTCCGGGCGCGTACACCGCCGTCGCGGAACTGCGGACACGGGAAGTGGTGTGTGCGGCGCGAGCCGAGTTCGAGGTCGACGGCTGATTGCTGGAAGCGTTGCCCCCGAAAACCGGTCGAACGTGCTGGCGCCGGTGTGTATAAACACCCGCCATCCTAACGGCCCGCCATGCAAGCCCTGGTCGTCGCGTCGCACGGATCACACCTGAATCCGGACGCCTCGGCTCCGACCTACGCCCACGCCGACGCCATCCGCGAGACGGGTGCGTTCGACGAGGTCCAGGAGGCGTTCTGGAAGGAAGAGCCACACTTTCGCGAGGCTTTCCGCTCGCTCGAGGCCGAGGAGGTGTACGTCGTCCCGCTGTTCATCAGCGAGGGCTACTTCACCGAACGGGTGATCCCACGCGAACTGCGACTCGAGGGGTGGGACCCCTCGCTGTGGGACTCCGAGGGGACGAGCGCAGAGAGTGCCACCCTGGAGGCCGGCGACGTCGAGAAGACGGTCCACTACTGTGGCCCGGTCGGGACCCACGACGCGATGACCGACGTGATCGTCCGTCGAGCCGAGCGCGTAACGGGTGACCCACAGGTCGGGCCGGGGGTCGGCCTCGCGGTCGTCGGCCACGGGACGGATCGCAACGACAACTCCGCGAAGGCGGTCGAGTACCACGCCGAGCGCATCCGCGACCGGGGCCGGTTCGAGGAGGTGAAAGCGCTGTTCATGGACGAGTCCCCCGAAGTGGACGACGTGACGGCCTATTTCCGGAGCCGTGACGTCGTCCTCGTGCCGCTGTTCATCGCCGACGGCTTTCATACGCAGGAGGACATCCCCGAGGACGTCGGCTTGACCGACGATCACCGGCGAGGCTGGTCGGTTCCGGCCGACGTCGACGGCCATCGCCTCTGGTACGCCGGCGCGGTCGGCACCGAGGAACTGCTGGCCGGCGTGGTCCTCGAGCGGGCGGCAGCGGCCGGCGCCGACGTCGGTGACGCGCTCGAGACGGTCCGGGGAGACGTGACCGGAACGGGTGGCTGAGCGTGTCGGATCGACCGGCACACCGCGAGGCCGTCCGCGTCGCCATGGAACGGAAAATCGACGTCGACGGCCTTCGACTCGAGCACGAGGACGGCGCCTACGTCCTCGAGACGCCCGGCGACGACCCCGCGCGTCTCGACGAGGCCGCACTCGACGACGCACTCGAGGCGGCCGAGCCGTACGTGAGCAACTGGTACTACTGGGAAGCGACGGTCGGTGGCGAGGGGACGGCCCGACGGGCGTTCCTCCGGTGGTGTGAGCGCGCCCCGATCGTCGACGCCCAACGAGCGGGGCGAGCGGCCGACGCGACGCGTTCGGTCCCCGACCGCTACCAGCGACTCCGTGACGGTCTCGAGCGAGGGTGGGGACAGCTGGTAGTTACGACTCGACTCGTCGACGACGCTCCTTTCGACGGCGAGCGCGTCTACGATCTCTGCCACGTCGACGACGTCGACGCCGACGCGGCGGCGCTCGAGAGGTACACCGACCCCCGCGAGGCCCGCAAGATCGCGAGGGCCGACGAGGATGGACGCTACCGGCCGCTGAAGACTGCCCCAACGCTGCGACCGGGCTGGACCTTCACCGGTCTCTCCGGCGAACAGCTGGTCGAGACCGTCGACGCGTTCTACCCGGCGACGATCGCGAACTGGGACCGCGAGCGACGTGGCGAGCTCGACGTCGACCACTGGCTCGAGACGGCAACGCGCCAGACCGGCATCTACGACGTGGTCGACGAGCTCCCCCGCGAGGCGGTCGACTGGATGGCAGAATCCTGTTGTGTCGACTCGCAGTGTCTGCGCCGGCGAGCGTGGCAGTACGCCGACGGCGACGACCTCTCGACCCCCAGCGGCGACGGCCAGTTCCCCTGTCGAGAGCCGTGTTCGCTCGTGATCGCCGCCGCTCGGGAGTGGACCGATCTCGAGTCCGACCCGGAACGACGGTACGAACTCGAGCTTACGGAACGCGAATTAGCCCAGCTATCGGCCCTGATCGACGCCGTCGCCGACGACCGGCTCGGGTAGATCCGCGAGGCCGACGTCGCCGACGGCGCGAACCGCTATCGCGCGCGATACCTCCGTGCGAAGCGGTTCGTGGACGGCGCGCTCGAGGCGAGCGATCTGACTGAAAAGTGAGCCGGCGGTCGGACGAAGTTAGACCAGGAGCCACACCGCGACGGCGACGCCGCCGAGGACGATCGACAGTCCGAGTAGGGCGACGACACTGCCGATCGTTGCCGCCGTCGCGACCGCGACCGCGACCGCGAATGCGCCGAGGGCGAGCACCCCGATGGTCGTCGAGTCGAGTCCGAAGTCCTCGCGGACGGACGCGAGGGCGCGATCGACCGCGGGCGGATCGGATCGCTCACGGTTCGGTTTGGTCAGCGTCTCGTCGACCTCGATCTCCGGCGGTGGCGGCACCAGCGTAACGTCGACCGACACCGACTCCGAGCCGTAGCCGGTGACGAACTCGAGGTATCCGGACACCGGCTCGTCGATGGCGTTGCCGTCGACGTCGATCGGGACGCCGACCGTGTCGCCGGCGGCGATGTAGTAGTTCGACTGGTCGATCGTCGCGATCCGGTCGAGGCCACCGCCGAGCCGACAGTGGACGTGTGCCGGCCGCTCGTGCCCACACAGGACGACGGTCAGTCGTCGGTCGGTCTCGAGTGAGTCGGCGTCTGTCTCGAGCGTGTTGGCGGCCGTGCGATTGACGTGGACGGTGAGCTCGGTCCCGGACACGGTCGATCAGGCCGCTCAGGCCGGCGTCTCCTCGCGCATGTCCGGCGGGAGCAGGTTCGGGATCCCGTCTTCGATCGGGTACCGTTCGCCACACTCAGCACAGACGAGCACGCCGGCGACGACCTCGTCGCCGTCGTACTCGGCGTCCTCGAGCTCGAGTTCGTGTTTATCAAGCGGACAGCGGAGAATCTCCAGCAACGACTCCTTCATAGTACGTAGGCGTAGCGCATTCAGCAAAAGGTTTCGGGAAGATCGTTCCCGTCGAACCGTTCGAAACCGGTGTGTGAGTTCGGTGAGAGAAGCCCGGTCGGCGCTACTCGTAGGGGTTTTCGACGACGACGGTCTCTTCGCGACCGGGGCCGACGCCGACGGCGTAGATCGGCACGTCGAGCTCGTCGGAGACGAACTCGAGGTAGGTCCGTGCGTTCTCGGGGATGGCGTCGTAGCCCTCGTCGGCGACCGCCGCCCAGTCGACGTCGGGCCACCCCTCGAACGTTTCGAAGGTGGCCTCACACCGACCCCACTGTTCGGTCGTCGGGGGCATCGTCAGGAGCTCCTCGCCGTCGAAGTCGTAGCTGACGCCGATTTTGACCTCGTCGAGACCCGCGAGCACGTCGACGTGGTTGATCGCGAGGCCGGTGAAGCTGCTCGCACGCGCGGCGTGGCGAAGCATCGGCAGGTCGAGCCACCCGACACGGCGCGGGCGACCGGTGACGGTGCCGTACTCCCCACCCTCGTCGCGGATGTAGGTCGCGAGCTCCTCTTCTGCCTCGTCGGCCTCGTCGGGATCGTATCCCGGCGTCTGTCCCTCGACACCGCCGAGTTCGGTCGGCAGCGGGCCGGTTCCCACGCGGGAGAGGTAGCCCTTGACGATGCCGACGATCTCGCCGGTGCCGACGACGCCGGGACCGAGGCCGCTGCCGACGGCTGCGCCGCCGGCGGTCGGGTTCGAGGAGGTGACGTATGGGTAGACGCCGTGGTCGATGTCGAGCGAGGTTCCCTGTGCTCCCTCGAGCATGACCTCGTCGCCGGCGTCGATCCGCTCCTGGAGGAACGTCCCGCAGTCGACGGTCATCTCTTCGGCCGCGAGTCGTTCGCCGTACTCGAGATAGGTCTCGTAGAGGTGGTCGATGTCGAACTCCTCGCCGGTCTCTTTGTCGAAGACCTCCTCTGCGAGCGCCTTCTTCTGGGGAACGACGTACTCGAGTCGCTCGCGGAGGACCTCGGGGTCGAGCAGGTCGCCGATCCGAACGCCACGGCGCCCGGCTTTGTCCTCGTAGGTCGGGCCGATACCGCGTTTGGTCGTCCCCGCGGCGAGGTCTGCCTTCTCGTCCTCTTCGATCCCGTCGAGCGCCCGGTGATACGGGAGGATGACGTGTGCCCGCTCGGCCACGCGCACGTCGGGCTCGAGACCACGGTCGCGAAGCTGGTCGAGTTCGTCGAACAGCGTCTCCGGGTTGACGACACAGCCGTTGCCGAGGACGCCGACCTTGCCCCGGACGGCGCCCGACGGCACGAGCGACAGCTTGTACTTCGTACCGTCGTTTACGACGGTATGTCCAGCGTTGTCGCCGCCCTGATAGCGGACGACCACGTCGGCCGCGTCGCCGTAGACGTCGACGACGCCACCTTTGCCTTCGTCGCCGAGTTGCGACCCGACGATTGTGACGGTCATAACAGCGGCGGATTCTTGCCGGGCCGATAAACAGATTACGGTATCGGCGGGGCCCGGTTCGAAATATACACACGGTCGTGGATAGGTCCCCACCGGACGCCGAGTGACAGGGACACACTCCGGAGCGTGTCCTCCAAATTCGTCACTCGAACCACCAGACAGTCGGTCGACGGCTGCCAGGAAGCCGAAACGTTAACTACTCGCAAAAACCAACTCTAGATGTCAGACTCTCACGTCGGATCTGGAGAGTAACTTTTAAAAGGTCCTAAGACAAGTTAACAAATGCCATGATAGACCGACTTGAGAAGGAAGTCGACATGTTGGAACGACATCTGCAGGTCCTGAAGATGGTTATCGAGAACGAACCGATCGGGATCGTCAAGATGTCGAACGAGACGGGTTACCCCCACCACAAGGTTCGGTACTCCCTCCGCGTCCTGGAGGAAGAGAACCTCATCGAACCCTCGAGTCAGGGTGCGATCAAGACCGAGCGCACCGCCGAGTTCGTCGACGAGCTCGACGGCAAGATCGACGACATCGTCGAGAAGCTCGAGTCGATGAAGATCGAGGACGTCGCCGAGATCGAAGGTTAATTCTCTGTCGGTCCGCCCTGACGGACCGTCCCCTCGCCTGCTCCCCGTCGCCGAGTGTCGACTACACAGGACCGTCGCAGTCACCACGAAGGTGACTCGAGAAAGCGGCTGAACTGAGCCACTCGCGTTCTCCCGGGACGTCGGTTCACAAAACAGCACGACGCCAGTTGCTAGAGTTCGGGCACGGTCATGTGGAACCCGTCGGACTGTGCCTCGACCAGACAGAGGTGGTAGCCGCGCTTTCGCGAGACGTTGACGAAACTCGACTTCGAACTCCGGCTAAGAATGCCGCTGTCGGTCGCCTGCTCGGTCACCTCCAGCGCGCCGGGTTCGAAGTAACTCGCAGTGACAGCGATCGCGGCTGCGAGGTCCGGATAGTTCGCTTTCACCGCCGACGCGGCCTCCTCGAGGCCGGCCAGCAGGTCTTCGCTCGCCGGCTCACGCGAGTCGTTGACCGTCACGACGACGAGCGGGTTGCCCATCTTGTCGTACGCGACCACGTCGAAGGAAACCTGGTCGGGAACGTCCTCGGTGTCGTCGTCGGCCAGCGAGATCGACCCCTGAAGCTCCACCCGATCGATTCGTGGGATGGCGTCGTAGAGGTCGGCCAGCCCGCTCGCGTGGCCGGTGTCCCGGATCTCGTAGAGCAACACCTCGGTGAGCCAGTCGACGAACTGGTAGGCCATCGTCCCGGTGAGAAACTCCTCGTAGGGCTGGCCGTCGACTGCCACGTCGGCGGCGTCGAACTCGGTGTGCTGTTCGAGCCGGAGGTTCGCGGCGACGTCGTCCCGGTCGGCGTCGCCGTCGTGAGCCGTCGTGAGCGTCGGCTCGCTTTTGGATCCGTATCGAACGAAGAGGTTCGTCCCGGAACGGGCCTGGGCGGCCGAGAGTTGTCTCGAGGCTGCCGCGGTGGTGTCGCCGTCACGGGCCTGCTCGAGTTCGGACTCGAGTTCCTCGATGCGTGACTGGAGTCGCTGGACGCGTGCGGTCAGGTCCTGGTTCTCCGAGCGGAGTCGGTCGCGTTCGGACTCGAGACGCTCGGCTTTCGAAACGAGTTCTTCCCGACGCGCCTCGAGGCGTTCGACGCGCTCTTTGAGTCGCTCGATCGGGTGGTTAGTCCGCGATTTCGACTGGGCATCGGCGTTCGCGGTCGTCCCAGCACTCGATCGGTTCGACGACCTCGACCCGGCCCTTCGGCGCCCGGTTGCATTCGACGAGCGGGTAGCGTCGGGTGATCCCGAATCGCTCGCCGCGGTCGCGTTGCCCTCGCCGGAGCGACTCGGTTTCTGCCGTCCTTTCGTCGCTGTCTTCGACGCGCTCGCACCACTGCTCGTGGTCCTGTCGGGGTCGATCGAGGGGATGGCTCGCGTCTCTCGCCACTGCTCTTCTTCCTCGAATCGCTCCTCGAGTTCGGAGTCGTCCTCGTCGTCGGTGTCGACGGCCCCACTGGATGTATCGCTGGCACCGACGGCCGAATCGGAAGCACCGCTGGCGTCGACAGTCGTGCTGGGTGCGTCGCCGGCGTCGACAGTCGTGCTGGGTGCGTCGCCGGCGTTGACGGCCGTACTGGATGTGTCGTCGGTGTCGGTCGTGGAGGACGCAGCGTCGACCGCGGGCTCCGCGTCATCGATATCGTCGACCGTGGGTTCAGTGTCGCCGACGCCGTCGACGCTCTCCTCTGTCCAGGAGATGTCGTTCCGATCGAGTTCGGCCGCTGCAGCTTCGACTTCTTCGGGCTCGAGCGTCGCCCCGGACGAGTCGTCGGGGGCGGCGTCCGTCGGTTCGTCGCCTGCGTCCTCGAGCGAGTCGTCCGGAGTCGAGTCGGCCGTGGTGATCCCGGCCGGCTCCGGCTCGTCGATGACCGAGTCGTCGGCGGTAATCCCGGGAGTGGTCGCGGCGTCGTCGGTCCCAGAGCTGCCACCCGAGATGTCGATCGGTTCGATCGCGGACTCGGTCGGGTCGGCCGACGGCTCCGGTCGATCGCTCGAGTCGGAGTCAGCGCCGGTCGTGGACGTACCCGAATCTGACCGTACGCCGGTCGAACTGGCGTCGCCAGTTCCGGCGCCGGCGCTGTCGGTGTCCGACCCTGGAACGTCCGTCACCTCGACGTCGACGTCGATCACCCGATAGATACCGACCTCCTCGGCGGCGCGGTCGAACGCGTCGTCGCCGGTGAGCAGGCGTTCGGCGTTTCCGATGTACGCCGCAGCCATCCGTCGACCGCCGTAGTAGACGGCGTAATAGTCGCCACTGAGGACGTTCTCGCTCAGTTCGACGTAACCGGTGAACGAGCCGTTCTTGAGGGTCTCGTCGACCTCCGTCAACGGGGTCTCGTTCGTGTAGTACTTCGCTCGCGTGTCACCGCCGCGTTCTTCCATCGAACACAGCAGCGGCAGTGAGGGGTGTGGGGCCTCGTGTACGGTACCGGAGTCGGTTTCGAAGTCTTCGATATCGCCGTCGAACACGCCGACGACGCGGCCGTTGAGCATGAACAGCCACGTGCCGGTCGCACAGACGGCGCCCGAAAAGCCACTCGCAGCGAGATCGGAGAGCGCAGCGTAACCGCCGCTGAACGGGCGAGAATCCCATCGTTCGACGCGCTTTTTCGTGCGCGGGTTCATAGTTCAACAAGCGGGAACCGGAACAAATACTTTTGGCTACTATTCTCGATTCCGATACGTTCGGCCTCGAGTTAGATTTTCGACTCGGCGTCCTCTGCGAGTTCTTTCATTCGCTTGCCGATTCGTCCGGCACTCGAGAACTCGTCGTCGCTCATACCGTTCGCGAGCGCGTTCCCCAGAACGAAGACCGCGTGTTTGTGCTCGCTCTTGGATTTGTGGACGTGCGAGGGATCGACGTCGAGCTCGTGGTACGGGTCGAAGAGGCTCTCGTCGACCTCCTCACGCTCGGCGAAGTACTCCATGATGACGACGAGTTCTTCGTGAAGCTCGAGGAGTTCGTCCTTGTGCATGCACGGCCTTACGAACGGTCGTGGCTTAAGGATTGTGTGCTCAACGGTCGCAAAACGTCGGCGCAGCCGCGATTTCGGTATCGGTCGGTTCGCGTTCATACGGTCTGTCGTAATTCGGTACCGGTGAACGCTGTGCCCACTCGATCGATCACCGGTAACCCGGTACAACAGACCGTATCAGTCGTCGGCCGGCGGGATGGTCCGGTCGCGCTGGCCGGCGGGGAACCAGGCGAGTTCGTGGTCGGCCGTCACGCGAACGGTGACGCGTTCGTCCAGTTTGATTCGGTCCGAGTGGTTGTGCATGCACTCGATCGTCTCGCCGGAGTCGAGTTCGACCCGGTAGAGGACCGTCGGGCCGAGGTACCGCCGGTAGACGACGCGGCCGTTCGCCTCGGATTCGTTCGCGGGGTAGGCCGTCACGTCGTCCGGGCGGACGAGCAGGTCGATCTCGCTGCCGTCGTACTGGTGGGCCAGCCCGTTGACGTCGTCGCGGAGCACGCGCCCCAGCGAGGTGTCGACGTGGTCGCCGTGGACCTCGCCCGAGAGGAAACTCGCGTGCCCGAGAAAGCCCGCGACGAACCGCGATTTAGGCTGCTGGAAGACGCGTTCGGGAACGTCGATCTGCTCGATGTTCCCCTCGTTCATTACGGCGACGCGATCCGAGATCGACAGCGCCTCCTCCTGGTCGTGGGTGACCGAAATCGCGGTCACGCCGGTCTCTTTGATGATCCGGCGAACCTCCTCGCGCATCTCGACGCGCAGGTCGACGTCGAGGTTCGAGAAGGGCTCGTCGAGCAACAGCATCTCGGGTTCGGGAGCGAGCGAGCGGGCCAGCGCGATCCGCTGTTGTTGTCCGCCGGAAAGCTCGTCAGGGAGGTGGTCGCCGTGGGTCTCGAGTCCGACGAGTTCGAGCAGTTCCTCGACCCGGGCGTCTCGCTCTTCCTCGTCCCACTCCTGGAGTCCGAAGGCGACGTTCTCGCGGGCGGTGAGGTGTGGGAAGAGGGCGAACTCCTGGAAGACGACGCCGACGCCGCGGTCTTCCGGCGGGACGAACTGGCCATTGCCGGCGACGTCGACGTCCTCGAGGTGGATGTGACCGGCGGTCGGTTTCTCGAGGCCGGCGATCAGCCGGAGCGTCGTCGTCTTGCCACAGCCGGAGGGGCCAAGCAGCGTGAGAATCTCGCCGTCGTGGACGGTCAACGACAGGTCAGAGACGACTGTCTCGCCACCGAAGTCTTTTGCGATGCCGTCGAGTTCGAGAACGACGCCACCGGTCGTCTCGGGTGTCCGGCTCGGTTCCTGGGTCGTCGTCGAGAGCAGTTGTCCGTTCGCCATAGTCGTCTTCCGGCGGATACCGGTGTCTACTCTAATTTAGGGTTGCCTAAAACACTTATAGCTGCCGGTCGGTTCCCACCGGATGAACATACCGGCGGCCGATTGCTCCCCGAGCCGTCGGCGCTAATACTCGTCGGCTCCAGCTCGCGTCGCCTACAGTTCGACGCCGCTCGGGATCAGGCTGTGTTGTCTGAGGAGACTGCCCTCGTCGTCGTACACCAGGAACGTCCGTTTGTCGTACCGGACGAACGGTTCGTCGTCGCCCTCGAGCGTGATCTCGACGGTGTAGCGACCGTCGTCATCGTTCGAGCTTTCGCCGTAGCCCCGTGCCGCAGCGATGAACGTCAGCACGTTGTCGGCGTCCTGGTTGAGTTCGAGGATGAACTCGCCGGTAACCCGGTTCGTAACGCTGACGACGCCGGGAGCGCCGTCGCCGAGCGGCGCCTGCAGTCGAAGCGCGACGTCCGTCTCACCTGCCTCGAGGAGGGCACCGTCCGGACCGGTTAGGCGCTCGCGAATCATCGTCGATGGGCCAGTAAATTCGATCGATACCGAGGGTTTGTTCGGTTCGCCATCGGTCTCGACCCACTCGACGTTTTCGACCTCCAGGGTGAAGTGCTCGCGCCTCATTCCGTACACAGCGGTTAGCGCTCCCGCCGTATGAACGTAACGCACGACGACTCCGCCAACTGATCGGTTTCTGCCGATGGCGGCGCCGCACGGATTCGGACTCCGACCGACCACCCCATTTAAGACGCCTCAGGCTCGATACTCCGAAAGACAGACTGTCTTTCCACACAGACAGACACCGAGGACACACGGAGCCGAGAGATGACTTCACCAGAGGGAGACCTCGAGTTCGACGGGAGACGTGGCAGCGAGGATGGCGACGGAAAGCGCCAGCAACGCTGGATAGCCGACCGGTCCGGGGAGACCACGCTCGAGCGCGCACGGCGGACGATTCGACGCGCCATCGAGGCGATCCGGGGCACGACGCTCGAGCTGGCCGAGTACGAGCCGACGGTCCACGGGCCACTGCTCGAGTTCGACGGCGTCCCCGGACTCGAGGAGGTCGACCGCTACTGGGTCAACGCCCCGTTCGCGTTCGTCACGATCGGCTACGACCCGGACGCGAACCACCACCGCTACCACGTCGTCGAGCCAACGCTCCGGCCCGACGAACGCGTTCTGCTCGAGACCCTGTTCGAGGACGTCCGCGACCCGCTGTTGTACCGGGACGAGCCCCACGGCGACGTCGAAACGCTCCTTCGGGAGACGATCCACGAGTACCTCGAGCGCTACGGCGCCGACGTCGACGTCCGGGCGTTCTACCGACTGTTTTACTACATCTATCGGGACTTTCGGGGCTACGGACGGCTCGATCCGATCATGCACGATCCACACGTCGAGGACGTCTCCTGTGACGGGTACGAGCTGCCGATCTTCGTCTACCACGACGAGTATACGGACATCGAGACGAACGTCTCGTTCGAGAAGGCGGATCTCGATCGGTTCGTCGTGCGACTCGCCCAGCACTCCGGTCGTCACATCTCCATCGGGGATCCGATGGTCGAGACGACCCTCGCCGACGGCTCGCGCGCCGAACTGGCGCTCGGAGAAGAGGTCACGCCTCGCGGGTCCGCGTTCACCGTCCGCAAGTACGCTGACGAACCGTTCACGCCCGTCGACCTGCTCGAGTACGGCACGTTCAGCGTCGAGCAGATGGCCTACCTCTGGCTCGCCATCGAGCACAACAAGAGTCTCATTTTCGCCGGCGGCACCGCGTCTGGCAAGACGACGAGTATGAACGCGATCTCGATGTTCATCCCGCCGCGATCGAAAGTGCTCACCATCGAGGACACTCGCGAACTGCAGCTCTATCACGACAACTGGCTCTCGTCGGTCACCCGCGAACGGCTCCACGACGGAACGGACGTCACGATGTACGATCTGCTCAGATCGGCGCTGCGACACCGCCCCGAGTACATCGTCGTCGGTGAGGTCCGTGGCGAGGAAGCGATCACCCTCTTCCAGGCGATGAACACCGGCCACACCACCTACTCGACGATGCACGCCGACTCCGTCCAGACGGTGATCAATCGCTTAGAGAACGAGCCGATCAACGTCCCGCGAGCGATGGTCCAGAGCCTGGACATCCTCTCGGTACAGACGCTCACCCGTCTCGAGAGCGGCCGCGTTCGACGGAACAAGGTCCTCGCGGAGATCGATGGGATCGATCAACGAACGGGCGAACTCGACTACTCGACGGCGTACACCTGGGACTCCGGAGCGGACGCGTTTCGCTCGGAGGGGAGCCAGTTGCTGACGGAGATCCGCGACGAGCGTGGCTGGAGCCAGACCGAACTCCTGCAGGAACTCGAGAACCGACAGCGGTTCCTCGAGTACCTCTGGGAGAACGGCATCTCCGACTACCGGCAGTTCACTGCGCTCGTCAACGAGTACTACGCCGACACGGCGGGTGTCCTCGAGACGATCAAGACGGCCGAGGAATCGCGCGAGTCGTCGAACGCGTCGACGGCCGGCGAGACGACCGAGGGCGACGACGCGGGGGCCCCGGGAATGCCCGTCGAGGGCGGCCGGAACCAGGGATGACGCTCTCGAGTTTCGTCCCGCTGGCGTTCGCGGTGGCCCTCTGTGTCCCGCTCGTCCTCACCACCGTCCACGAGGGCGTCGATCGGGTACTGACACGGGTTTCGATCGGACTGTTCGGCGGCTACATCGAGGCGTTTCGCGAGGAGCATCCGGATCGACAGCAGGCGCTCCGGATGGCCCACGTCCCGACGACCTACCGCGAGTACGGATCGAAGACGATGCTGTTTGCCGCTGTCGCCGCCGTCATCGGCTCGATCCTCGGGATGTACGTCATCTGGGGCCTCTTGCTCGTCCTCGCGATCGATCCCGACACGCTACAGGAGGCACTCCCCGGTCCGCTCGAGTTCCTCGCGAATCTCGGCGGCTTACCGGCGCTGTCGGCGGCGGAACTGTTCGTCCTCTTCGCCGTCGCCTGCCTGACCCTGGGGACGGTCGCGGCGAGTCTCACCTACTGGCTTCGGTGGTGGTATCCGGCCTACGTCGCCGATGCGCGCAAGCGTCAGATCGAATCGGCACTGCCCTCGACCATCGCGTTCATCTACGCCCTCTCGAAAAGCGGCATGGCGTTTCCGGAGGTGATCCGGATCGTCGCCCGCCACGAGGCGACCTACGGTGAAGTCGCGACGGAGTTCGAGGTCGCGATCCGTCACATGGACACCTTCGGGGTCGACGTCATCACCGCCCTCCAGCACATGGGGCGACAGTCCCCGAGCCCGGCGTTCAGCGAGTTCACCGAGAACCTCGTCAGCGTCCTCCAGAGCGGCCACAGCCTCTCTGCGTTCCTCGAGCGCCAGCACCAGGAGTACCAGGTCGAAGCGGAGTCCCAGCAAGAACGCGTCCTCGAGATGCTCGGGACGCTCGCGGAGGCCTACGTGACGGTGCTCGTCGCCGGCCCACTCTTTCTGGTGACGATCCTGGTCGTCATCGGTATCTCCGTCGGCGGGACGGTCGAACCGCTGCAGGCATTGATCTACCTGATCCTCCCGCTCGGGAATCTCGTCTTCGTCGTCTATCTCAGTATGGTAACCGACTCGCTCATCCCCGGCAACACCACGCCGGAGGAACCGGATCCGGTGACACCCGTAACGGCTGGCTCGACGAGCGCCGACGGTGGACAGCCGGGTGGGGTTCCCGCAGGCGTCGCCGCCGACGCCGTCCAAACGAACATCGAGCGAATCCAGTACCACCGTCGACTGCAGGCGATTCGCGACCGGTTCGCATCCCCGCTCGAGACGCTGCTCGAGCGGCCGAACCTGACGCTCGCGATCACCGTGCCGATCGCACTCGTCGTGGTCGCCTGGCAGTCACGGGCGGCGTTCACGGCCGGCGGATTCGACGTGACCGTCGTCGACGACGTCGTCGCGCTCGCGTTGCTATTCGTCCTCGTGACGTTCGCCGTCTTCTACGAACTGCATCGCCGTCGGATCGACGCCGTCGCGGCGGCGGTCCCGGACCTCCTCGACCGACTCGCGAGCGTCAACGAAGCCGGCACGTCGATGGTGCAGGCCGTCGATCACGTCCGTGACTCCGAACTCGGGCCGCTCGGGGAGGAACTCGATCGGGTCTGGGCCGACGTCCAGTGGGGCGCCGACCTCTCGAGTGCGTTCCGCCGGTTCGAGAGTCGAATCCGTACCAGAGCCGTCTCCCGGGCGGTCACGCTCATCACCGAGGCGATGAACGCCAGCGGGAACCTCTCGACCGTCCTCCGGATCGCCGGTCGCCAGGCTGCCTCGGACCGACGGCTCAAACGCGAACGGGGCCAGGTGATGGTCGAGTACATGATCGTCGTCTACGTCTCGTTTCTGGTGTTCCTGTTTATCGTTACGGTGCTCGCGGCCTTTCTCCTGCCGAACATCCCGACGGAGGGGGTCGAGGCCGGCGGTGCCGAGATCGACGGTCTCGGTGGGCTCTCGGCCGGCGAGATGGACGCCTACGAAACCCTGTTCTATCACGCGACGCTCGTCCAGGGACTCCTCTCGGGGCTGATCGCCGGCCAGCTGAGCACCGGCGACGTGCGGTCCGGGGCGAAACACGCGGCGGCCATGATCGCGCTCTCGGTGCTCCTGTTCGCGCTCGTCGTCTGATCGACTCGAGCCCCCGCGTCGGTCACACTCGAACGCTTTTTGCCCGTCCCCCGACGACGACCGACAATGGCCGACGAGCACGACCGGGCCGCCGACCGATCGAAACGCGCGGCCGTCCGTGACACCTACGATCGGATCGCCTCCCACTTCGCGTCCACCCGCGAGTACGCCTGGCCCGAGGTCGAATCGTTCGTCCGCACATACGGCAACCGAGTCGACCGCGATAGCTTGAGCCCCCGTCGGGAGCCGACGGTCGGCCTCGACCTCGGCTGTGGGAACTGCCGGCACGCCGAGGTGCTGGCCGCCGAGACCGACCTCGAGTCGATCGTCGGCGTCGACGCCAGCCGCGGGCTGCTCGAGACGGGCCGTGAGCGCGCCCGCGAGCGCGAATTCGACGTCGCGCTGGTCCAGGGCGACGCCGCGGAGCTGCCGCTCGCCACCGACGCCGTCGACCTCGCGGTCTACGTCGCGACGCTCCATCACCTGCCGACCCGCGTGGCCAGGCGGGCCAGTCTCGACGAACTCGCCCGCGTACTCGCGCCGGACGGCCGCGCGCTGGTCAGCGCCTGGTCGACCGCCCACGACCGCTTCGAGGAGCCCGAGGGGTTCGATACGACCGTCGAGTGGACCCTCCCCGGCGGCGAGACCGTCGACCGGTTCTACCACATCTACGACCCCGACGAGTTCGAGGCGGACCTCGCGGCGAGCGCCCTCGAGGTGGTAGAGTGGGAGCTCTCGAGTGGGAACTGCTATGCGACGGTCGCGGGCTCTCCGTAACCTTCGTTCAGTCGTTCGGGTGCCAGGGTACGACGTGTCCCTGAACCTACACGGTTGCAGTCGTATCCTGCGACAATCACAGCTAGGTCCGATCGCAATGCACCCACCCGTATCGAAGATCGAGGGGAGTCGTGAAGCGCTCGAGTACAGTCGATGGCGTAGACATCGGTGGCCGGGGATCGGTTACAGACTCCTGTCGTTTCGATTGTATTACGGACGCTAATCTGAAACCGGCTACCACAGCGGCATCTCGAGTGCGATAAGTAGAGCGCCAATCGCGGTCAGGACCAGTCCAAGGCCACCCGCAAACGCCGTTCTAAAGGCCAACTGTGAACGGATTTCGTCGTACGTTTTTCCGACGGCAACTGAAACCGTGTTCCCGTCACCGCCCAGGGCACTCGAGCCGGGCGTTTCCGGGTCGGTAGGTCCGTGTGCGACGACGGATTCCTCAACCGGTAGGTACCACACACGATAGCGACGGTCTGTCGTGCGGTCGGCGTTGGGGTTGCCGTTTGCTGAGGATTGCTCTAGACGGGCGAGTCCGGGTGGCAGCGGTTCGTCGGGTGAGACTGTACAGTCTTCGGTACGCACCTTTGGGAGTGTGCGGTCTGGAAGCAGTTGGACACGATCTGTGTCGATGACTGTTTTTTGCGTCTGGCCAGCAACGCTCCATCTGATCGATCGCTCGCCACTAGCAACTGGAAGTCGGGGCCACTGGAAGAGCCCATCTTGTTCTTTGGTGACCTGATAGCGGTACCAGAGTGCAGGCGCTCCCTCAATCGGTGTCCGCAGTGGTTCTTCCTCCGGTCGGGCCGTCCCCTCGACCGTCATCCGGCCGCTCGATGGGGTCTCGAACGGGAGTCGTCGACGTAGCGTACGGTATACTGATGCATAGTTGCTTACGAGCACCAGCGCCAGTCCGCCACAAGCCAGGGCAAGCGTCCCAATTCCGTAACGTGTTGGAATGGGTATCTCACGGTGGCGACCTCTACGCTCGATGAAAACGTCCGGTGCACCCAGGTATTGCGTTACGTTTATCACCACTAGAACGCAGACTACCCATAATACCCACCACATCCAGTGTACTCCAGTACCATTCTGGAGGAATCGAACCCCTTCGATGATCGACTGTTTCGGAACTGTCAGGGACACCACCACAACACCGGCGAGGACGAGGCTCGTGTAGAAATCCAGCGGTGTCCACTGCCAGGGTATTGTGAAGATTACAACGAATAGGAGTGTCAAAGTCAAACCGTCTCGGTCATTCATGTCCATTGGGTTTTATATAAATATACGATGGTCGTTAGAGTCTTGGTGATTGTTCAAGCTTGATGCCCTAAGTGCAACCAGATACTCGTTTTGTCTAATTATTTATTAACGTGAAATTGATAGGTGTTTAGCTACGGTCGACCAGACTGACTTCCTCGACCATTAGATTCCCTATCGGACAATGCTTGCTCGGCAGCTGCGAGCGCTTCGATGGCAAGCTCGGCATCCGAACTCAGTACCGCCTCAGCGCGGTCTGAGAGGTGAGCGTTTGATAATCCGTCGACCTGATTCATGAACGCGCCCAGGAGATTCTGAATCGCCTGAACCCTGTTTGCGAGAGCGTGTCCAGGCCTATCACCGATATCCTCACGGACATCGTTAATCCGTGTTCGTGCCGTCTCGATCTTCCCTTCGAGCCCCTCGAGCGCATCCTGGGGAAGTTCGTCGCCTTCGGTTTGGTACTCAAAATTTAAAGTTGACGCCACCATCATCGCTGAGTCGCAACGCGTACGTATCGTTTTCGAACTCATCAGGATCGAGTTCGACCCATTCGAACTCCGAGGCTTCGATAGTTGCGTCCGGCGGATCAGTTGGATTTTTACCCTCTGACTCTGCGGCAACTCCGAGTGAGGAACCGCTACTCTCGGCGGTTACGTTCTCCTCAATAGGATTCCCCCGGTCGTCGATACGGTCGAAGTCGTATTCTTTGTTGTCCTCGGCTAGCACAGCCGTCGACGCCCCCATTGTAACGACGGTCGTTCCTGCTGCCCCTTTCAGAAACGCGCGCCTATCTACTTCAGTTAATCTCCTCATCCAAGCTAATAAATATAAGAAATAGTATATAAAAACTCTATTTTAAAATAATTATAAACTGTGATAAACGATAAGACAACAATTTTCCACGCGATTATGAGATATAGACAAGCAAATTGTAGTCTATAAATAGCTTCTTCATGCAATTATTTTAAGTGTACATTCAGTCCACCAGCCTGAATCTTATTTAGTGTTGGGGTTAAAATTTAATTTGTATCTTTTTATATTAATACACCTCGAATTCGACTGCTCACTGTCTCAGTTTCCATTGCGAGTATTGTACCCCTCATAGCTCCCAACTACCGGAGACGAGAGCCCGATGGTCATCTGTTCGTCTGTCTCGGTCGTCAGCGGTTTGCCCGACGTGTTCGTCCAAACTAGCTTCCAATTCATCGTCGATGGCTTCGTCGAACTGGACAGCAAACTGGCCAGTCACAGTCTCGGTGTCAACATCCAGACTCGAGACCATCAGCCCTGCATCCTCCGAAAGCTCGTCTTGTGGGTCGATTTCTTCCCCGTCATCAGAATGTTCAACTGACCGTTCAGTATCCTCTGCATCCCAGACGCCTAATACGAGATGGCCGTGTCCAGCGGCACCAAGCGCCCAGTCTACACTGTCGTGACTGTCGGCAATCGTGTCTCTATCGCCGGTTGCGGCAGCCGTGACCTCTTCGATGAGGTCGAGTCCATCGATATCATCGCTAATCGAGGCGACGATGGCATCCTCGGAGACGGCGTACGCCAGTCCGTCCGTGTCGGTCGTTAGTGTCCCCTCTTGTTCATGACTATTGGGGTCGACACCTTCGTACATCTCGAAGTCACCGTGGTCACCGTACCGTTCGAAACCCGTCGTCATCTCCACGACATCGTCCGTATCGAACTCACCAAACAAGACGACTGTAGCATCAACCAACATGACGCCGTCCATCTCTCTGAAGTTCTCGTCGAGGAACTCATCGTCGAAAGTGTACGGAAGGAGGCCGAAAAATGAACCAACTAAACTGAGCTCCATGGCCATTTCCGAAAGCCCAATCAGTGTATCATCTTCCAGTCTCTCATTAGCCAGCTGTTCATCTAACGGTCCGTGCTCCTGTTCGTATCTGTCCACCTGCTCGAGATCAGTATATGCAAATTGCCCTCCATTGTCGCGGTTCACGCTGTTTGCCGGGATGTAGTCGACGTACTCCGGAACCCCTCGATGGTCGCCGAGGGAGTTACTCCCGGAGTCTGCATCGCCGTTGCTGGTCTCGAGACAGCCAGCGGTAGCGACGACACCGGCTGCACAGACGCTTGTCAACAGCTCCCTCCGCTCGAGTCGAGTCATACTCGGTCTATTCCAGTCTACAATAAAAAATATTGGAGAGCCTGTCTGAGAAACCATTCCGAGTCGAATTTCACGCCCTCAGAGCCGGCTATAGCGTTAATTAGCGACATTTACCGGCAAGAACATCATTTGTCGGACAGGCTCTGGAGATCTTGTTTTACACGATACTAATTGCATCCCTCCAAATTCGATCAGACTGCGTTCATGTGTTTTAAAATAGTGGGAAGAGATTGCGTCGGGATCGAGTACAGGCGATGGCGGAGGAATCGATGGCCAGAGGTCTTTACGGACTCCTGTCGTTTCGATCATGATCCAGACGCTGATTTGGAAGCAGCTACCACAGCGGCGTCTCGAGTGCGATGAGTAACGCACCAATCGCGGTCAGGACCAGCCCAAGACCGCCCGCGAACGCCGTTCTAAAGGCCAACTGTGAACGGATTTCGTCGTACGTTTTTCCGACGGCAACTGAAACCGTGTTCCCGTCACCGCCCAGGGCACTCGAGCCTGGTGTTTCTGGCTCGGTAGGTCCGTGTGCGACGATATGTCCCTCAACCGGCAGGTACCACACACGATAGCGACGGTCGGTCATGCGGTCGGCGTCGGTCTCACCGGCTTCCGTCTGCTCCAGACGAGCGAGTCCGGGTGGCAGCGGCTCGTCGGGTGAGACCGTACACTCCTCGGTGCGAACGTCCGCGAGGTGGCGCGTCGGGAGCAGTCGAACACTTGCTGCGTCGATGACGACCCGGCGTGTCTGGTCGGCCACACTCCATCGGATCGACCGCTCACCGCTGTCGATGGGGAGTCGGGGCCACTGGAAGAGCCCGTCCTGTCGCTCGGTGACCTCGTAACTGTACCAGACTGCGGGCGCATTCTCGATTGGCGTTTTCAATGGAGTTTCCTCCGGTCGGGCCGCACCCTCCACCGTCATCCACCCGCTCGATGGAGGCTCGAACGGGAGCTGTCGACGCAGTGTCCGATATATCGAGGCATACTGGCTGACGATCGCCAGCGCCATTCCGCCACCAAACAGAGCAAGCGTCCCGAACCCATAGCGTGTTGGAAGAGGAAACCCACGATGGAAGCGACGCTCCATATAAACATCTGGGGCGCCCAGATACTGCGTTACGTTCATGACCACCAGAACGCCGACTGCCCACAGTGCCCACCACGTCCAGTCTGTCCCGGTTTTATTCTGGAGGAATCGAACTCCTTCGAGGATCGACTGGCGCGGCACTGTCAGAAGTACTACCACAGTGCCGGCAAGGAAGGCGCTCGTGTAGATATCCAGCGGTGTCCACCGCAAGGGTATCAGTGTGACCGCAACAAAAATTAAGAAAATAGTATAGCTGTTTCTATTATTCATTGGGTACGGTCACTTGCGATTATTTATATATTTTTCGACGATGTGTCGGTTTCAGTGATTTGGTACGCTAGATCGTGTACGTGCAACCAGACAGCCGGTCGCACGCTAACGGGTGATGTGGAACATACTTCGACCGATTGGACTGGTCCCTTGGGTGTGAAGTTCCTATTGTAACTTCTGTTCTGCAGCTGCGAGTGCTTCGATTGCAAGCTCGGCGTCCGAACTCAGTACCGCCTTAGTGCGGTCGGAGAGGTGAGCATTCGACAGCCCGTCGATCTGATTCATGAACGCACCTAGGAGCTGTTGAATCGACTGCACCCTGTTTGCGAGAGCGTGTGCAGGCCTGTTACCGATTTCACCGCGGACGTCCGCAATCCGTGTTTGTGCCCTCTGGATCTTGTTCTCGAGTCCCTCGAGCACATCCTCCGGAGCGTCGTCCTCGGGGTCGTCGTCGGCGGACAGTAGCTCGAGTTGCTCTTCGATCTCATCGAGGATCCGAAGCGCACGTTCAAAATAACCATTCTCGTCAATGACCTCGAGGCTAGCACGCGCGCTCGCCTCGTCGGCCGAGACAATCAGCGGCGACTCGGTTGGCTCGTCGACGGTGCCGGTCACGGTGATTGAAACACTCTTTCCAGGGTCGATCGAAGCAATCGAACGCGGTTCGATCGAGAGATTCTCTTCACCGGTGAGGCCCACCTCGATGTCTTCGGCAGAGGAGCCTCCGACGTTGGTGACGGTGAAGGTCGCGTCGACCACAGAGCCAGCCTCGACGATGATACTCGATGGACCAGTCAGACCTAACGTGCTCGGCAGTGAGATGTCAAGACTATAATCGCGCAGCTGTGTGGCGATCGTTTCGACCTGCTCAGTGGCAGAAAGTGCCGCATCGACTTTTTGTGCGACAGCCTCGGCCGACGGGCCGCCCTGCAGGTACAGGAGATAATCGAATTTCGCCTCAAGGCGTGCCTGTTGTGCCTTGTTTGCAGTCCGGAAGAATTGCTGTGCCGTTTGGTTAGCCGGTTCGTCCGCAGCAACGTGAGCGACCAATCCACGTGCGACATTTTGAAGGGCGGCCTCGCGCTTTTCCTGGTCCTCGATCGCGGCGTCGAACCTGTCGAACCGCTCAACCACCTCAGTCGGGTCACTGTCGCGTAGCGCATCCCGAAACGCGACGATCCGCTCGTCGCTCATAGGTCAACACCTCCGAGGCGGGTGTTGGCGAGTGTATACGCCCCCCTTCCGTGAACCGTAGTCAGGTGCGACATGTAGTCCATTCCGATTTTAATCTGTGGAGCGTTGATAGCTACCGCGAGGAGGCCCAGAACAGCTGAAGCTTTCGCTGCAAGCGCTGCAGCCCCGAGCAATGCGACCGCGCCGACCCCGGTGGCGACTGCCAAAGACGCACCAAAGACCGCCGCCAACGAGAATAGGGCACTGATTGTACTCAAGTCATCAAGTAAGCTACCTACGTTTTCGAGAGCATCAATAATACTCTTTACTACTTCACCGACTATGAGTATACCAGTGCTCAGACCGTCGCTCACGAGTTCTCGGACCGTGTCGTCCTGCTCGTCGAGGTCTGGAAGGTCAGCCGAGAGACCGTCCATCCGCTCGTCGATGGTAGTACCAATTCCACCGGTGCCGGAAACAGCAGCCTCTTCTAGCTCGTTGCGGATCTGGATGGTTGTTTCTAGCTCCTCGGGGAGGTCTACCGAGGGAGTCTCGTACGATAGCTCAATTTCGTCGGGTACGAGGCGGCTAAGTATTCCGAGGTCGTCGGTGGGTACGTCGTACTCGAACTCGAAGTCAGGAATCTCGATATCTTCCGGCGCGGGTACCTCTGTCTGGGGCCAGCTAGGATCGAAGTAGTAGCCTCTGAAGTACAGTTCCTCAAGTTCGTCCATGAATATGTTCTCCTCACCAGCGAGTGTGGAGATCAGCGCACCCCGGCGTCGTCAACAGCACTTGTAGCCAACGTCACGACCTTCTCATTGAAACGGGACGTTTTGGGCGTGAATCCTCCGCCGTCTCCCGCAGCAACTCCTTAGTTTGACGGGTCAAGTCGCCGCTGTCTGGCGATTCAGAAGAGCCAATAATAATGTTTTTTGTAGACGGGAACACACATGCAATCATGATTTCCCAGTTCGAGGCTCTCGCCGGCATCTGGGTCATGACCGCAGCACTCCTGCTCCTCGTCATCCTCACCGACGACCGCTGGGAGGCGACCACTCGGGGAATTGTCCTCGCCGTTGGCCGGAGTATCCTGACGGCATTCGTCGCGGTGGGGGTGCCTGCTGTTCTCGTCCTCGGGATGGATGCGATCACGCCACTGACGGATCTCCGGGGTCGAACACTGCCCGGCTATTTCGGTGACGTAATTGCAGTCACCGCCGTCGCTTGCGGCCTGTACGTGGCGTACCTCTCCCGCTACCAGCAGTCGACGGCGAACGACGGCGCCATACTGTCCGGCGCCGGACAGCGAGCCACCATGCTGATCGTTGGGATCGGAATGTCTGCTGCCGCGTTGGCTGCCGGGTTCCTGTGAGCCGTGTCTCTCGACAAGGGCTCGCTACTGTGAATCCTCCAAAAATACGGGTGGAAGCGACGGTCAGTGCTCGATGCCTGCCCCGATGGCTCGCTCGACGGAGTCGACGACGGCGTCGACCTCGGATTTGAGCGAGGCCCGTTCAGCATCCGACAGCATTGCGAGAGTCTCTATTTTCGACGGGAGACCGGAGAGGCCCTGCTTGGTTGAGAACAGCTCCTGGTTCGCTCGCCTCGCGCCCAGGGATCCGTCGTCAAGACCATCGCGGACAGTTTCGAGGTCGCGGCGTGAACGGTTCGTGATCCGAAGGAACGACCGCATCGAGCGATTGACCTCCTGTTCGATTCCCTCGAACACGTCTCGGAGGTCTTCGAGAGACTCGATGGCATCCTCGACGTACTGCTGCTTGTCCGCGACGATCACCTGTATCGACTCGGAGACCCCATCCGCCCCCGAGCCGACCTGGATCGTCAGCGTGTACCTCCCGGAGGGATTCGACCGGGGAACCTCGACGATGAGTTCGACCTGCTCGTCGGGACCGATCTCCGAGATGGTCGCCGGTGTCACGTCGACACCCGAAAGCGGCGTCTCGTCGACATCGATGTCGACGTCGAGATCGGTCGCGGCCTCGCCACCTGCGTTCCTGACCACAACGGTCGCACTCGTCTCGACGACGGTCCCGGTCGGGGGACCGCCACCGTTGCCGGCACCCCGGCTGGCGTTTCGGTTCCCGGAATTGGGGCCCCGCTCGCGGGTAGTTTCGTCCGCCGCCTTCTGGACCTCGAGTGAGCTGTCGCTGTCAGCAACCAGGATCGGCCCTACCTGCTCCAGGGCACCGTCGGCGCGGAGTTCCTCGTACGCGCTGTCTAGCGTCTCCTGTACGTCGATCAGTTCCTCGACGATGTCGGCGCCGCGCTCGAAATCGAGTTGCCCCGATGCCAGCGCCTGCACGAGGGCACCACTCTGGGCGCGCAGTTGACGGGTCTGCTCGCCAGCTTCGATTACAGTTCTGGCGGTCGCCTCACGTCCGTCCTGAGTGACTCCCTGGATGAGATATCGACGTACAGCGACCTCTCGTGCGATATCGACTCCTGTCTGCGCACTGAGTACCTCGAGGTACTCGTCTGCGAGCGCTATCGCCCGCTCACCGTCGTCCTCACGGAGTGCTGTCATGAAATCCGTGTAGATCTGCTCGACCATCTTAGTTCACCTCCTCGATAACGTTGGTGTTGATACTAGCTGTCGTGATATTGGTGATACGTGCGAGAAGCGTCAGTGCCTTCCCGATCGCCCCTACTCGACTCAGGACGAGCAAGACATCGATCGCGCTCAGGATGCCGAGTATCACGAGCAACAGTCCCGTCGATGGGACGATCGCTGGGGTGCCAACCACACTAGTGAGAGCTGTCACCGCCACGACGGTGTAGATAAGCAGAGCCGCAAGCCCGATCACGATACTCGCGTACATGACTCCTTGTGTTAGTGTATCGATAATATCGAATACGGTGGAGGCCCCTCTCGTGACAAGGTTGGTCGCCTCCTGTCCCGATTCGGACAGGTTCTCTCGGTCTTCCGGGTCCTGCTGTTCCAGCCCGCCGCTCTCGATTTCGTCTTCGAGGTAGTCTACTCCTACCGTCATCGCCGGTTCGATGCCGGTCGCGGTGGTGGCGGACTCGAACGAAGCCAGGGTATCGAGTCGGTCGGCGAGGTCGTCGAGCGTCGACTCCGCCTCGTCGATCTTATCTGATTCGTACTCGTAAGTCATGTCGAACTCGGTGTCGACGAACGGAACGTCGATGTAGGGGATATCGACAGTGAACTCAACCTCCGTCGGGAGCGAAACTGACGGGAAGTTGAGGGAGTCGTCCGCGATTTCCTCCCCGAACCAGTAGTAATCGAATGCGAGTTGATTGAACTGCTCTTTAGTATCGTCGATGATCGACTGGATGTCGGCGTACAGGTCGGCTGGGATGTTGTCTCCGGCGGCACTCGCCACGTTCACGACACCCCTAATGGATTCATCCAGTAGCGAATCTCGCAGGGTACGGCGTTGGGATTCCGTCAGGCCAGCGTTCTCCCTGAACTGCCTCGGATACGTATCGACGTACTCGTCAACCTGCCGCCCAAAGTCCACAGACCGACGACTGATCAGGTTGTCGAATTTCGTCGCGTACTGCGCGAACTGGCCGATGATCGTCCGAGTTGTCGCCTTTGCACCGCCGGATATCTGCTCGCCAACCAGTTTGACCGCCCGCTGGGCGATACTCGCGTTCCCGAGACCGAGCGTCAACGCCTCGATCCCAATAGTCAACGCGGCGTTGATGACTGCGTTGCCGCTCCGCGTAACGATGTCCTCGACGGGCTCTCCGGACGCCTTTTCGACGACTTGTTCGCTACTAACCAGCCTGTTGAGGGACTCTGTGTACTGTTTCTTCTCGTCGGTCGTGAAGTCGTCGAGTTGTCGTTCTGTGTCTTCGAGGAACTGGTCCGCTGCGACGTCGACGTCGGATGGCGCTGCGAACGAGGCGGTGTTCGACCTGATCTGTTCGATCAGGTCCCGCTTGTCGTCCAGCAGTTCCTCGACATCCACGGGGCCGCGGTTGGTAATCCGTTCACCATTGCCTTCCTCGAGGTCGAGCTGGAGGATCGAAGACTCGACACGCTCGGCTTCCTCTGGGAGGACGACTACGTTATCCCACGCAAAGTACCGATAGTCGATCAGCGTCGAGGTCCCCGATTTGCGGCCCATGATCCGATAG
>LFCJ01000279.1_pt1 | contig 30489 bp, 31 predicted proteins | sample 643141 | NCBI WGS metagenome assembly LFCJ01 (sample SAMN03766243, study PRJNA286221) | soda lake metagenome | biome: soda lake; feature: Kulunda steppe; material: water; isolation source: sample B1-Br-g2 brine of Lake Bitter-1 | place: Russia: Kulunda steppe | collected 2010-07
CCAATTGAAGATGTTGAAAAGGCTGCTGGGAAACTAGAAGAGTCATTTACCGCACTTGAAAAGGAACAAGATATTCAGAAAACCAAAGAATCATGGAAAGAGTCAACAAATTATATGACTCGGGCTACTGATACAACTGGGCGGCGAGTTATCCGCAGAATTGAAAAGTTTGTGTATAAGCACATTATGACTCAACTAAGCCCATACTATTTTGATAACCAGTTAGTAAGTTCCAATATACAGAAACAACGGAATGGGGAATATGTGTTTGAAGTGAATATTAATGATGATGAATTGAAGACGCATATGAAGCGAATTCTTAGTCGGTTGGATGATGAGGATAGATGGCACTTAGATACAGAGGATTTAGAAGTTCAAGAGGATTTTATTGAATTGAGTGATGAAGAAGTTGAGATGGATGATATTCATACACCTTCGATGGAGTCCGATAAAACAAAAGATATCATTAAAGAAGAATTTGAGAATTCTGAGGAAGAATTAGATGAAGATTCTGAGGGATAACTGTATATCCTACGGCGATTTTCTTATAAAGGGGTGAGTAATCTAACCAAACATTTATATAGGATTTTGTCTTTTATCCTTGTAACAGTATGACACAGTACCAGATATCCCAGTTAAGTAACGCATTCAAGGACACAATCCCTCAAGACGACGGAGAGGAGTTCACGATGGAATGGTATCTTGAGGAAGTATATGACGACCCTCTTATTGCACGAAGTTCGCATCAGCGGGTTGCTGATATGTTTACTTATTATGAAACATCCTACAACGAGGAAAAAGGTATTGTTGAATATAAGTTAGCAAGTGCCGACCCGCTTAATGACGGTGAGAACAAATTCTTCGGTGAAAATGTTCATCGAGCAATCCACGAATTTGTCAATAAAGTAGAGAGTGGCTCACGGAGATTAGGTGAAGAGAAGAAGATTAAACTCCTTCTCGGACCAGTCGGTTCAGGGAAATCTGATTTCGACAGACAAGTCAGAGAATACTTTGAACATTACACTCGTACAGATGCTGGGCGTATGTACACATTCAAATGGGTGAACCTACAATCAGTGATTGATGACCAAGACCCGAAAGACGACACCGTTATGTCACAAATGCTTCAAGACCCACTTGTCTTACTTCCACAAAATGAACGGGACAAAGTTATCGCAGGACTAAATGAAGTCCTCCAAGATAATGAAGACATCCCATATACGCTTAAGAACGACCAAGACTTAGACCCTGCGTCACAGTTCTATTTCGATACTCTCTTAGAAGAGTATGATGATAACTTAGAGAAAGTCTTTGAGAACCATATTCGAGTTGTTCGACTTACCGCAAGTGAGAACCGACGACGCTGTATTGAGACTTTCGAGCCGAAAGACAAAAAGAACCAGGATGAAAGCGAATTGACTGGCTCTGTAGATTACAGTAAGATTGCCGTGTATGGTGAAAATGACCCTCGTTCGTTCGATTACGCTGGCGCTCTCTGTAACGCAAACCGAGGAATATTCTCTGGAGAGGAATTACTCAAACTCCAGAAAGAGTTCCTGTACGACTTCTTACACGCTACACAAGAACAGACGATTAAACCAAAAAATAACCCACGAATTGATATTGACCAAGTGATTGTCGGACGAACAAATATGCCAGAATACTTGGAGAAGAAAAGTGACGATACGATGGAAGCGTTCAATGACCGGACAATAGCTATCCGCTATCCATATGTTCTTGAATATGAAAAAGAAGCTCAAATCTATGAGAAGATTCTCTCGAACGCTGACATTCCAGAGGTAAATATCGAACCACACACATTAGAGATGGCTGGGTTATTCGCTGTCCTCACTCGGATAATGGAACCCAAGAAAGAAGACGCAAATATCATTCAGAAAGCAAGAGTCTATAATGGCGAGGAGAATATGTTTGAAGACTTAGACCTCTATGAACTCCGAAAAGAAGCAGAAGATGCTGAATGGGGTGAAGGATTAGAAGGCATCAGTGCCCGATTCGTCTCAGGTCAAATCTCTGAAGCAATCCTCGATAATCTCCACAAAGACAAACAATACATCAGTCCATTAACTGTATTTAGTTACTTTGAGGAGAAGCTATCCGACCACGGAAGTGTCGATGAGGATGAAGTCCCAACTTATGAGCGATATATTGAGCTTGCTCGTGAAGAATACAGAGAATTAGCAATTGATGATGTACAAGCCGCTATTGCATATGATATCGGTGAAATCCAAGAACAAGGAGAAAAATACATCGATAATGTAATGGCATATATCGATGACAACCAGATTGAAGATGAACTTACAGGAAAACTCCAAGACCCTGATGAAAAGTTCATGCGAGCGGTTGAAAAAGAAATTGGAATTGAAGAAAGTCAAACCGATGATTTCCGGCAGGAGATTAGCTATTGGATTAGCCGCAGAGCAAGAGAAGATAAGTCATTCAAGCCACAGGACAATAAACAGCTTCAGAGAGGATTAGAGCAGAAGGTCTGGAATGATATGAAACACAATATCAATTTCAAGGCATTAGTTTCCGATGATGTTGAAGGAGGGCGCTCTGAATGGATTGAATCCTTAGTATCTCACGGATACTCTGAAGATGGCGCACAGGAATTACTGAAATTTGTTGGAACTGAATTAGCAAACCAAGAATACGACGACACAGAATAGGTGGATACTGATAATGAACCGAAATACCACTAACCGAACAAACATCTCTGATGAAGCACAAGAGTTCATCAAACAAGGCAATGATGAGTTACGAGACATTCATCAGGAACCATTAACGGTATCTGAATATGTTGATTTAGTATTTGAAAATCCATCGTTTGCTTCAAACTCGTCAAAGTATATGCTTGAGGCGATTGAATATGATGGAACTCGGACAGTTATCGAAAACGGTGAGGAGATTGAACGATACAACTTCTTTGATGACCCACATAATAATGGTGAACATGCGATACTCGGCAACACACAAGAGTTAAACAAATTCGTGAATACACTTAGAGTTATTGCGAGCGCAACAGGAAAAACCGAGAAAATTCTCTGGATTTCTGGACCGACAGCAACAGGGAAATCAGAACTAAAACGCTGTTTAGTAAATGGACTAAAAGCCTACTCTAAAACGACAGGAGGGAGCCGATACACATTAGAATGGAATACGGCGAAAGGTGGGTTCGACCCGATGTACGCTAACAATCCAAGTGAAAACGATGAATCAAAATGGTTTGAAAGCCCTGTACAAGCACATCCATTATCGATATTCCCTGAAGAGACTCAATCAAGATTACTTAACACAATTAACACAGATATTGTTGAAGGATTTCCCGTTGCTGTTCAATCACGCTTAGACCCAGCTTCGCAGAAACAATTCGAAAGGATTTGTAAGACTCATAAATCCTCTGAGAGAGACTCATTATTTGAGACAGTTATTGACCCGTCAAATGTCCGTATTTCGAATTATGTTGTTGATATAGGGAAAGGCATCGGTGTTCTCCATGCGGAGGATTCTGGCTCTCCAAAAGAGAAATTAGCAGGTGTCTGGTTAAGCCACGATGGATTAATTGAGTCTGGGACTCGGAACCCACTCCATTACTCATATGATGGAGTTCTCTCTCAAGGAAATGGTCTGCTCACAATCATCGAAGATGGAATGCAACACACAGACTTACTCACAAGTCTGTTAAATGTAATGGATGAGGGTGAAGTGAAATTAGACCAGCGAATTCGAATGCCAATTGACACGGTATTCCTAATTATCTCCAACCCTGACTTAGCAGCATTCCTTGACCAGAACGAACAGTTAGAGGAAGCAGACCCGATGAAAGCACTTAAACGACGATTAGAAAAACATGAGTTCAGTTACCTCACAAACTACGGGTTAGAATCCGAGTTACTCAAGAAAGAGTTATCAGGTCACGAAGACTTTATCGTTGAAACTGAAAAAGACACAAAACCATCGGAAGGTGTAGACATTAAAACCTATGATACCGATTCAGTAACAGCAACAGAGTTAGCACCACACTCTATCGAGACTGCCGCATTATATAATGTCCTTACACGATTAACAACAGACGGAATTCCATCAGACGAAGATGATAGATTCACTCTCTTAGACAAAGCACGAATCTTTGAATTAGGATTTATCCAAAAAGACGATAAACGATACACACTTGAAGAGACAGACTTTGAATTCACCCCCGATGATGGAAAATCTGGGGTTCCAGTAACATTTACTCGGGACATCCTATCAGACATCATTGTTGGGCGGTACACAGTTCCAACCAACCACAAATACACATCAGTCATTCTCCCACAAGACATCCTCAAATCAATTGAAGACCATCTTCAGGAGACGCCATTATTCACTGATGATAGTATCAAGAAATACACAGAGAAAGTGGATACTGTCGAAGACTTCATAGAAGAACAACAACGAACTGATGTCTTACGGGCAGCGATGAAAGATGCAAAGGCAAGTGATGAATTCATAGAAGAGTATGTTGAACATGTGTTTGCGTGGGCTGAGGATACAGTAGAAAAGAACGAGGTTGGAGAAGTCGTAAAGCCCAACCCATTAGAGATGAAAATCTTTGAAACAGAGTATCTTGGAATCTTTGATGATGAGGACTATTACTCAAATAATAAACCTCGAAGTCAAGTAAAGGAATTCCGAGAGGAACGAATTACAAACCCAATTAACCGAAGAGCATGGTTTAACAGGACTGAAGAATTCCAACCAGGAGATATCAATATCCAAGACTTAGAAGTATTCCAGTCATTACTGACTCGATACTCAGTTGAAGATATTAGACGAGAATTCCCTGATTTTGAACCTACTCAATGGGACTCTCCAAAAGATGGAACTGAAACAGCCGAAGTAAAAGAACGGACAATCCAGAATATGGTAGAGCAAGGATACAGCGAGAAATCCGCTGAGTTAACAGCGATGATTGTTATGAATAAGGTGAGTGAAGAATGGGACTAAGAAAAGATACTGAACGGTATGAACGAGTCGGTGAAGAGGAGCGGGAAGACTTACTAGATTTCATCAAGTACGGTGATATGTCAAAGAGTGATGAAGACAACATCAGTATTGAAATCAAGATTGTCGATTTACCAGAATTCGAGTTTGATTTCCTTGAAAAAGGCGGTATTGGAAAAGCACCACCCGATGCTGATGTTGAGGAAGGCGACCCTGTACAAGTCCCCGTCCCACAAGATGGACAGAAATCTGACGGAGACGGTGATGAGGATGGAGAAAGTGATGAACCAGGGGATGAGGGTGAACGGACAGATTTCTATGAAGTTGACCCGAAAGAGTTCGCTGAAGAATTAGATGAACAACTTGGATTAGATTTAGAACCAAAAGGTAAAAAAGTTAAAGAAGAGGTTGAAGGGTCGTTTAATGAAATAGCCCAACAGGGAGTCCATATGGACGACGACCATTTCTTCAAACAAGGACTGCGGCGGAAACTTGCACTTGACTTTGATGAAGACTACCTCTATGAATTACTCAGTGTTGATGGAATCGGTCCAAAGAGGGCATTCGAAATCGCCAGAGAGAAAAATATCAATGTTTCATTAGGCTGGTTACAACGGGCATACGACTCTGTAGAAAATCCAACTAAATGGGAATCTGTAGAGGAATTAGAATTAAATGTCACACCAGAGCCAACATATGAACGAATCCGTAGAGAAGGGATTAAAGATATTCCATTCCGAAAAGAGGATGAACGGTACAGACACCCAGAGATTGTAAAAGAATATGAAAGTCAAGTTGTCGTTGTTAATATTCGGGATGTTTCAGGTTCTGTTGACCAACAGAAGCGGGATTTAATCCAACGAACATTAGCACCATTAGATTGGTATCTAAACGGTAAATACGACAGCGCAGTCTTTATCTACATCGCTCACAATACCCAAGCATGGGAAACTGAACGGAAAGAGTTCTTCGGACAACAGTCTGGTGGTGGAACACAGATTTCATCCGCCTATGAATTAGCGAAGAACATTCTTGAGGAACGCTTCCCGTGGGCTGAGTGGAATCGGTACATTATCGCCGCTGGTGATGGTGAAAACAAGGCTCGTGATACAGAGAAGAATGTCATCCCATTAATGGATGATATAGAGGCAACAAAACAAGCCTACATCGAGGTTAATCGGAAGAACAATCCAAATGCGGTTCACGGTGCGAAACTTGAAGAGGCGTATCCTGACGACTCGGAGGATGTTGCGATAACATACATCCGAGATGAGGATGATATTGAAGACGCACTCTTCAAAATCCTGTCAACAAATGGTGAAGAAGAATGAGAACAGACATTACCACTAAACGAAAACGGAAGCAAAGCAGAGAGTTAGTTGAAACGGTCAAAGACGCAGAGTTACTTGCAGATAAACTCGGATTAGACCCTGCGCCAGTCAAATTCTGGGTTGTAGACTTCGAGGAAATGTCACAAGCAGTTGCGTATCAAGGATTCCCAAACCGATATCCACACTGGAGATGGGGGATGATGTACCAACAAATCAAACAGACTATCTCCCAAGGAGGTAAATTCTATGAAATCGTTGTCCATTCAGACCCTGCCCATGCGTACCTGCAAGAATCGAACACCCCTGCTGTCCAGAAGCTAGTAATTACACATGTATTAGCCCACGCCGATGTATTCAAAAACAATCGGTATTACAAAGACTTAATTGGAACCGATGATGCCGCACGAATCCTTGAATCGAACGCTGAACGAATCGAGGAGATTATGAGTGATACTGAAATCGACCGAGAGGAAGTCGAACAATGGATTGACCACCTCCTCTGTATCGAAGACAACATCGACCAATATGAGTACGACAAAACAGTACTTGAAAGCGATGAGGATGACCCAAAACTAACACGAGAAGAAATTACAAAGAGACTTACAAAAGCCGGATTCTCACAAGAGATTATTGACGCAGGAATCGATATTGACTCCATTCTCTCAGATGACGATACGCCCCTTGCTATCTCCGAAGACGAAGCCGATTTACTGTGGGTATTCTATACAAATGGAATGACCTATGACGCAGAGAACGAGCGTGCCGTTGAAATGGAACAATGGCAGTTAGAAATCATCCAAATGCTTCGAGACGAGTTCTACATCTTTGCTCCAATAAAACTCACTAAAACTCTCAATGAGGGGTGGGCTGTATTCTGGCATTCAATGATGATGATGAATGAAACATTTGCAAAGGAAGATGAATATATTGACTATGCTCAGACGACTGCGAAAGTACTCCAACCTGGCGGTGGGTCATTCAACCCATATAATATTGGATATGATTTATGGAAATATGCTGAGAATAAATACAACCGAGAACACTTACTAAATAGATTGTTCTCTGTTGAAGGAATCAATCCTGATACATTCCCTGACTTAGACTTCACAGAGATAAAATCTCTGCTTACTCCATCCGAGTACCTAACACAACCAGGGGAATTTAGCGTTGAACAATTGAGAGAGAACTTACCAGAGGAGTATCTTGATTCAGACGCTCTAAAAACTGCTGAAGAGGGTGACTTAGAGTATTCAACGGAATCATGGAGAATCCTGACTTACCCTGCGTTAGCAGCTCGGAATTATTCGTTACTTCGACCTGAAAACGGAAAATTCTTAGAGACAACACCTCGTCACATCCTCGAACAGGAATACCGATACATCGATACGCCTGATAAATATAGTTCCATCGAAGAAGCCGTGTCAGATTTGGACTACACATATGCGTGGGAAGAGATGAAATCTGACAGGGAAACAAGTAATGATACAACTTTCTTTGAGAAACACTTATCTCCAGAGTTTGTTGATAAGAATAATTACTTTGCCTACGGATTCAACTTCCAAAGAGGTCGATTCGAGGTTACAAGTACCGAATTCAAAGAAGTAAAGAATCAGATTCAACAAGAAGTTACAAACTTTGGTAAACCACAAATTAAAGCTATTGACTTCAACTATAAGAATAAAGGAAAACTACTGTTAGAACATAAATACTCAGGAGTTCCACTTAATCAACAAAAAGCCGCTGATACGCTCTCTAGAGTGTTCAACCTGTGGGGTCGGCCAGTTCACTTACGGACGATTGTCGCTGAACATGAACGAGATGGAGGTGTTGATGAACGAGGGGTTGAATTAATCTATGACCCAGATGAAGGTGGAATCACACAAAAGAAACTTCGACGGTCTGAGTATAAACACTTACTCGATTAGTTTAATTCCATACATCACTTCGATATCCGACACTTTATCTACAACAGATGAGCGATTATACTCAGCTGAATCTAAAGTCACTTCATCTGTCTCTGTGTTTAATACAGCAAAATCAGCTGTATCACTATAGAAATCACCAAGATGCCCTGGATTCACAACAATTGTTCCGTGCCCAAATTTATCAGGAACCATATGCTGTGAATGTGAGTGACCTAACACGACATAGGAAAAGTCTACTCCTGAACTAACCTTCGTAAAGTGTTTCGGGAAGACACCCGCATTTCCATTCTTAATCCCTAAGGACTCAGCAGGGTCGGGTTTACTGTGAGCTACTAATAGATTCAGGTCTTCAACTTCCTGATATGATGGGAGTTCATAGAGCCACTTTTGCTGGTCTTCAGGAACGGAATCAAAGAAGAGTTCTTTTTCAACAGTTCCTAATTCTGAGGAAACATCTCCCATAAACGGGAGCGCATCATGGTTCCCTTTCACAACAATATCACAATTCTCTTGAACTAATGAAATAACCTCACTTGGGAACCCACAGATACCTACGATGTCTCCAGCACAGATAATCATATCTACCTCGTACTCTGTTTGGAGTTTCTCCAATACTGCCTCAAAAGCAGGCAAATTGCCATGGATATCAGAAACTAACCCAATCGTAGTCATTACTATACTAAACGCAGAGAAACCATATAAATCGTTCGATTTCGTGGAATCTATGATGAGTCAGACAGTGACTATCGAAAACTCCAACGATTGAGTATCCATAATCATTCCAGACCCAATAACCATCGATGGCTCATCAGGTATCAAATTCGAGAATGGAGGTAAGATAACCATCTCACCCAATTCTTCATGGTCTGTATGTTGAATCTCATCTAAATGAAGGTGTCCACAAATAGACATTCGTGGTGGGTTCTCTACACAGGCTTGTTCATAGAACCACTTATTTGTGGGAAAGACACCTTCGGGATACTGTTTGAAGAATTCAGATTCACGGTACACCGTAGAGTAATTAATAGGGAAATGACTTGCGACAATATATTCATCCGCAGTCTGTGTGTATTCCTCTAAGAGCGATACTGATTCATCACTAACATACCCTGTGTTTTGGACAGTTGATTCAAATGCTGTGTCAAGTAGAACAAAATCTCTCCCTCCAACTATGATAATCTCTGGAAGCGTGTTGTCAAAGATAGCAGTGAATTGTTCACGGGATATATGCGGATGGTCGTGGTTGCCAGGAATTGCATACACCGTTTCAAATTGTTCAGAGAGGGTATCATATACGAATTGAAGGTTGTCTAAGTCTGTTTCTTTATCAACCTCGTGAATAATATCTCCTAAATGAAGGCAAGTGTCTGTATAAGTACTTAGTTTCGTGGCAAGTTCCGAGAGTCTGTCTCTTCCATCTCCGTCTGGGTGCCCAATATGTGTATCTGTAATTAGGGCTATTCTATTCGACATACTTATGTATAGAATGAGGGGGTTAGAAAAATGTTCTGATATTCTCGCTTATGTTCTGTCTACTCCAGATGGGTTAAGGTCTGCTAAGGAGAATAGACCTGTATCTGAAGTTGTTTTGAGTTGGTTGACGAATTCGTGGAGGTCTTCAGAATCGTCTGCGAGTGAATTTTCGAGAACATCTCCGATATGTTCTGCTGTGATAATTTCGATACTGTCCTTGAACTCATCTTCGAGTAGGACATCATCTTCATTAGATTTTGGAATGATTACTGTTTCAATTCCAGACTTAGCGGCGGCTTCAATCTTATGGGTTACACCACCGACAGGGAGAACTTCTCCTTGGACGGATAATGAACCTGTCATTGCGACATTCTGCTTGATTGGCACACCAGTAAGTGCGCTGATGATGGCTGTTGCGACGGTTACGGATGCGGAGTCACCATCAACTCCTTCGTGTGTTTGAACGAATTGGATGTGAATGTCTTTGTCCTCAAGTGATTCACCACTCACTTTCTTGACTAATGCGGATACATTCTGAACTGCTTCTTGGGCAATCTCCTGTAATTTTCCTGTCGCAATTACTTCCCCTGCTCCTTGTGCTGGAGTAACTGTTGCGACAATTGGAAGCATAATACCTGAGTCTTGACCCATAACAGCAAGCCCGTTCACCCGTCCAACCTTTGAGTCGGTAACTCCAGATGTTCGGTATCGCTCCTTCTTTTCCATCTGTTTGTCAACGACTTGTTGTTCAATACTTTTTGAAGTTGCTTTCGCTTGAAGAACATCGTCTCGTGTGACTAATTCCTCAAGTTCTACATCATCAAGTTCTTTATCTGGGTTTTTCTCGCCAAAGATAGCGATATCTCCCGCATCACGAATTAACCCACCTAATCGACGGAGTTTGAGTGTGAGTTTTCCTTGTTCTCCTGTCATTCGTTGTGCTTCCTTTACAATCTCGGTCATCGCCTCCCGAGTAAAGTGAGGAATGTGTTCGTCATTAATCACTTCTTGGGCAACAAATTGTGCGTATTTCTGTCTATTCTCAGGCGTATCTTCAATCATATCATCCATATAGACTTCATATCCGTATCCTCGCAGTCGGCTTCGGAGAGCAGGGTGCATATTTTCCATAGCGTCCATATTTCCTGCGGCAACCATAATGAAATCTGTTGGGACTGGTTCGGTCTGAACCATTGCGCCTGAAGACCTGTCTGACTGCCCTGTAATCTGTAGTTCACCCTCTTGGATTGCCGTCATTAGTTTCTGTTGGTCTTTAATGTCTAAGGTGTTAATTTCATCGATGAAAAGAACCCCTTTGTTGGCTTCGTGGATGTTTCCTGTCTCTACCCGCTGGTGGGCTGGTGTGGACATCTTTCCAGACTGGTATGGGTCGTGACGGACATCCCCGAGTAATGCTCCTGAGTGCGCTCCAGTGGCGTCTTGGAACGGTGCTGTGTCAGTGTCAGACCTATCGATTAACAGTTTAGGTCCATTCGACTTTAAGTCACCAAGCACAAACTTATAGATAATGAACACGACACCGACTCCAATTAATCCAAGAAGGAGTTGGGTTGTGTATACCGCATAGAGTGCCACAAGTACAGCTACGATAATAGCAATCACTCGTCGTCGGCTTTGTACTTGCTCTGCTTGTTCCGTGTGAGCATCAACAATCTTTTGCCCTTGACCGGCAGGAACTGACCGTACCTTAGGTTCCGTATCATCGTTCTCGTTGGGGTATAAGAGAATATCTCGGAACTCACCTGTTGGCATCATCTCTGCCATTGCTTTAGAGAGCATAGACTTACCTGTTCCAGGTGAACCAATCATCAGAACATGCCGTTTCTGTTTAGCAGCTTTTCTAACAATATCTCGTGCGTTCTCCTGTCCAATTACTTGTTCGATAAGAGACGACGGAACCTCTACATCCTCAGAAGATTCAACATCTAATCCCCCTAATAAATCATCTTCAGAGTAAGTCGATTCAAGTTTAGGAGACTCAAATGAATCTTCGAAAGGGTCCATTTCAAAGTCTGACATATACTACAGAATAAAATGATACCAAGGTATTTAAATCTTTCACATACCGCTGGAATAACTGAAAACGGGCATACAGGGATTTGAACCCCGAATCTACTGGTTAGAAGCCAGTCGCCTTATCCAGGTTTGGCCACATGCCCCATTCACCTATTCTATAACAAGGGGAGAATACAGTTAAAGGCTTCGATTATCGCTTAGTGCGAGTGTCCGAATAGTTCTTCTTCCGTGACATCATACTCTTCGGTGATGACCGCAACCATATCATCATTTAACTGGCCTAACTGCTCTTCGTTAATAAACTCGTTATCATCCTGATGATGGGCTAACTGATGTGTCCAATTAACTAGGTTCATCAACACCATATGCTTAATTCCTTCTTCAGGTGAGTCCATCTGAATGATATCGTCAAAAATAATAGACATTTCATCAGGCATTTCCATCTGTACTTCTTCGCCAGTATTTTCATTAGTTACTGTGAATTCCATACACTACTGTTAGAAGAAATGTTACTTAAAACTAGTGGGTGAAACTCACCCAATAATGTTCTCAATCCGTTCTAAACTATCTGCTTCTCCATCAGGGCGGAATGCTTGGAATGACGGGAACCGCAGTTTTTCATCGAAACCTTCAAACTGGACTTCAATAACCGTCCCATAATATTCATCCTGATTTTCCCAAATCTCTGCCTTTTGAGCGTCCGAGAACCCTGTTCCAAGACGACCAACAGGAACACCATCTTGAGTCTCTAACTCAATCGAACCAAGCGTTTCACCATCAGCACTATACTCTCGTTCAAATCCAGCAATTCTCAAATCAATCGTCTCCTCAGTCACTTTGACCTTTCGCCAATCATTCGACCGTTTCCCGAACCTGTAGGGAGCTGTCTTGTTCTTTGCGATAATCCCCTCATAATCTTCGGACTCTGCTTGGTCAAGGCAAGCGGAAATATCAGTATATAGCGGGATTACATCAACATACTGATGGTCAGACGGGGCAACCTCTTCAAGCGAACCAAACCGCTCTTCAAATGGCAATCTCGATAAATCCTCATTCGCATACAAGATATCAAACATCTTAAAATGAATCTGCGTATCATCAGTAAGAATATTGTGTTTCCGACCAATACGCTTACTTGTCGCTTTAAATCCAAGTGGCTCTCCTCCATCATAGGCAATTGCTTCACAGTCAAAGATGTACTCGCCATCAGGCCATGAAATCTCATCTAACTCAGGGATACTATGCGTTTCATCATTTAAGTTTCGAGTAAATGCTGTTACTTCACCATCAGATACATGGACGAGTAGACGATAGCCATCAATTTTAAACTGACCAACCCACTCATCGGTTTCCGGCACATCCTTGCTCTTTGCCGCCATCGGTTTAAATGGGACACCTGGAGTTGGGGCATCAGGAAGCGTGTTGCTCATCCAGCGTTCGACAAATTCTACTGCGCTGTGGACAAGCCCTCGAACTCGGTCTAACTCCTCCTTCTCAAATTCTGGTCGCCCTACCGCATTCTTTACTGTACTCTCTTTTACACCAATACTATAATCATCTAACGCACCGTATGACACAACTACAGGGTCATACATACGGAAGGCTTGCCCAAGAGATGTAATCGCATCATCTCCTGATTTTGATGCGACTCGTTGTAGTGCTGAATACACATCCCGCAAGTCAGCGTCAGGATTTTCAGGTGCTGGGAGTTCATCTTCAATAGACAACAACGCATCTGTGACAGTTCCCGATTCTTTATGTAATCTCTCAAGTTCATCGACAGAGTACTGATTCGGAAATGCAGTATGTAACCCTTTACATGCTGAAGTCGGAGCGATTCCATTATTATCAAATTCTTGACCAGCAAGAAGACTTACAAGAGGTTTCCAGTCAGGAGTATTCGTAATCTCTTCACGAACCCGCTTTTCCGTTGTTTTCCATGAGGAGATATCGTGCAACTCTTCAAGAAGCGCCCTAAAGTGACTCACTTTCATATACTATTATCTATGCTACCTGGATTAAAAAGTCTATCTATTTCGGTTGCTACGGGATTGTAATTGAGGATGAACTTATCTCATTACCATCCGTATCTAACAGTCTAACTGTAACTGTGTCACCACTATCCGCCCGAATCCTCTCATCCCCAGACTGGTCAAGCCCTGTTTCTTCTACTACATCGTTAATCAGAAGTTCAACCGTTCCACCCTCAACCTCTGGGTCTGTAGCCCATGTGACATCATGTTGCCCACTACCACCCACGGCTCTATCGTACACTAAGTCAATTTGGTCTTCTCCTGGGTCTGGGTCAGGGTCTGGGTCTGAACCACCTCCACCAGGTCTACATACTTCTACAGAGTCGTCTACTGGGAAAACTGTGAAAGTAGCACTCTGGGATTCATATCCATAGCTATTTGTCTCTCTGTTATCTGTCTCGTTACAAGTGCGTGTTGGCCCTGTTGTTGTTACTCGAATCTCTTCAGAAGTTCCAGGTTGAACATCAATCGTTTGTGTTTGACTTCCATCATTAAATTCAATCCTATCTGCATCAGATAAATCGATTGTTACGGATTGTACTTCATCATAGTTATTATAAACATCTCCGAATCTGAAATCCTCTGTTCCACTTGGCACTTCGTCCTCGATATCTAATTCTAATAACGGCGTGTTCTCTGTTGCTGGTGATAGCACTGTTGGGTTACTGCGTTCAAGATTAAGTGTAAATGATGCGGCAGCAACTCCACTGATAACAAGAAGTCCAATAAGTGATACAGTTATGAGTGTTGTTTTATTCATACTGAACCACCTTCGATTAATAATTCTGTAGAGATATCTCCAGTATCTCCGATACTAGTGAATTCGACAGCAACAGAGATTTCTTCTCCATCTTGGAGTTCAATTGTTGTTGTATCACCAACTTGAATGTCTGTGACTCCGTTAGTAGTTTCGATATAATATACTACTGAGTCTGCTGACCCTGTAAAATCTTGACCTGCCTGAAGTGAAACATCGATTACAATCGGTGTCCCTCGTGTGTTTTGAATTGTAAAGGCATTATCTTGGTTGGGGTTTGTTGGATTCCCAAGGGTTAATTGAGCATTTTCATTAAATGAATCTGCTCCAACATTTGCGGGGTCGATGGATAAATCAGGGTCTGCTTGGATGATATCATAGTCCGTGTTTGGGTTTAAGATAAGAATTCCTTGCTCATCTGTATCGACTTGGATATCTGCTGACCTGTTAAGTTCAACTGTTGGAGATGCGAACGCAAACGCATATATTAGTGGAATCGATAACAAGATTCCAACAAATAGTACTGTTCTCCAACTCATAGGTTATATATTAATTTGTAAGTATATAAGTATTTGTCTTCATAATCGGTCATATATTTTCGATAGAGTTCTATTCCGTGGCTTTGCGACTCGTGCTTTAGGTTCACCAAATAGGTAGAATAAGGCATATAACGGAGTCAGAAGTATCCCTGATGAGATTACAGCAGGGATTAATGGCGAGATAGATGTTAATGTCTGGAGAACTGGTTGTGGTAATACTGGAGGGTACTGATAAATAGTGACATGCCCATTTATTACTCCAGGTTCAGTTCGAGTTGGAGCTTCAATAAGCAAACTTCTAGTTTGTCCATCTTGTGAGGCTTCAAGAACTGTATATGAGGATACATATGATTCAAATCCTAATTCAGCTGTTGAATCAAATTGAATGGTTTCAGTTGGATTTGTTTCTTGTGTGTGAATTACATACTGTTGTTGACTTGCGGTTTCAGAGTTCGTGTATGTTAATGGTACCGTAAGTGTTGTTGCTGATAAAAGAATTATCAGTACTAATCCGATAAATATAGTGAGGAATACAGGGAATACGATATCGTTTTGTGTGAGTGCGCCTTTCTGTTTTTTGGATAATATTTGTTCTGTGTAGATAAATCGAAGCCCGATTAAGAATGCGCCAACAAGTGCTGCTTCAACAGGGAACTGAGTTATAAATTGGAATACGAACCCGATGTAAGGGATATATAGTGGTTGCGTGTTAATTGTGACTGCTGTCCCTCTGATAGACTCTGCGGATACTAATGGTTCTCCTGCTGCTTGGTCTGTGATTTCATTATTATCTCCAATCGTTACTAATCCCCCGTCTTGAATAGACTGAACTCTGTGGATAATAACGGTTTCTTCTGCTTGTTGAGATTCAAAGACAACAATATCCCCTTCTTGGGCTGTATTGGATTCATTTACTACCTGTACTGACCCATCAGGGATTGTTGGATGCATACTATCTCCAGTAACAACTACTAAGTCAACAGGCAGTAGGAACAGTCCACCGAATAAGAGAATTACTAATATAAGTGCGGTGGCTGTTCTCATTATACCTTAGTAATTGAGAGAAAAGTTATTTAAATGTTCTGTAATCTTATGCGGTGATTACAAGGTCTCCAGAGAGGTCAGCATTTTGTGAGAGGCCAGTTGTGTCTGTGTCGATAACAACGAATACTTCTTCACCAGCGCCGAGAGTGACTGAAGCACCAGTTTCCATATCAGCAGAATCTAATTCATCACCGTCGCTATCATAAACCGTGAAGGTTACTGCGTCAGTAACGCCCTCGTTTTCTACAACATTATTGTATTCTAATGAGAGAGTCCGTTCTGTGTCATCAGCGTTTGTGATGGAGAATGCGTCATCTCCTTCGTGAGCTGTAGCGTTATCCCCGAATGTAAATGTACCCTCTACATTAAGTCCAACTCCATCTGGAGCAGCATTAATTTCGAGAACACCGTCCTCATTGATATCAACCGCATCAACATTCTCACCAGGGCTGAGAGTGATAATACCATCTGTATCTGCTTCTACTTGAATATTCGCTTCTCGTGTTAATTCTGCGCTTGTAAACGCACTTGCCGCAAACACAGACCCGACGAAAAGAAGGGCTGTGATTGTGATTACTGCTATTTTCTTCATAACTACTTACATAATCTACTCAAGAGTATAAAAGTCTTTGCATAAAAGTATGTCAAACAGGGACAGACTTATTAAGGAGGGCTTATTCACCGTTTCTTTCATCCTCTTCCTCTGAATTATCAGGTTCATCCTCTGAGACTCCACCAAAAGTATCTTCATCATCGAGACTCTCCCAGTCTACATCTGATTCCATGTCTCCAGGTGTAAAGTCACGCATATTTGGTACTGCCTCATCAGGTCCGATAAAGAAGCCGCCTTCAAACCCTGGTGAAGTGTAGGAGTAGATGACAGGCTCATCATATACATAGAATCTCCCAAGACCTTCTGAATGAACAACACGAGTGTTATTGTCGATTGCGATTTCTACTAATCCTCTAAGTGAATCAACAGAGATAAGTTGTGACGCATCACTACTTAGAGAGGGTTCTTCATATGGATGTCCAGATGTAATCCATGATTCATACTTATCTAATTCATATTCGTAACGGAGTTGTTCAACTGTCTTGTCGTTGGTTGAACGCCGATAGAGTAGATATGTAACTAGAATGGTGAAGAATACACCAACTGAAATAATCGCTACACCAGTTGTGTACAAATGCTCACCATAGATTTCAAAAGTCTTAGTGGGTTGTGGTTTTTCTACTGAAGTAGTCTCTGTAAACCGTTCTGAATTATCTTCAGTATTTACGATATATGTTCTGTCATCACTAAATTGAATCTCAGTTGAATCTGTGAATGTGATTTCCCCAAACTGTGAATCTGTTGTTGTCACATCTCTATCTATTTGGAGTACTACTTGTGAGTTTCGTGGGAGTTCACTACTAACCTCTTCTTGATAGATTCTAAACTCTTCTATATTAATGGAAACCGTAGAATCAGAGTATGAGTATAAGTCTGTGTTTTCGGTTAAGTCATGTCTTGTAAATACTTCATTCCCTCGGGTTGATTGCCCAATTCCTGTAATACTAATCTCGGATTCTACATGGTCTTCGTCAATTGATTCTTGGTCTTGTTGGAAATCATACTGGAGTCGTAGTTCAGGATGATTATTAATAAAATACCTTTCTGGTTGCTGTGTTAATTCACCTTCATCAAATAATGAGGTTGTTTGACTAGATTCCGCATAATCGATTACAGTCGTCTGGTATGTTGTTTCTGATTGGGTTTCGGTTGATGTATAAGTGGGTGGGTTCATAGCGATTACTCCTCCAAGGACTAAGATAGCTAACGCAAGGACAGAAAGGAGTATAATTGATTGTTTTGTCTGGTGAAGGTTTAGCCGTTTAAGGAGGAGCGTAGGCATGAGTATTGTTTATATGGATGGTTATAGATTATTTAAATGTTTTGATAGTGTATCAGAATAGGGACTCTAACTCATCATCGTCTGATTCCGTATTCGGGTCAATAAGTTCATCAAGCTTGTCTTCGCTGTCTTCTTCTAATTCTTTTGTCGTCTCCTGTGCTTCAATCGCAATCTGTTGAAGCCGTTTAATTCTATCACTTTGCGTGACACCAGATAACAGTACAACACCAGCAATCTTATCATATCCTTCTAATGGGTAATCCCCACCTCTGACCTCCATTGAGCTGGTTTCCTCTTCAATCCATTTTCGTGACTTTTCAATACCCTTTCGAGACAACAGTTCGGGAGGACCAGCGATAACAACTAATGCTCGTTCAATACCTGATAGCTCAGCAGGGTGTGTGAGACGCCCTAATGCTGCTTTCCGAATTACAGAGGTTATCCGATTAATATTCCGTGATGAGTCACCAATTTCAGGTTCCGTATTTCGGAATCGGGACAATAATCCACCTCCCCCAGGGATTTCATCCTCTGTCAATTGTGTTTCAGCGAATCCGATGGTTGAGATACCTCCTGACCCGAGAGTGTTAATGATTTCACTTGCGTCAACTACACTTTCTCCAACTGTATCTCCTCCGATAATTTCACCAGCTGAGAATAGCATATACAGTCTCTTTATTAATTCTGTATTCATATATTCATATCCTTCACCCATTGATTCTCCAGTCTGTGCCCATGAATTATTATCGAATAAAATTGTGTTATCTGATTGTTCCACTACTTGTTGGAACGACCGTGCCGCATTAAGACTGTAGATACCACCTTCATCCTCAGATGGAAGAATACCAAGAGAATATACAGGTTCGGTGTAAATCCGTTTAATGCTCTTTGCGAGAACGGGCATTCCACCACTTCCAGTACCTCCGCCTAACCCTGCGATAATGAGAAATGCATCGACTTTTGAAGTTTCGATTCTATCTAATTTATTATGGATTTCTTGGACATCTCGTTCAGCGATTTCAGCTCCAAGTTCATTATCAGCTCCGACACCATGTCCTTTTACTTTATCTTGCCCGATTAATACTCTGTTATCTTCAGGGATGTATTCTAATCCCATCAGGTCTGCTTTCGCTGTATTAACAGCCATTGCTCCAACAACTACATCTGGCCCTGATACTTGGCTTTCATATTCCAAGAATTTGTCAACTATTTTACCCCCAGCTTGACCGAATCCAATTAACGCAAGTTTCATACGGTTTATATTTATAGAGCTAGAAGTTAACTTTTTGGGTAGTATGTGGAGTAACATTTATTAAGTGTAACGATAAAGTAGCGTATATGGATAACAAAGAAGGATATCTGTCATTTACACAGTATAAGAGAGTTCTGAAGTTAGCACGAAAGCCTGGACGAGATGAATTGTCTGCTGTCGCAAAAGTAGCGTTTTTCGGAATGTGTGCAATTGGTGTTCTCGGGTTCGCAATCTTCGCATTAATGGATTTTATCCCGATGTAACAGTCACTATTCTATAGCTGAGATAACTCTCCCTCTCTTGCGAAGGACACTTCTCCCTCAGCATACATCTCCCCGTCTTCTACTGCTTCAAACTCCCACACAGTATCGCCTGGCGAAACCCACTTTGGTTCATCAGTAAGTGTGACTAACCGCACCTTCTGTGTTCGAGTGTTCCTATCCTCCTCTGTATACAGTACAACATCTCCAGAGTTAAATTGACTCATACACATACTATACTCCTGTATTCCCTTTAAGTCTTCTGAACCCCCTCGACCCGACTAAAAATTTATAAAGCTTGGTTGAGACTGTAGATATATGAATAGACGAAAATTTGTATTAACAGGAGGTTTGATGTGTTCGGCAGGTTTAGCTGGGTGTCTCGGAAATGGTGATGATGACCCCGAGGAACAACTCCCAAATGAACAAACCGACGAGAACGGTGACGACGAAGGTACAGAGAACGGAGAGGAAGAAGATGACTCAATGGACTTTGGAGATGGAGAATCTTCAGGCGTAACAGTTGACCCATATGACCAAGACTTCTCATTAGCGTATTCCGTTGAAATCCTCTCAAATGAAACAGAAGAATCGCCATTAACACTACAGATTTCACTCACAAACCCATCAGATGATACTATCTATGAATATAGTGAACGCAGAAGCGCAATGTTCTGGTTAGCAAATGTTGATGCTGACTTTGACACTTATCCTGCTGAAGATGTTGAATCGAACCTAATGTATGATGATTCAACAGGAGGATGGGCGTTAGAAGAAGAGTTTATGATGACGATGGACTACCAGATTGAAACAATCGAACCACAAGAAACTCATACAGAGACAATTGTTGTTGTGAATAGTGCTGATTCTACAACACTAACACCAATCATGGATGAGGAAGAAGTCGAAATCTCTAACGAGTTTAATATTGTTGACCATGACGACGCAGATTCGGATGGATTTAGTTCAGGAGAAATCTCTGAATGGGGATTCACACTTCTGTTTGAGTGAGAACTATTGCGGTGATTTTTTGTAAAAAGTGGACTTGAACTGCTCTGGCCAGAGCGTCTTGTTCCACAAAAGGCTACCTTCGTGACGGTTCGCCTTCATCCTCGTATATTGCTCCTCATTCAGATGCGTCAACTCACTGTTCACAGGTGAGCATGGTATTGCGTCCTGCTTTTGTGAGTGTAACTCGGTGAACCGAGCGGAACTATCTTACTCGATTTGTTCCCATCTGGTCTGATTTGCTCAACGGTCGGATGCTACAAGGCAGGTCATTGCGTCTCTATTGCTCAGACCACTTTCCTCGTAGTGTATCCTATACTACGGGGCAAGACTATAAAAAAGCGTCGATTTAGTTCGGCACAGCCGACGCAACTCTGAACTCCCACTCAGGCGTTGAACTAATATCTCCCTGTTCAATCAATTGACGGAGAACCTTGTCAACGATATCTCGTTCTGTACCAAGCCTATCCGACAACTCAGCAGCTGACAACGACCCATGTGTACGAAGCAAACTCAAACTCTCCTCTCTGAGAGCAGGAAGACTTTCACGAGTCATACTCAGTCTTAATATACTCCTTGAACGATGGAATCCACGGGTAATCATATCCAAGCGATTCTAACTCAGTAGCTGTGATTGGGTTGCCGGACGAATCAGTCAAAAGTTCCCCATCAACAAACGCATAGAACTCATGTTCGTATGCGAATTCGGAAGACCCTTTTCGCCGTTGAACGCTAACTTTATGCCCGTTAACAGTCGTTTCTGTTGTATTGTCTAAGTCACCTGGAAGACTCATACACACTATTATGATATTCAAGGTCTTAACTGTATTGATTGTTCCTACTATCTAATCAAGTAGTTTTATTATGCTGGAGGCAAGAGTGAATTTAATGAGTAATATTGAGGGGCTGACTGAGGCTATCACAGAAGTCTGGGGTGAGGAAACAGAATTTGAAGAACATGGGTTTGAATATGTTGTGTTTCTAATCGAGAAAGACATCGAGGATATACGAGATGATAACTGGGATGAAGAAGAAACAACAGAGGAGCTTGCTGATATCATTATTAACGCATCCCGAGCTATCCATGAGATTGCTGGAAAGACTCCAGAAGAGGTTATTGAGGATAGACTTGAAAACCGTATGAACGGGAATACAACAGAGCTAGTGGAACGGTATGAAAAAATATTTGAACGAGAACACCGTGATACAAAGTAATGACACAGTTACAGTCCGTTATGGTACTCTGTGATGGGATTCGCCGTACTCACATATGGTTTAAAATTTTAGAAGGTGATAATTCTGGCATCAAGATATCTATCGCCCGATATGACTCAGACTATTCAGAGTCATTCCAGAATCAGATTGAATCGTTAGAGGAAGGCGAAGTATATCTTCTGGATTTAGAATATCATGGGTCTTCAGAGTGGGAATTATTAGATTTCAAGCGGCGATATCAGTAGCCATCTCCTCTGCGATTGAGTGAATCTCATCTTCTAATTTAGATTCTGTATATGAATCTAAATGCGGGTATTTGTCCCACCCTTTGAATTGACTAGCAATCCGATTAGCGATTGCGCCCTTCATCTCATCTGTATCAGTATAGTTACCGTTCTCATAGTGACTCATCACAGCATCTTTTACAGATTCTAAATCAACATCAGGGTCATTTTCAATAGTTTCTCGAAGTGTACTCATATATGATACATAATTCGGTATGGTTTTAATTGTTTTGAAGTCTGAGTATATCGACATAAATTTAGGTTTGGTTATACATAGTATCGAGTATGGTTGAAATTTCAATCGAACGGTTGGACATCGCATATGAAGAGTATGATGGTGTTGAAGAGTTTACAGTTAGTGATTCTTCAAATAGTCGGACGGGAACAGTCGATATCGAGGAGTGTTTACAGACTGATGATGGGAAAGTATGGGATATTGAACTGATGTTAGTGTTTAATGAACCTGAGATTACTGTTGAAATCTCTGATTATTCAAATGGATATGAATACCACAAATTTGATGGGAAAATTCAGTTTAGTAACTGGTGTAAGGAGAATGGAGCTTCGGTTATCTAATGAGATAGTCCTTTAACCATCCAGAGTGATTCTTTGTATATGGTTGAAAGTTTTCCAGATACAAGTGCTGATATCGTATATGAAATAACAGAGCCGAATGGATGCCCAAGTTGTGGAGCTGATGGGGCAATTGAAGGGCACGAAGATATTGTGTCCGATGAACAGAATCCACCAGTCTGTGTGGGATGTGGTGAAGTATTGAGTAGCTCAGTCGTCACACGACTGTAACTCTTCTTGTAACCCCTTACTTAATTGATACGCTAGTACTGGCGGGACTGCGTTTCCTATTTGGTCAGCAACTTCTGAAAAAGACCCTACAAAATTAAACGAGTCTGGGAACGATTGAATTCGAGCGCCTTCTCGTAATGACAGCCCTCGATTCTTGAATGGATGTGCTTTCTCTCGTGGTGTGAAATCTGTTGTTAATATCGTGTTTGCGGGTTCGTCTGGTGTGAGTCTCATATACCGAGGCCGAATCCCAGATTTAGTGTTTATATCGATTCCATATCGCCCATCTACAGTATCATCCCGAATCCACCCATCATCTAATAATGATTTGATTTCAGTATCAATACTGGTCGGTTCTTGAGACAGTTCAGGGTAAATCAATTCAACATCAACAGGCCCGACAGTTTTCCCTTTAATTCGATACTCCTTTCGAGACCTGTGTTTAGCAATGAAATATAATATGTCTCTTTGAGTTTCTGTAAACTCATCTTCAAACAAATCCCAAACTCCACGATATCTATCACCAAAACGATTTGAACGATACATCTCGCCAGGTTGTAACTGTTTTAATATATGTAGTCCTGTTTCTGATGGTTCTTTTGCCACATGATGTGTCGTGGAATCTGAATCTCTAACAACTTTAGCGTACTCAGACTCCGCATCTTCTGATTGTGAAACTTCAATTCGTGTGTGTAGGTCATCAACAACTTCTGGTAAGTCTTGAAGTGCCTGTTCAACTGTTGGTGGTGAACAAGGCGGGATTGTGATATCTGATTCAATACTGTTTGTATCTTTTATGCCAATGATGAATAACCGTTTCCGTTTTTGTGGAACACCATACTCTGAGGCGGTAACTGTTAATACTGTTGTATCTTTATATCCACAATCAGAAAACTCTCGTTGAATTGCGTCAATGAAATCATCAGAGATTGTTCGCATTCCAAGTACATTCTCCATTACAAATATCTCTGGTGACAATAAATCAACCCATCTGATAAACTCAAATACTAACCCGTTCCGTTCATCATCGATGTATCGGCTCCCTCTCGCATCACTAAACCCTTGACAGGGTGGGCTTCCAATAACAACAGTCGGGGTATGAGACGAATCAGGAAGAACTTCAAACGGGTCTGTTTCTTTGATGTCTGCTGTTACCCCATCACCCTCATGGGTTTGTGTGAAAGTATCTATAGCTGTTTCATTAACATCAACACCGCTGGTAACGAAGAATGCTGGATTTTTATCAAACCCCTTACTAAATCCACCCGCTCCACAGAATAAATCAACGACCTTATAGCTCATATACTACTATTTGTTGATTTATATTAAAATCTTTCCTATTTTTCTGTGTGTAATAGGTTGTATAGTAACTTGTGTTTCTTATCATAGTAATGTCAGAAAATAGACTAATCAGTTCGGTTAGGGATATTGCTGAAGCACAGATTGGTGAAGAGTATATTACAGAAGATGAGGTACAAGTATATATTCAAGATTCGGATAAATTCTTGTGTGTGACGGGTGTTGTTGAGGGCACACATGTGTGTACTGGAATTACAGACGAATCAATTGAGTTCGATACAGTTACGGGATTTATCCGAGGGAGAATCGTTGAATCAGATGTTTTCACTACGGAAAGATTTAACCTTCCAGAAGTGGATTCAAATAAGATATTTGAAGTCTTAACTTGGGCTGTGTCCAGAGAATACCAGGGTAATCATTTAGGAGTCGCATTAACAAACAAAATGGCATATTGTATTCTGGAGTCTGACTGTTTCCCAGTTATTAGCCCTGTTCGAAAACCACAGTCTGATAGTACAGACCATCTAGAGTTTTTGGCACAATATGGAAGTACAGTTAAAACAGTAGATGAAAAACCAGAATCTGTTAACTGTGCAATTTGTAACGACTCCTGTACTTGTCAGACGGTGATTTTAAAATATAATCGAGGAGAAATCACGCAATTACATAAAGATACTCGTGGACTGTTAGATGAAAATATCAAACTTATTTAGTAATATTTAAATACTGTTCAAGTACACTAATTGTGTATGGAATTGGAAGTGTTTATTGCGTATCTAATGATGGGACTACTTATTCCCACAACTTATATTTCATATAGGTTCTTCCAATCAAAATCAAAGATTTCAGCGAACTGGCTTTCACTAGCTGTATTTGTCGTTGGTGTATGGACTTTCAATCAAGGGTTAGCGATTATTCTCCTCAATACACATCCCTCGTATAGTATCACGCTCCTCTATATCTCTCGTACTTTAGGAGCTATCTGTGCGGTTTGTATTATGTGTTTTACTTTAGAGTACTCAACAGGAGAATCCGTCTCATCACCGTTGTTCCTTATTCTTACATTACCTGCTGTAGCCATCCATACTTTATTCGCTCTTTCTCCTGACCACTTCATGATTATCACAATCGCTGACGGGTCAATTTCATACGACTTCAATACTCTCGGAATTATCCACATAGTATATGTTGGAATTCTCTACATCATGTCAGTCGGGTTGATGCTCCGAGAGTTATTAGTCGCAGACGGGATTAAATTTGCTCAAGCAAGGGTTCTATTTATCGGGTTATTCTGTGGGATTAGTTTTAGTTTTATCCCAATACTTGATTTCCCGGATGTAATCAATCCAACAGTTGTGGGTCTTTTTATTACAATTTCCACATTCACTTACGGATTAAACAGATATAATCTTTTCACAACATCTCCTGTTAGCTCAAATCAAATCTTAGAAGGTGTTACAGAAGGTTTGTTAGTAGTAAATTCAGAACAGGAGATAATTCAAGCGAATAACAAAGTACATCTCTTATTTGGTCGCACGCAGATTACATTAGGAGATACTATCGATTCGGTGTTCCCCTCAGAAGTTGTAACCGGATTAGTTACTGAAGGTGAATCAACTATTGAATATGACGGGTCAAAGTATCGGGTTAACACCAAATCCTCTACTGACATTGCATCTGGTGATGGATTAATCATCAGTATTGATGATATATCTGACATTGAGTCACAACGGACTGACTTGAATTTACTGCGACAAGTCTTTTCTCGAATCTTCCGTCACAATATCAGGAACAGATTAACCGTTATTCAAGGACACACGCAGTATCTACATTCATCAGTACGAGGTACAGACCAGGAACTCCATACTGAGACTGTTCTCTCAGCGTGTAATGATTTGATTACAAAAAGTGAGAAAGCGTTACTCATAAACTCGATTCTACAGACAGATGGAGATTTATACTCGATTGAGATAACAGATTTCATTAACAGCGGGTTGAATAAGGTTCAAATTGAGGAAGATACAGTTGATGATGTTGAGGTCTCAATTCAAGAACCTTGTTCTATCGAAGTACATCCACAAGCGCATTATATTATCAGTAATGCCATTGAAAATGCTATCTTACATACAGATAACTCAACTGTATCCATCTCAGCAAGTGAGCCGTATGAGGGTCGTGTGTTAGTGGAGATAGAAGATAATGGAGATGGAATACCAATTGATGAGATTGATGTAATCGAATCAGGGACAGAATCACAATTAGACCATAGTACTGGTGTTGGGTTATGGGTTATGCAAATTTTGGCGTCAAAATCGGGAGCTGATTTTTCAATAACGACATCTGAGTCAGGTAGTTCAATCCAGATTGAGTTTTCTGTTGACTGAAGTTAGGAGTATTTTTCAAGAAGTCTATCTAATTCGGCAGAGAAATCATCATATTCTGATGGCTCAATATCAAAGAGACCATCCTGTAGAGTTTCTATTACGGGTGCTAATTGGGCAGGTTCTAATATTAATGGGTTGGTTTCTGTATTTGTGTAAGTTGATTGTGTTCCATTTCCAAGAATCATTGTTTCTGAATCGGATTCATTTAACCAATAAAGCATACATCGGAATATATGGTCACTATTTGAAACAGGAATAATAATGTTTGAGGAACTAAGTTCTAACGCATTTACTACATTTTCAAAAGTTGTTTCAGACTCTTCTTCAAAAACTATCTCAACGCTTGAAAATGGGTCTTTTACGGGCGTATTATCTATGTAGTAGTCATACATCGGTCTGGCTTCTTCTTCGCCAGTAAATATCATTTCTATGCTGTTATCTGTATGATTAAATTGGTCAGCTATCTGTACAGCTCTATCAACTCGTTCAAAAACAATATCTTCGGCGTCTTCATAGTAGTCTTGGTTTGTTTGTAATGGGTATCCATGGATGACAATCGTGATGTCCATATCTACTCATTTTAAACGCATAGGTAAAGTTATTCCGACGCTAAATATACAAACAAACCGTGGACTTTATATTGATAGAGACCGTGGTATCTGTATGGAATCTCAGACCAATTCCGTGAACGCTGATTCGTTTAGTATTGAAGGTTCGGACGACCTTCTGCTGTCGGTTATCCTTGACCAAGCATCAGATATTGTTGACGGATGGCGTGAGGCTATCAGTAATGGGATTGACTCTGCTTCAAGTGAGAACATCTGGCTCTGGAAGAATCAGGTGCGAAGCATCATCCACGATGACGGAAACGGAATGACTCTGACTGAGGGGAAAGGGCAAGAACTCCTCACTACGATGGGTGAATCCGACAAAGACCGAGATAGTAACGATACGATTGGACAATTTGGAATTGGTAAAGGGCAATACATTGCGAAAGGCCAAGTATCGATTCTCTCAAATGGGAAAGCCCTTCATTTCGATATCAAATCGTGGGGTATTAAGAACGGTGTGTATCGGACGACTATTGATGATGCTATTGATTTCATCAAGCCACATTCGGAAGAGTGGGCGGAATGCCTTACAGAAGGACTCGAAAAACACAATAATGAGGGTCTCACAGTAATCGTAAATCATTATGATTCTGAAACCCCTGACTATGACTGGAAGTGGACGGAATATGATGATAAAATCCGTAACCGATTCAAGTATGTCGGTTTGGTGAACGACAAGAACATCTACATTAACGATGAGAAGATTACGAGAGATGATATTGATATTGATGAACTCCCGACGAAATGTGTCAAGCGTCATATCGACCTTGGAGTGAATGGTGAAGTTCATATTGGAATTGGACATAAATCGAATGGAAGTGTGGAAGTGTACTCGAATGGCGTATATGTGAAAGACCTTCAACTCCGTGGTTTTGATGGAGTTGTTGTGACAAGTAACAATCTAAAACTCAATTTCGCACGGAATGATATCCAGTCAGGATGTGAGGTGTGGGATGTTGTCCAAGACCATTTGACGAATGTTCAGTTGGAAGTCTGTAAGAAGGTGAATGATGCGGAACTGAATGCGTCTGCTCGGGAGTTTGTTGTGAATCAGATGTATGAGTCGGATGCGGTCTATTCGGACTGGAAAGAGGCAGAATTGTTCAAATCCGCAAGTGAGAGTATGTACTCTATCTCGGAAATCGAATCCGAAGACTCTATCTCCTTCGCTCAGACTGGTGACGACCTTGCGGATAGAGTTGAAGAGGGGTTGAAGAAGGTAGTGTTAGCAGAAGATGATTCCGCTGTGTCCATCCTCCGACAAAATGAATCCTATACCGAGGAACATATTGATGATATCGCATCGGAAAACAATCTTCAGCGGTCGAAAGAAGAGTTAGATTTCGAGGAGTTGACCCCTCGTCAGCGGAACAAACTCGGTGTCGCCCGCCTCCTGTCTCAGCGACTCGGGATTAATCGAGATATTCGATGGGGTGAATCAGAAGTCTCGAATGCGTGGACGGATGGATACAGTTATATCGTTATCACCGACAGCGGTGCCCCGTCTTCCTCGTGGATGCAATGGGTTCCTGAACTATATCGAATCATCATCCACGAGTGGAGCCACAACACTTCAACCCTGGATAATCACCCGTCTCACGGAAATCGATTCGCTAAAGCATTCCGCTCTCGAATTGATGAGAACTGGTATGTTCTCTCTCAACTTATTGAGGAAATCAATGATAATGGAATTCGTTCCTACAGAGCAGAGTACTAACCAACAAAAATAGTAACTCCTATATATCCCGCACCCATATAGTATAGTATGGAATACGACCTCTCCGAGGTTCAAGAGTTAACAAAAACGGGTATCGGAGAGACTCTTCTGGTTGGCGGTGTTCAAGTAACCGAAGACGAATGGAAGCGTTTACCTGAGCTTCCTGTCACGAAAGAACAGACGACAACAAAGACAGTTCTGTTTATGGAAGATTATACCGTTGGGCAAATTGTTGCGTTTTATGACGCTGATTCACTGAAGTTACTTCGGAAACAAGGATATCGAATTACTTCATATGTGAATGATGATTGGAAACAAGTAATGGAATTAACGGCGGCGAACAACAATCAGGATATCACCTGTAAATGGTTTGAAGGTCGATTAACAATTTATGGGCCTAACGACATAGAAAAACGGAATAATGTTCGTGTTGTTGGTGTTTCAGACCATTATATTGCAAGCGCATTAGAAATGGGTCATCTCACAGTCGGCGCTCAACTGTAAGAAGTCTTATTCATCTTCTTCCTCTGGGGCTATCTCGTCTTCTGGGTCAATCTCTTCCTCAGGGAGTTCATCTTCATCGAACTCTTCTAATGTAATTGTTGCTGGAACCTCATCTTCACCAAGTACCTGTCCTTCCGTAACATGAACTTCACCCGCAAAGATTGTTCCATCAGACCCTTCACTGAAGACAACGAATGGACCCGATGCTCTTACATCTACATCTCCATATCCTTCATCAGCTCCAAAGGACTCATATCCTGTTGTCGAATATGGGACTGTGATACTAAACTCACCATCCTCATCTGCCATTCCTGACGCTTGATAGAGAATGTTGTTCTCGCTGTTAGGGTCTTCAAGTTCAATTGCTGCTGTAACTTCTTGGTTTGGAACAGCACCACTTCCTTGAATCTCCCCGCCTTCAACTCGTTCGAAGGTCTTAGCAGCAGAGTCATTAATTAATACATCATGAATCTGTAGTTCTTCATGGAATGTTGCGAGTTGAGAGAGGAACTGTGTGTATTCTTGTGTCTCAAGTACAGACTGGGAACTTGTGTGTACAAGCCTGTAGTTCTCGATATGATTCACATCTTGTGTCGGATTAATTCCAATACCACCAATCTGTCCACCTTCTGTTCGAGCAAATTCTTCAGCTTCTTCTATCGAGTCAAATTCTTGAATACTCTCTTGTTGTCGGATGTCTCCTGGGGTAGACATGAATCCTGCGTCATTCTGCTCAGTCTGAACAACAATAGGCTGCTGACCAAACTCCGACCCGTGGTAGTGATATAATCGAGGTGCTAAGGACTCGTAATATCTATCTGTGTACATAGTGAATCCAAACTGACCTGTTGGTGTGTAAATCGGTTGTGAATAATCTGTATGAAGCGTTTCAGGATGACTGAATCCAAGGTCTGTCAGTCGGCTCTCACCAGCGACAGTCTCCCAGTCAATCACAACATATCTATCATCAACATCATCTACACCATCTGTATATTCAATAAATTCAGATTGTGGGTCAGCCTCATCAGGGTTTGCTAAGAGATACGCAGATGTACCTTGTGTTGTTTGTTGGACTTGTGAACTCATAACAGGTCTTTCCGAGTGATACGCTAATTC
>LFCJ01000280.1_pt1 | contig 30479 bp, 31 predicted proteins | sample 643141 | NCBI WGS metagenome assembly LFCJ01 (sample SAMN03766243, study PRJNA286221) | soda lake metagenome | biome: soda lake; feature: Kulunda steppe; material: water; isolation source: sample B1-Br-g2 brine of Lake Bitter-1 | place: Russia: Kulunda steppe | collected 2010-07
AAAGATTCAAACTCCGTTAACAACCAGGTTGAAATCGAGAGTTAACCAATGCTGGAAGAGTACGCAGACTTCTGCTACAACCAGATCGGAAGTTATATACTGGATTATATAGAATATTTTGAAGAGCTGAGACCTCAGCTTTCTAGAGCGGATATAGAGATATCTCTTCCTGAGTATGTCAGCATGACGGTTTTCAGCAGTATATCAGTGTTTATATTCGGTATTTTCATCTTAGGAAGCTCAATGACTATTTCTTCAGGTTTATCCGGCTTTGTACTTTCAATAGCACTATCTATAGTATTATCGATCGGCACACTTATCGGATTCTATCTCTATCCATCAGTAATCATGAGAGATAGAGCCTCCAAAATAAGAGATAGCCTTCCGTTCGCAACGATGTATATGGCGACTTTAGCTGGTACAGGTACCTCAATCAGCCAGCTGTTCGCAAATCTGGCTGAGACAGAGGAATACGGAGAGATTTCCAAAGAAGCAGAAAAGATTAACAGAGATATTGAAACCTTTGGAATGGATGTAGGAGAAGCATTGCAGAGAGCTGCAGAAAGAACACCTAGCGACGACTTTAAAGACCTCTTATGGGGGATAAACCATACAGTAACTTCTGGAGGCTCACTGAGAGCTTTTTTACATGAAAGATCTAGAACACTGATGAATGACTATGAGAGAAGAGTAGATTCTTTCGCTGAACAGCTCTCACTAATTGTAGAGATGTACATAACTCTAGTTATTGTTGGTTCTATAGTTTTCACATCTATGAGTGTTGTGATGAGTTCTTTCACAGGTTACTCTCCAGACCTAATTGTTATGATTCAGATGTTAGCCATATTCATAGGTTTACCTTTTATTTCCGGAATGTTTATCCTAATTGTAAAGGGAATGGCTCCAGGAGGAATAAGATGAATCTAGAACAGGAGGAGATAAACTAATGGACTTCTTCACAGAAGCAGATCAGGAAAAAGGATACTCTGCAGAAGACAAAGTAGTTCTAGGTTCAGTAATAGCTGGAGGAGTCTTAATTGTTCTAGGTTTCTTAATCTATCTTATAGCCTCTCCTCAGTTCGGAGGATCATTAATAATACTAGGGTTTATTGTTTCCGTACTACCTTACGGAGTGATATCCTTCCTGAAAAACCGTGCAGTAAACGAAGTTGAAGACCAGTTCCCCAACTTCCTCAAAGATCTTACAGAGTCTAAAAGAGGAGGCATGACACTTTTACAGTCTTTTGACTCAGCAAAACAGTCAGATTACGGAAGACTTAACAAAGAAATAGAGAAAATCCATGACGAACTTACCTGGGGAATACCGTTTCCTAAGGTTATGGAACGTTTCTCAAGAAGAATGAGTGCCTCCGCAGTAATACAAGAATCGATATCTATACTACTTCAAAGCTTCAAAAGCGGAGGAGACATAACTAAGACACTTGAATCCATAGCAGATGACTCTGCACAGCTAAGAGAAACAATCAGACAGAAAGACTCTAAAATAAAACAACAAGTTCTAATCATGTACGTCATATTCTTCCTGTTCGTAGGAATAACAGTAGGACTCTACATGATGATGGGTGAACTTCTAGGACTAGGAGCCTCACAAGACGGAGCCCTCCAAAACGTAGACTTCTTAGCAGAAGGTGAAGGCGGAACAGACAACTTCTGTGACGGAAGTATAATGGCTGCAGCACCTTTATGCACCATAGCACAGATCTTTGGCTTTGTACCCGGAGAGATAGACGACCTGTCTAGCGACCAAGCAGAAGAATACAACTACGGCCAGATGGCCTATTACAAGTCATTACTGTTTGTCATGCTTATGGTTCAGGGACTGTGTACTGCTGCCGTAGCAGGACAGATAAGCGAAGGAAGCCCTAGCGGAGGGATCAAACACGCGTTAATAATGATGCCTATAGCATTTATCGTATTCATGTATACTGTAGGTTTCGCAGGTGTCTAGAAAATTGATAGGACAGATAAATCTAGAGTTTCTTACAGCAGCAATACTTTACTTACTTGCTGTAGGAGGCATATTCTTTGCTGGAAGCGATATACTTCCGTCTTATCACAGCGAAATGGATAGAATGTCTATAAACTTAGAGGCAGGCACCTTTACGTACGAACTGCTTTCTCATCCTGGAAGCCATTCTTATGGCGATGGTGGAGATGGCTGGGAAGAAAATAGCTCAACTATCGAGAACACAGATTCTCTTGGTTTAGCTAACAGTTATTTCCAAGCTGATAGAGATAAGATAAACTCTCTTGCCGACGGTAGCTTGCCTCCAGGAGAAGATGAAGAAAATTTAGAGTATGATGAGTTCTTAGAGATTAAAGATCTTGAACACCAGTACCGTTTTGAGTTTACATGGCTCCCTATTGTCCATACGCCTGATAGTTTTACTAGAGGAAATCCTCCTGAAAATCCAAATATCAACGAGCCTTGTGCAAATGACCCTGAAGCAGACTGTATAAGCGGATATAATCAGGCTGACGACGAGGTACATTACGGGAGCGTATCTCTCGAAGGCAGAACCTATAACTTTCTGACTACTGCAGAAGATGGTTTATACAACCAAGTTTACGTTTCCGATACTTGGAGCTTTGAGGATGAAGCATACTCTACTCAGGATAGCTTCTCCCTTTTGGACAGGGATTATACTGTTGAAGGCTTTCAGAACCGTGAAGATGAAGAAGGATCTATTGTGATACTCAGCAAGTATCTGAATCAGTTTGGTCCAAGTCCAGACTCAGATGTTTCAGTACAGAGAATTGAGCGTTACGCGGTTATGGAAGATCAGCCTCTAAGAATGGAGGTGTGGGTATGGTGAACCGTAAAGGTGTAGGATATATCTTAGAAGTTACCGTAGCTATGATGGTTCTAATAGTGTTCGTAGTAGGTAATAGCGTTATATCTCCCTCTCAAGACTGGACAGAGCATCAGAACGAGATTACAGCCCAGGATCTTACATATACGTTAAAGGAATCAGGAGATTTAGAGAAATTCATACAAAGAAGAGAACCCGGCTCCTTAGAGACTGCAGTAAGCACAATAACACCTAGGGATATCGAGGTGTCAGGCGCTATAGAAGGACTGCCTTTAAATGAGATTTACATGGGCTTTCACACCTCTGAATCCGATAGGCATACGCCTAGTTTGCTTGAAGATATGAATGAAGATCAATGTTACCAAGAAGGTCAGCTTGATGAACTGTCTTCTAGAGGTGATGGAGGTGATCCTGAAATCAGGAGAAGCGAAGATACCAAACATGGGGTTTACTTATACTTGGTTGATATTGATCCTGCAGACTTTGGTGATGATTCCGGTCTTGATAAAGGATTATGGGTTGACAACGGTACCCGCTGCCAGTTTGCTGATGAAGACGGTCCTTACTTACAGGACGAGTTCTTCAAATGGGGAGACTCTGACGAGGACGAGTATGCTTTCTACGAATTTAAGGATGCAGACTTTGACACCTCCGACTTCACAGTCCACAACTCTACCCATATAATGCCTATCAAAGAAATGCTTGAAACACCGTTAAACAGTATCAATACAGCTCAAGAGTTTGAAACCTTTATATTTGACGAAAAAGACATTGAAGAGTACGATATAATCAGTTTCTATGGGCAAGACTCTATCGAGGAAATGAACACTGAAGAAACTGAAGATGTAGAGAATTTTATAGAAAATAATCCTGTACTTCTTATAGCAGATATAGCTGACGAACTCAATCAAGGCTTCTTAAGCGGTACAGGCCTAGAACAGATAGATGCTGAAGTCGAGGAAGATCCTGGGCTGCCTGTATTCGACTCTAACAGTAACTCTCAAGAGTTAGAGCTCTATTTCAAAGGTTTAGACGGAGAAACATCCGACATAAATATTGAAAACACCGAACAAATCTCTTCATCTAATCCTGGAGAAGCCTCCACTCTTCCTCTACTATATGACAACACTCAGTACTACGATACGTCCGAGTGGGACTCTGAAAACACCGGTATGGAGGAGATAGATCCTGGAAGTGTAGAAGGCGTACCCGAGTCAGCATGTGTCGAAGAAGATGAAGACTATGCGGTTACCCACGGCAGTTTTACTTTCGATAACAGCGGAGAAACCTACGAAGTTATAAGCACAGATATGGCTACAGACAGTGATGACTGTGGTAACCTGAGAGCCTTAAACATCGATCTCAACGGAGACAGCGACTTCAGCGATAAAGGACCTGTGCTTACAGGTGAATCCGCAGAGATAGACGGTCAAGACTACAACGTCTTTATAGAGGATGAGTCAGAGGCTCGTTTCGAGTTCGATGCCACTAGACAGGTCGAGATAATAACTTACAGAGATAGTTTTGAAGAGTTCTCAGGTGAACGTCTAGCACATATACCTTACCAAGAAGAGTACAATCAAGAGGAGACAAAACTTATAGCCTCAGTTATCTACTGGCTTATAAGAGAGGATATGGAGTTTGGAGAGGACGACTACTCAACATCTAGCTCTATCGTTGGAAGTATAAACGATGAGACATCTATACCTTACAGAGCTTCCATAAGGTGGCGATAGCTATGAAAGGACAGTTTATGATAATTTCCTCCATAATTGTAGGTTTGATAATCATCTCTTTAGCATCCACAATCTCTAGCACTCAAAGCCAAGAATTTGACAACCTTGAGACAGGATATGTGATAGAAACCTTAAAGACGGAAGCTTCAGAGATAGATATGAGCTCTCCTGAAGAACGTAGGGCATTTGAACAATTAACATTTATGACAGACTACAACACACATACGGAGTACTGGAGTGAAAATCAGTGTTTCAACGTCACTTTAAGACGTACCGACGAAACTATAGAACTTGAATGCATAAGTTAATGGAACTTTTCTAAAAACTCTAAATCCTCGTCAGAAAGCTGTAACTGCTCTTTTATTTCAGAGTTATCTTCTATAAGCATAGAAATAAATCTTAGCTCACTCTTAGACTCCTGGATAGAAATATGAAGTTTTTCTCCAATCTTCTTCGAAATAGATTCAAGTTTATTTCGTGAGGCTCGAGAGGAACCCATCTTACGTATCTTTGAAGGATACTGGTAACGTGTCCAGCCAGAGTACTTATTTTTCTTGCTGAGAGCTACTCCTACTGTTGAATATAGGTAGACGTATTTCAGTAGCTTCCAGTTCATCCGTCTTTTAATTCTGCCGTTGAAAAGATCGGCTTTAGAGATCCAGTTGTAAGCTCTTGCGTTATCATCCGGTCTCTCATACTCTCTAGGCGTGTTCTCTCTTATCCACTGTAGGAACGTATCTGCGTCCTCGTCAAGATTTTCTGTAGCTTGGTTGGCTGTAGACGGGTTTTCTGTTTTGAAAACCATTTTGAGAGCTTGGAAGACTTCTTGTTCGCCGTCTCTTGCACCTATAGCTCCAAGATCATCTACTGTAAGCTTGTCTCGTCCTTTTGCAACTGCTTCTAAATCGTTTATAGCTGAACGCATCTGGCCGTTGGCTCGTCTCGCAATCCTTTTTACAGCGCCGTCTTCATACTCTATACCTTCCTCTTCAAGTATAGTTTTTAGATGTGCGTTTATAGAGTTAGTATGGACTTTTCCGATTTCTATAGTCTTTGATTTATTCTTTAAAGTCCTTATTTTTGAGTCGTATGCATCGTTAGCTGTCATTACCAAAGGGAACTTTGTTTCTTCAACTATACGGTTAAGTTCCTGTGATCCTCCTCTATCAGATCTTCCCATACCGTCTACTTCATCTATTAGAATCATTTTCTGTCCGCCAAAGAAAGATTTCTGTCTAACTGCTTCTTTGAGCTCGCTTTTCAGTTTTGACTTTGTTCTTACATCAGAGGCGTTGGTTTCAACCATTTCGTGACCAAGATCTTCTGTGAGCGCCTCTACCAGTGATGTTTTACCGGTACCTGCTGGGCCGTGTAAAAGAACTGGTTTGTCTCCTATTTCCCAGTTTTCTGCCCATTCTTTGAGCTCTTCTTTCTCTTTCTTCGCACCTTTGTACTCTGAAAGGGTTTCTGGCCGGTATTTATCTGCCCACATCTTATTCTTTTCCTTTTTTATTCGTCTAGGTTAGCGATTTTGGCGAGAAGTGCTTCGATCTGTATGTCGCTTGTTCCACCTTCTGCTATACGGAACTCGAACTCTCCAAGATTATCTATTATCTCTAGTTTTCCTTGATTGGATATATCGAGATCTAGAACTTCTCTATGTATTGCATTTATCACGTCTTGTCCGTCTAGCCCTCTATCTATCATAAGTTCTGATAGCTGGTCTCTTGACTCCATGAATTCGCCTTTCAGCGCTTTCTCCAGTACTTCGTTGATTTCTTCTGGTTTGAGTGATGCTGCGGCTCCGTAGATATCTTCTTCCTCTACTTTGTCGTTCTGCATGGTCGCTGTTTGGAGAATATTTGTCACTCTTCTTAGATCTCCTCCTGCAACTCGTAGAACTGCTTTTACTGCTTCTTCTGATACTTTGAAGCCTTCTTCTTCAGCTATTCTCTTAATATATTTTTTTACGTCTTCCTCTTCTAAACGGTTGAAACGGAATACTGCACACCGGGACTGTATTGGGTCGATAATTTTTGAAGAATAGTTACAGGATAGTATGAAACGGCAGTTGTCTGAGAACTGTTCCATAGTTCTTCTCAAAGCTTGTTGTGCATCGCTCGTTAGTGCGTCAGCTTCATCTAGGAAGATTATCTTGTACTCTGCGTTTACCGGTTTGGTACGGGCGAAGTCTTTGATTCTGTCTCTTACTACATCGATTCCTCTTTCATCGGAGGCATTAGTTTCCATGAAGTTCTGTTTCCATTCGTCTCCGTAGAGGTCTTTTGCTAATGAGATAGCGCTTGTTGTTTTACCTGTTCCTGCAGGTCCTCCGAACATTAGATGCGGTATTGTTCCTTCGTCAACGAAGGCTTTAAGTCTTCCAACTATTTTTTCTTGTCCTACTATTTCATCCAGTGTATCCGGCCTGTGTTTTTCCGTCCAAACATCTATCATTTAACAGTATACCCTTGTCAAAGGTTTCAGTAAAACAACCTTTTATTCTTTCATAGACCCTTGTTTGAACAAGGAATGATTATCTGTATAACAGGTACACCGGGAACCGGGAAAAGCTCTGTAGCACAAGAGTTAGACAGTTTTGAGGTTTTAGATCTTACAGAGTTTATTAAAGAAAATAATATAGGTGAGAAGACAGAAGAAATAGAGGTTGAGATAGACGAGGTTGTGGATGCTGTTGAAAAAGACTTGGCCGACGGAACAGTTGTAGAAGGTCATCTCTCCCATCATTTGGACTGTGATTTATGTATTGTTCTTCGCTGTAGACCTGATATACTGGAAGAACGGCTTTCTGAAAGAGACTACTCTAAACAAAAAATTGCTGAGAATGTGGAGGCGGAAACACTGGATATAGTGCTTTCTGAAGCGGTTGAAAACCAAGAAAATATTTTAGAAGTTGATACCACAGGCAGAACTGCTGAAGAGGTTGCGAAGGAAATAATAGATAAGATAGAGAAAAATAAGACAGGTTACGGAGATATAGACTGGACAAGTTATCTTTAACTATTTTCAACAATCCAGGTCTTCAGTTCTTCTTTCTTCATTACTCCTGAGCTTCTAGCTACTTCCTCACCATTTTTAACGATTAGAAGGGTTGGTAGAGCTCTTACTCCAAACTGTGTTCCTAGCTGCTGGTTCTCCTGCATATCTACTTTTCCAAATTTAACAGAGTCAACTTCTTCTGAAACTTCGTTGAAGATTGGTGATAGCTTTTTACACGGACCACACCATTCGGCCCAGAAATCTATTAACCAGGTTTCTTCGGAGTCTTTTACTTGTTTGATACTTTCAGAGTCCAGTTCTTCAGGCATAAACCAAAAGTAGACATTGAAGTCTTAAAACTGGTCCGGTCCTATTCACTCTTCCATGTATACCGTTCTTATTGGGTACGGAATATCTATTCCTTCTTCATCATACTTCTCTTTGACGAGTTGTGTTACTTCGGAAGCTGCTTTTACTACGCTAGCTCTTCCTGTATGCGTCCAGGCTCTTAGCCTTAGGTTTACAGAAGATCCGTCAAGCTCATCTGTTAGAACTGCTGGTTCTGGATCAATTTCAACACTTTCTGCCTCTTTTAGTGTTTCTAAAGCTAAATCTCTAGCAGTTTGAATATCTTCGTCGTATCCTATACCGACTATTACGTCAAACCTTCTTTTTCCATATCCTGTATTGTTTACAACTGTCTCATTGTAGAGTTTTGAGTTTGGAATAATCACTTTTCTGCCGTCGAACGTTCTCATGTCTGTTGCTCTTACTCTGATATCTTCTACAGTTCCTGCTTCTCCTTCAGCTTCGATCTGGTCTCCGATTACGAAAGGCCTGTTGATCAGTATCATTAGTCCTGATATAAAGTTAGCTATCATCTCTCTAAGCGCGAAAGATATACCTAAACCTATGAGACCTACAGCAGTACCTAGAGCAGATAAAGGCACTCCAAACAATCCTAATATTACAACTAACGATACAGCATATATTATGTAAGATGTTAGTTTCTGAGCTGTTGCAGAAGCATGTTTTGTCCCGTTACTACGTTCTATAGATCTTTCTACTACTCTATTACTTATGAAGTCTGCAGCAAAAGCAAGTAAAATTACTACTAATGCGCCTCCAATCGCTGTAAAAGTTATTTCTGCGGGTAGATACTGTGCTGCTTCAGCTCCTAAATCCTCAGGCATCAACATAGAAGTCATCTTATATAATAAGACATCACAGATTAGTTTAATAAAAATACGCCAACAGGAAGTTTCACGATGTACAGCCGTTTCGAAGCCTTAAGCAATTTCGGAGAAGAAGAGTTGAGAAAACTGAAAGATTCGAAAGCAGCTATAATTGGTCTAGGTGCAACAGGATCTGTGATAGCCGAACATTTAGCTCGACACGGCATAGAGCTATTGGTAGTGGATAGAGATTATCTCGAGATGAACGATCTCTACTCTTCAAATATTTATACTCCTGAAGACTGTGAAAACTCGCTCCCAAAAGCTTTGGCAGCAAAAAATTATCTGGAAGAGTTTACAGAAGTTCAGGCAGAGATAGAAAGTCTTAATCCTGAAAACACAGGACTTCTTAGAGATGTTGATCTTATCATCGATGGAACAGACAACATGGAGACCCGTTTCCTGATAAACGAGTTCTCAAAGAAAAACAACATTCCTTGGATCTATACCTCTGTTTTGGGCGAGAAAGGCTACTCTATGTTCTTTAACGACAACTGCTTTAGCTGCATATTTGAAAAATTGAACGCAGGCTCTTTAGATACCTGTGAAGTTAGCGGAGTTTTAAGAGAAACATCTACGATCTCAGCGTCGATTACAGCTCAAAAAGCTGTGAAATATCTATCAGGTAAAGAAGTCTCGGAAAAACTTGATACTACAGACGGCCAGAGCTTTGAAGTAGAAAAACCAGGATGTGAGGTATGTAGAGGAGAAGACTATCCTCATCTAAACTCAGAGAGAAAGACTGTTGCGGTATGTGGAGAGAACAAGTATCAGCTTGAGAAGGAGCTGAGCCAAGAAGCGTTTGAAAAGGTGAAGTCGCAAGGAGAAGTTGTATCCGAAAACAAGTATGTTCTAAGAGTTAAAATTGATGACAGAAGTATCGCCTTGTTCAGTTCTGGTAGAGTTATTCTTGAGGCTAAAGATCGTGGACATGCCGAAAGCCTCTTATCTGAAATAGTAGGGGTTTAAATTTCTCTAGGTCTTATTCAAGTTTAGTAATATGGAGCTAGAAGAAGACTACATGGAGTATGCTATTCAGTTCTCTTTATCACTTCTAGCGATTTCTGCAACGTATTTTCTAGACCCTAATAATCTCTACAGTTACGGAACACTTCTCTTAATCCCTTTACTCTACGGATATACCGCTTACATCTCAAGAGACAGTTTTAAGTCCTGTTCATTTTTCTCGTTCGTAGCTTTAATTTTTGCGCCTTTGAACGCGCAAATGGCTGCGCTAGCATTAATCATAGGATTCGGAAATGTTTTTGTATCATTCTTTTCTAACGGAAACAGCTTTAGAGACTATTATAACAGCGTATCACTCCCTATGCTTTTTACAAGCGTTATTTTAGCCGGCGCCTTTTTTTACGGTGCAACTTTACAGCCAGAGATTGGTGAAACAGTTAAAAACCAGGTCTCAGCTACAACTGCAGATAAAACAAGCCTGATAATCGATGAAACCGGTATTGTTGATATTCAGAGAGAGGAACACACTCATCTAATGCGGGAGACCAGTACTGCAACCGTGATCGCTACAGAAGGCTACATAACAAATGAGACAGGAAACGATCTTGATCCTGAAGTAATGACTGCCTTTCAGAATGCTCGAGAAGAAGTTCCCTCCCAGGTCCAAGAACAAGCTATAGACGACACCGAAAGCATGGATATATCTGAACAAGTTGAAAAAGCCGTTCAGAACATGTTTGAAGGCGGAAACATCATATACTTAGCACCTTTGCTTGCTGTCCTCTTCTATGGGCTTCATCCCTTAGTAGGAATTCTTACAGCGATTTCTGCAGTCTCTATGCGAACTATTGCAGACAGTTCCGAGTAAAGTTTTAGGCTATTAAAGTTTGGATTTCAGGATTCTTCCTATGAGCAACATAAAATTTGTAGACGAAAATGAAGCCTCCGAAACTCTTCCAGAAGGCTTCGAACCTTACGTTAAAGACTGGTTTAACTCAGAGTTTCCAGGTCTCAGTGCACCGCAGAAGTACTCTTTCGACCTTATACATAATGAAGAGAACGCCTTGATTTCAGCTCCTACAGGCTCAGGTAAAACGCTTTCCGCTTTCATGTCAGCATTAAACGAACTTTTCCATATGGGTGAAAAAGGCGAACTTGAGGACAAAGTCTATGTTCTTTACGTATCTCCTTTACGAGCTCTAAGCAACGATATCAAAAGAAATCTTGAAGATCCTTTGAAAGGTATTAAGCAGAAGGCTGAAGAAAACGGTTATGATGTACCTGAAGTACGTAGTGCTGTTAGAACAGGAGACACAACTGATGCTGAGAAAAGCAAAATGCGTGAAAAACCTCCTCATATAATGATTACCACACCAGAATCGTTAGGAATAATTCTGGACTCTCCGAAGTTTAGAGAAAAGTTTAGAGACATAAAATATGTTATAACAGATGAGATACACAGCTTATCAGAAAACAAAAGAGGCGTACATCTATCGCTTTCACTCGAACGTTTAGAAGAGATGGCGAACGGATCTCCAACACGTATAGGTCTATCTGCGACTCAAGCACCTATAGATGAGATCGCCAAGTATCTCGTAGGGTTTGAAACAGGTCAAGAGACCGGTACAAAGATAACAGAACGTGGAGACGAGGTTAAAACCCAGGAAATTTCTTCTAGACAAGACTACTCAAGCAGAGGATGTACTATAGTTGATGTAGCAGCATCAAAAGAGATAGATTTGGAGACAATATCTCCTGTTAAAGATCTTATCTACACTGAACCCGGTAAGATAAACGAAGAGATGTATCGTAAGATACACGAACTTATCCAAGAACATGAATCAACTATTATTTTCACTAATACTCGTAGCGCAACAGAAAGAGTAGTAAACAACTTGAAAGAACGTTTTCCAGACAACTATGATGAAAATATAGGTGCTCACCACTCCTCAATGTCAAGAGAAGAACGTCTGAACGTAGAGGAAAAACTGAAACAAGGAAAAATGAAGGTAGGTGTAACCTCAACATCTTTAGAACTTGGTGTAGATATTGGTGCCGTAGATCTTGTTCTGCAATTAGGTTCTCCTAAAGGTGTGGCAAGAGGAATCCAGAGAGTAGGAAGATCAGGTCACCAGATAGGAGAGAAAGCTAAAGGAAAGATGATAGTTGTCGATAGAGACGATGCTAAAGAATGCTCAGTACTAACAAAATGTGCTAAAGAAGATGAACTAGACAAAATACAGATACCAACAAACTGTCTCGACGTTCTAGCACAACATATCGTTGGAATGGCTTGTAACCATAAATGGAGTGTAGACCATGCTTTCAACGTTATCAGAAAAAGTTACTGTTACACCGATCTCGACTTGGGAGAGTATGAAGATGTTCTAAAGTATCTGGCAGGAGAGTACGAACTAGAAGATCAGAACGTTTACAGAAAGATCTGGATCGACCGTGAAGAAAATATTTTCGGAAAAAGCGGTAAGATGACCCGAGTCATCTATATGACAAACATCGGTACTATACCCGATGAATCGGGTTACGATGTAGAAACCCGTGGAGACAAAAACTATGTCGGGACTCTAGATGAAGAGTTTTTAGACCATCTAAACAAAGGAGATATCTTCACGTTAGGAGGATCAACTTATGAGTTCAGGTATGCTCGAGGTATGAAGGTTTTCGTAGATCCTCGACCTAAAAAACAGCCTACCGTGCCTTCATGGTACTCGGAAAGGCTTCCTTTAAGCTATGATCTTGGTGTAAAGATAGGCGAGTTCAGACAGAGTGTGGAGAAACAGATAGATCTGGGTGCGGAGGACCAAGACATAGTAAGCTGGATTCGACAGAACTACTATCTAGACAGTAATACTGCAGAAGCTATCTATAGCTACGTAAATGAGCAGAAAAAGTTTCTTGGAAAGGTTTCAAACCATGAAGAGATTACTGTAGAGCGTTATATTGACGATGACAACCGGCAGAACTTTATTTTCCACACTATTTATGGAAGAAGAACCCATGACGCCTTAGCACGTATACTAGCGCATCTGCTGCAGAAAAGGATAAGCTCTAACATCGGAATGGTTATAGATGATAACGGGTTTATTATAACAACTCCTAGAAGACCAATTGATTTTGATAAACTTATCAGACAGTTAGAGGAGTGCGAGTTAGAGAAAGAGCTCAAAAGCGCTATCAAAAAGACTGAGTTAATGAAACGCAGGTTTAGACATGTAGCAGGTAGATCTCTCATGATCTTGAGGAACTATGGTGGTAACTCAAAGACCGTAGGACAACAACAGATGAAAGGTCATTTCTTGCTTTCAGCAATCAGAAATCAGCACGGTGAAGATTTCCCTATGGTTAAAGAAACATACAGAGAAATAATGGAGGATGCAATGGATATAAAACATACTAGAGAGGTCGTTGAAGGTTTCAAAAACGATGAAATAACTTTAGAGCTGATTGATTCTAATGTACCTTCGCCGTTTAGCCACAACCTTCTTCTGCAGGAAAGCACTGACGTCATTAAGATGGAGGATAAGAAGGAAAGACTTCAACAGCTTCATAAACAGGTAATAGAAAGAATAGAACAGAGAGAAAACTAAGGAAAAAACGTTAAACACTAAATCACTAAATTAATTTAGATGGCTTCGATAACCCAGATCCAGACAGTAATCGGGAATAATTTCCTTGAACCTATAGGTCTTCTGGCGTTAACGGCTTTAATACCGCTCATAATATTCTACCTAATCAAGAAGAAGCCGGATAGAGAGATTATGCCTTCAATGATGTTCTTTATGGAGGATAAAAAGTCCGGAAAAGCGCATAAAGCCTTCAAAAAACTTCAGAGAAATAATTTACTGCTGCTCCACATACTACTCATTGGTTTACTGGCTGCAGCGATTGCTCAACCATTTGTAGAATCTCATCAGAGTTCTGAAGAGGCTGTTATCGTTTTTGATAGATCTGCAAGCATGGCTAATCAGATTGATGATGCAAAAGACTTTGCTAGTGAACATTCCGGTTCAGATAACACCTTAGTTGTTTTAGACAGCAGTTCCGAGATTGTGCTACAAGACGCCTCTCCCAGACAGTTAGAATCTTATCTGAACGATATTGAAGAGACTCATTTACCAGGAGACATAGCTAACGGTATAGAGTATGCTTCTCGTCAAGACGGAGACTTAGTTATTGCAAGCGACTTACAGCACTCAAACGAACAAAGAAATCCTGAAGAAGTTATTAATGATCTGAGAAATGATGGTAGAGCCGTCACTCTGTTTGAACCAGATTCTGATAACTCTTGGGGTATAACCGATATTGATCCTGCTGAAGACGAAAGCTCCGTCAATGTAAAGAACTTCATGGATCTAGAAACCGATATAACCATACAAAAAGACGGTCAAGAAGTAACTCGTTCAGTAGAAGGCGGAGCTGTAGAGACCGTAACTGTCTCAACCAGTCCTGGTAAAAATACGGTAAGCTTAGACCGAGACGGTTTTACACCCGATAATAACGCCTATATATCTGTACCTGAACAGGAGAACCACGAAGTTGTTATAATTTCTGAAGAGGAAAACCCTTACTTGGAGACGGCTCTAGAGCTGATAGAGTTTGTGGACGCAGAAACAGTTAATCCTCCTGTTGAAACAGATTTAGATGCTGATGTTTACATTCTAGGTCCTACAGACAATATCTTGTCTGAAACAGTTAACGCTATTGAAGACGATGTGAATTCAGGAGCTTCATTAGTAGTTTTCAGTCACAAAAATGTTTTTGACCAAGGCTTCAGCAGTTTGCCTGTTGAAGAGTCCTTTGAAACCCGTGAGACAGTTGTAGAACTAGCTGAGCCTCAAGCAACAAGCTTTGAGACAGAAATTCTTTCAACAAATATAACTGGTGGCGATTCCTACACTGAGCCGGAAGAGGCGATGGTTATAGATAGTTATGGCGAAGGTAACGTATTCTTCTACAATATTGCGGATAGGGATTTCAACCAAGACCTAGTATATCCTTTACTGTGGCAGCACGCCTTGAAAGAGATGCTTGATCAGCCGTCAGTAGAGGAGCTAAATCTTAGAACCGGAGATGAGATAAATTATTCAAGTATAGAGACTCCTAGTGGCGAGGTAGAGGAAGGTCTGACAGAGCTTGATCAGGTCGGTTTCTATGAGACAGAAAGCCGTGTTTATGCCGCTAACTTAATGAATGAGGACGAATCATACTCGGAAACTCCTGATATAGATACAGGTGTTGGTGGAGAGGAGACCACGGAAAGAGAGATGCAAACCCTTCTAATAATGATAATAGCTCTTCTACTGGTTTTAGAGCTTATATATCTTAGATACATAGGTGAAATCTAGTTGATAGGATTTGAGAGACCGGAACTACTTCTAATGCTTTTAGCTCTAGTTCCTATGGCCTATATAGGATTAAAGTCAGATAAGAGAATACAAAAAGTTCTTTGGAGTTCGAAAATAGTTACTTTCAGTCTTATAGTACTTGCTTTAAGCACGCCTTTCATCGAAACCGAGACAACTCTTATGGAAGATCCGGAGCTCGTGGTTCTTGAAGACCGGTCGGCATCTATGGACGTAATCAATGATCCTGAGCTTGATTTTGAAGAAGTAGATATAGATAGAAGAGTGGTTGCTTCAGGAAACAGTTCAAACCTTAGAGACGGCTTAATGAGAAATATTGAGGAAGACGGCTCTTACCTTCTCTTGAGCGATCTACAGTCGGACCAAGGGCTTAAAGGTGTTGAAGAAGAGTTCCGGAACCGTAACGCAACACTGAACATGTTGAAAACCGATACAGAAGACGATGTCTCAGTATCTGTATCCGGACCTGATACAACCGTTCCTAACGCTGAGAACTACTACGAGATAAATGTTTATTCAACGACAGAAGAGTTTCCTGAGCCGGAAGTAACTCTTAACGGAGAAACTGTAGAACTGGAGAAAGAAGATGAAACTACCTGGAGTTTCAGAGAGGCTTTTTCCAGCGAAGGCGTACAGGAGTTAGAGGCTAGTATAACGTTTGACGGCTACTTTAGTCAGAACCAGGACTACTACAAGGCTGTCGATGTCCAAGAAAAGCCTTCTTTACTAGTTTTAGGAGATCAAGGTCCTTTAGGAGATCAGTTAGAAACATTTTACGATGTTGACTACGCTAACAGCGTTCCTAACGATTTATCTGAATACTACAGTATAGTTGCTAAGAAAGAGTTCGATGAAACAGAGGTAGTTGACTACGTTTCAGAAGGCAACGGACTAGTATATACCGGAGATATAGAGTCAGAAAAAAGTATACTACCTGTTTCCCCTAGCGAAGGAGATGATGATACTGACGGAGCAAAAATAATGCTTGTAATCGATGCATCTCATACAACAGGTACTGAAGGAGGAACAGCAGATATCGAAGAATCTATCAATATAGCTTACAGCCTGGTAGACCAGCTTCCTCAAAACAACGAAGTAGGGGCGATAGCTTACCAACAAGAAGCCTACCTAATATCAGAACCTGAACCATTAGTCTACAACAGAGAACAGTTAAAAGAAGATATAAGTAGTATAGAAACCGAAGGAAACACATTCCACCACAAAGGTTTGAAAGGTGCGGAAGATGTTCTAGACGATGATGAAGGAAATATCATCATGGTAAGCGACGGCATAATACATCCTCTAGGCCAAGAAGTAGGAACATATGAAAAGTCTAAAGAAGTTGCGTCAAGGCTTCCACAGCAGCTGATAACCGTTGGCGTCGGAGAAGATAGAAACGAAGACTTCCTTACAGAGCTTGCAGATCTCGGAAACGGAATGTATCTAGATGCAGAAGACTCCTCTAACCTCAACTTCATGTTTGACGCAGGAGGAGCCGAAAGCCAGACAGGAGAACTTGGTGTAGTCGATCCTAACCACTTCATAACTGATGGTTTAGAGGTTTCAGCTCAGACACTGGGATACGACTCCGTCGAACCTAAGACAGGAGCTGACCGACTTGTTGCTTCAGCGGAAGGAGAACCGTTCTTAACCAGCTGGAACTACGGTCTTGGAAGGGTAGCGGCTTTCTCAGGTGACGATCCTGATTTAAGCAGTATTATGACTCAGGAGCCTTCTCTTGTAACAAGAACTGTTAGCTGGGCTGTAGGCAATCCTGACAGGAACAAGGATGAGTGGCTGAATATTGAGTCTGCTCGAGAGGGAGAGACCGTCGAGGTTAGTTCTTCTGAGAACTTTGAAGGACTTACTCGTGAAGCCGAAAACCGTTATACCGGAGAGATTGAGCCTGAAGAAACAGGTTTCAACGAGTTTGAAGGAAAAACATACAGCTACAACTATAACGAAGAGATTGAACAGATCGGCTACAACGAGGAAAATGAAGAAGTAGTATCTAATACCGGAGGAATAATTTACAGCGAGGACGACAGAGATCAGATAGTTTCAGATCTTGAAACTCATGCAGAAACCGAGGTAACAACTGAAAAAACACTTAACACCTATCTTTTACTAGCAGCTTTACTCATAATTTTAGCAGAGATAGGCTACAGAAAACTTAACGGCAAAAAATAGAAGGCAAAAAAGAAGATGAAAACACCACTACTCAAAAGACGTTTGAACCCCTTTTTACTTGCAACAACAGTACTAGTTTTATCCTTACTTGCAGGTCTATCAGTAATCTACCAAGACCAGCTGAACGCTGTTCTATCAGACAACCAAGAACTACAAGACGAATTAAACGAGAAATCACAGGAGATTTCGGAACTTGAAGACACTGTCTCTGATAGAGAAGAACAGTTGTCGGAAACCGAATCCGATTTAGAGAACTTTATAGAGGAGGCTGATGAACAAGAAACAAGAGCGTCGGAACTGGAAACCGAGTTGACAAGGCTTGAAACTGATCAAAGTAATCTTGAATCAGAGAATGAAAATCTGACGGAGGAGAACGATTTACTACATGCGGATCTAGGAAGCATAAACAACACTTTGGAGCATATATGTGCCGATCCTGACAACTCGGTTAACAACGGAACTGAAAAATGTGGAGCCCATGGACACAGCTACGAGGGAAACTAGGTGCGAGTTGAAAAACTGTTAAAACGTCTCAAAAGAGAATTTGTAAAGGTAAATATCCTTCAGGCTAGTCTAGATGCTATCATATTTTTCCTTATATCCAATCTTATACTTTTTCTGTTCTCTCTACAGTTAATAGAGGGTTTTTCTAACATAGAGGCCTTAACAGGCGCAACACTAATCTTTTTCATTCTAGATCTAGGTTACAGAACCAAGAACTATAGACTTGAGATCTATGAAGAGAAAAATCCTGAGCTTCACGAAGTTCTCAGAACCGCCAGAGATAACATAAGCTCTAACAACATTGTTTCACAAGCTCTTTTTGACGATCTTTTGGAACGGTCTAGAGCCATAACATCTGAGAGTATTGTCCCAAGCAAGATAATTATCCAGAAATCTATAGCCGTTGGTTTACTCAGTTTCTTGACCGTAACTTCCGGTATTGCAGACTTCCATATACAAGGAAACGGCGGGGAAATACTGCCAGGTACCGACTCTATTCAAGACTTTATATCGGAAGATACAGATGAAGAGTTCGAATTGAGAAACGACACCGATATATTCGGAGAACCGCAAGACATAGGAGAGCCTGGAAGCACTGTAGATTTCAATATAACCGGTGAAGGAGAATCAACAGAATCAGATCCTTTACACAGAGATTTACAGGAAGAAGATATCGTCATGGATGCTTCAGGCCCTCAAACAGTTGAGGATATAGAGCTAGCAAAAGAATATATGCTCGCTATAAGAGAGCTGGAAGATTAAACCGATTTAAATCTAGAAGTCGTTGTTGGTATTATGAAGATAGGATCTAGAGACGAGGCAGGAAAGTATGAGAAAGCCAACGAAAAACTTACCCAAGTAATGGAAGAGACCAGTAAAGTAATCGTAGGTCAAGAAGAGATACAGAAAAATATCCTGATATCAATTTTATGTGACGGAAACGTCCTATTAGAGTCTTATCCTGGTCTAGGTAAGACCAAAATGGCTAGAACATTATCTCAAGTCTTAGGACTTGACTTCTCGCGTATACAAAACACTCCTGACCTAATGCCTACCGACATAACAGGTACACAGATAATAAACGATAAAGATGACGGTAAAGAGTTTAAGTTCCAGGAAGGACCTATCTTCGCCAACATGGTTCTAGCCGACGAGATAAACCGTGCTACACCTAAGACCCAGGCTGCGTTACTCGAGGCTATGGAAGAGAAACAGGTTACAGCAGGAAATACCTCCTACAGTTTAGAGAAGCCTTTCTTTGTTATAGCAACCCAGAACCCGATAGATCAGGAAGGAACCTATCCTTTACCTGAGGCACAGACCGACCGTTTCCTTATGAAGCTGAGACTTGATTATCCGGATGAAAGAGATGAGAAAGAGATTGTTGACCGTTTTACCTCTGAACTGAACTTTTCTCCAGAGCTTGAAACAGTTCTTTCAAAGCCATCTCTCATAAAACTTCAAGAGTTCACAAGAAAAGTTCCTATAGCCGATGATATAAGAGAAAGAGCTGTTAAAGTAGTTGCTGAAACACGTGAAAACGATAAACTGGATTTCGGAGCATCTCCAAGAGCATCAATGGCCTTAGTTTTAACAAGTAAAGCAAGAGCACTTATAGAAGGTAGGAACTATGTTTCAGCATCAGATATTGATGCAATGGCTAAACCAGTTCTAAGACATCGTATAGGTCTTAACTTCAAAGCTGAGAAAGAAGGTATGACTTCCGACGACGTTATAGAGGAGATACTCGAAAAAGTATGATAGAAGTAGACTTTATCGACCAGTTAGACCGGTTTAACTTAGTACTTAAGAAGAACTCTACAGAGATAAACGAAGGACAGCAGAAAAGCAATTTTTCCGGTCAAGGAATGATCTTTGAAGACCATAAAAAGTACGTTCCCGGCGACGATATAAGAAAAATGGACTGGAAAGCTTATGCCAGAACAGAAGAGTTCTACATCAAACGTTTCGAACAGGAAAAGAACATTACGGTACATATCCTTGTGGACCGTTCAAGCTCGATGGACTACGGAGAGAACAACAAGTACGACTACGCCGCAAAACTAGGTTTGGCAACCGCCTACATGGCTTCAAACACTAACGATCGTTTCCGTTACTCCGTTTTCTCTGAAACAATTACAGATATATCTGCAGCTCGAAGAAACCCTAATCTAGCACAGATGGTTGAAACTCTTAACAATCTGAGAAAAACTCCGGAAAGCCTTATAGGCAGATGCGTAACAGAATACAGTAAAAGAATAGAAAACAAGTCCGTAATAATAATATTTTCAGATTTCCTAACAGATCTAGATGAGATAGAAGAAGCTATTAAACGGCTTAAAGATACTGACACAATACTCGTAAATACTTTAGATGCGAAAGAGTTGGAACCTGATCTTCAAGGCGATAAAATACTTTTAGATCCTGAATCAGACTCCAAACTGAGAACATATCTTTCTAAGAAAACTCGGGAGAGCTACCAGCAGAACCTGGAGGAACATACACAGAACATAAGCGAGTTAGCACACCAGTATGACGCAAAATACCTCAAACTTTCTACAGAAGAGGATGTCTTCGAATCTTTCCTTGAGATCTGGAAAGCCTTAAACAGTTAAACAAAAAGTTTACCTACCAAAAAAGTTTTACTATGGAGATACACGGATTTCAAACCGTCAAGAATCTTCCTTGTCTATACCATCCTGAACTAGATTTACTTGTGATATCCGACCTGCATCTAGGCTTGGAAGCAACAATGACCTCTAAAGGAAACTACGTTCCTAGACATCAGTTGGACAACCTCTTAGATGATATCCGTTCAGGTCGGAAAGAGACTGAGGCCTCCCGAGTACTTGTCAACGGAGATCTAAAGAACGAGTATAAAACATCTTACTCGGAGACCCGGGAGATAGAGAAGCTTTTCAAATTTCTAAAAGAAGAGTTTGAAGAAACAGTAATAATAAAAGGTAACCACGATACCTTTATCGATTCTACAGCCGAGAAACACGGTTTAACTGTAAAAGACTTTCATAATGAGTCAGGAATCCTATTCATACACGGCGACAGAGCTCTTGAAAACTTCGAAGTAGGAGAATTCAAAACACTGGTTATAGGTCACGAACATCCTGCGCTGGCCTTGAAAGATGATATAGGAGTTAGAGAGAAAGTAGACTGTTTTCTCTACGGAAAAACTCTTGAAGACGAGAACTTTATCGTCTTACCTGCTTTCTCACATATCTCCAACGGGACAAGTATAAACGAAGTTCCTGAACGACAGCTTTTATCACCGATTCTGAAAAACCGTGTCAGTAAAGATACGCTTAAAGCAGTTGCAGTATCACGGGAAGCCGGTATACTAGAGTTTCCTGAACTTGGAAAGATCTAAAGCTTTCTCAGGTTTACTATACAGGTTATGAATATTAGTATTGCTATGAATGCTGCAGCAAAGAAGGAAGCACTTATACTCCAGACCGACGCTACTGCTCCCGCCATTATAGGACCTATTGATTGACCTGTATGTTTAGAGAACTCCATGAAACCGGTCATTTCTCCTTCTATACTATCAGGTACACGTGAATCATAGAATGCGTGTGCTGCAGGCGTAATACCGTTAGTGAACAGTATTGCTATTAGGAAAAGTCCTCCTATTGCGAAGACGCTTTGTGAAAAACCCATCAGTCCTAAAGCAGGTATCAGTAAAATAGACAGGACTGAAACTTGTTTTAGGTATCCTATCTTATCTGCCCATTCTCCGAAGAGATACTGGAATATGCTTGGAAGCGCTGCTAATCCGAATACTACTCCCATTAGTTCGTAGCTAGCTCCTACATCGTTCAAGAGTAAAGGTACTGCCAGCCAGAAGAAGGAGAATATTATGGACTGTAAAAATATTAGTAGTAACGGAAGTCTTATCCTGTTCCAGTTATCTTCTAGATGATGGAAATCATCTACGTAAGTTTTTCTATGGAAAAGATCTTCCATCGAGTCTAAAAATCCTTTTTTACCTTCTAAACCAACGTATAAGTAGAACGTTAGTACTGCAAGCCATGCTGTAAATATCCATAATGCGAAAGTTGCTTCGAAACCTTTTGCTGCAATAAGTACTCCTCCTATGATAGGTCCTACGATCATCGCGAGATTTGTGCCTAGCAAGAAGACGGACTGTGTCTGTGATTCGTTGGACTCGTTTCCACTTCTAAGTGAAAGTGTCCATCCGCCGTTCCACACCATTGATTTGACTACGCCTTCCATCGCTCTTCCTAAGATTATGAATAGCGGTATACCCATTAAGTAGAACAGTCCTGGCGTCAGATGAAGCATAAGTCCTATGAATATTACCGTGGTCTCTCCTGCTCTTTGAACTAGGTTACCCATAGGAATATCCAGCAATAAACAGACTAGAGGTGGTAGCGCGGTTAAGACTCCTATAAGGAATACGCTTGAGATATGTTGTTCGAAGAATAATGGCAGAAACTGCCAAACAGTACTAGCTCCTAACCAAGTAAGCATGTATACTAGAGATAGGTACTTAGCTATCTGCGGAACTCTATCAAAATCCATTAGAAATAAATCAAAGTTTAGTGAGTTATAAAGACGTCGGAATCATCTTCGTCTTCTTGTTCCAGCTGCTCTTCTTCCTTCTGTCTTTCTTCCTGTCTCTGTATAAACTCTTCTTTAGCCTCTTGCTTAAGCTCTTCATACCTTTTTTCAGCCATACTTTTGTCTTCGGTTCCTGCCTCTTTCTTCTTCAGTTTCTCATATCTGTCGCTGCTTGACTCTTTCTTATCATCAGAGTTTATGGCATCCAGAAAGTCGTTCATTTTCTTCTCCTCCCTACGAAAGGTAAGAAACGAGCGAGTTTTGCAACATCTTCTACAGTTTCAGTTGTACTTTCTAATGACTCAGCAGTATGTTCAAGAGATCTGATTGTCTTATCAATATTTCTAAGCATTAAAAGCAAGAATATCAGTATAACTATAACCAGCGTCTTCAAGATTACATTCAAAGCTAAATCCAAAACTACTAGGTCAGCTGTCACAACACGTTATTAGAAATCCGTGGTTTTATAGCTGGCGGTTGGAAAGCCTTAAAAGCTTCTAAACCGGTAATTTTTACGTGATAACATGGTAAACATACCTGAAGATGTTGAAGTTTCCGACCTACCTTTCACTCATGCAAGAGTAAAAAGAATGGTAAGAGAAAAGGCTGACGATGGTCAGTACGTAAGAAGTGAAGTATACTACGGATTAAATCTTCTACTAGGAGAGATTGCAGATGAGATTATTGAAAGAATGATGAACACAGAGTCTGCTTATGTAGAGAAATACGATCTTGACCGTGCTTCCCGTAAATACGAAAAAGTAGAGAACATTATCAAGGAGAAGGAGAGAGTTTCAAGAAAATTAGATGCTCTAGCTGCTGATGTCGAACATCTCTCAAGAGAAGTACAGCAGTCAGACCATTAATCTAGAAGGCTTTCAACACCTTCAACCTCAATATTTTCCCCTAATATTCTCTTTATTTTTCTACCGTCAAACTCCAGATCTTTGGGACCGGCCATATAGATACTTGGTTCCTCTTTCTGTCCAATAGATATTATGCCAGGTACTCCTTCACCCGGATCTAGACCAGTGTTTTTCTTAGTATATCTCTTGTAACGTTTCTCGGTTTCTCTGTCTGCATTGTAGCTGAAGACGATATGGAAACCTATCTTGTCTTCCAGTATTTCGTAGGCTGTTCTTTCACGACTTGAGAGGTTTATTCCTTTGTTCCTGTTTTCTAGTCCTAGACCGAACTCTATACTGTAGAGTGCTGTTTCTTCAGAGTTTTCTACTTCCAACAATGTATCTTTTACCTGCGTTAAAGATTTGTCTAAGCCTTGTAGTTGAAGAGGTTTGAACTCTACATCTGTTTCTTTCCCGTAGAGCTGTTTGTAATAATTCTTGTCATGTACAGCGGTTTTATCAGAGCTCTCCCTGTTTTTTCCTGTTCTTTCTGCAGTTATTTGTGCTAAGTGAAGGTTCTCTAGATAAGGTTCAACCCTGTTTAAACTGTAGGATTCTAAGATCTGATTACCTGATAGAACTTCTAGAAACTGTTTTTCTTCGTTAAACAGGGTTTTATTTTCCCATCTTTCGATCTCTTCAGTTCTAGGGGATTTTACAGATATCATTATAACAGAGAAACTGATTTGCTGATTGAAATTATATTCGGTGAACCAACACAACTTATAACAGCGTTATAAATCTTATTTTGTACCAAGTCTATAGAGGTAGAAAGTCAGAAATGAGATTCGAATCCGAAGTAATATCCGATGAAATACTACCTGCGATAAGAAAGATTATGGCAGTAAGACTTCACAGCGACTACGGCCTAACACAGAGAGAAGTCTCACAGAAACTAGGTGTTACACAGCCAGCAGTAAGCCAGTACCTCAAAGGAAAAAGAGCTGATAAAGAAGTCGTAAAACTGCTTAAAGACGATCCTCAAATCGACGTGCTTTTAGAAGATGCCGTATCTAAAGCAGCTAAAAACCAAGACTTCTCACAGGAAATAGCTCAACTCATAAAGAACTCTAGAGACAAAGGATTATTCAAAGAAAAGTTTAAAGACACTAAACGCTGTCTCTAATCCCTAAATCCGTTCCATGCAAACTCTTCAGCTTCCTCCTCATTCTTGAAAACAGCTTTGATTCTGCTCTCTATACCTCCCAGAGAAGTCATTTCAAGATCTGAGTCTACCATACTGTCAAAGTTAAAGTCGTAATCCTCATTGTAAGCAAAGAAAGCTGCCGCACCTGAAACCGTTAAAACCAGTAAGAACAAACCGATTCCAATCATACGTGTTCTCTGTGCCGAAACATGGTCGGAACGTACTTCTTGGTAGCTTGTTTCTGCTTCTGAAAAGTCAGAGCTTATACCCGATAAATGTTCATCAGCTTCATAGTACTTCCCTTCTTCAATAGCCTGTTCTGCATCGTTCACACGTTGTTCGAACGCCGTGATACTTGTTTCAACCTCTTCTGAACGTTCATCTGAGAGACCATCCTGCTCAAGATCTGTGATGTTCTGTCTTAACTGTTCTAGATTGTTTTGCTGTGTTGAGAACTGTTGGTCTATCTCCGACATCTGTTCTTCGTTAGCATCTACAATTAGCGGTACCTCTGTACTGTAAGGAGGGCTGTCAGAAGATACTTCTATACTGTGTTCTCCGAGGTCTCCGTCTTCAGTATCCACAGTCCAAGTAAAGCTGACTGAACTACCATTATCTAAGTCCTGTACTGTTTCAGTCTGTTCAAATATATCTTCTAAGTATCCTTCAACTTCAAGATCTTCTATAAAGAACATTCCTGTATTCTCAACAGTTAAGTCAAGATTCTCTGAACTCCCTGCTTCCGTGGTAATGTTTTTATCTGTCTCAATCTCTACTTCAGGTCCTTCATCAGGATAGTACTCAAAGTCTAAGACTTCCGCAGTACTCCACTGCCCTAAAATATCTTGAGCTCTTACGTAAAGAGTGTTCTCTCCCATATCTAGGTCGGAGGTATCTGCTTCAAACTCTATTGTCCCTGACTCATACTCTACTTCGTAGCCTTCGCCTTCATCTCCTGGCTCAAAGTAGTACTCAACTTGATCTACTCCTGCAGTATCATCGAAAGCCTCAAACTCTACATCAAAATTATCGTTAAAGACGTAATGACCTGAAACAGTATCTAAACCTATTACTGTTGGAGGACTACCGTCAAAAGTGTACGATTCCGTACTTGTCTCTTCACAGTATCCGGCCTCGTTACATATCTCCGCGTAGATATCAACATTTGAGTCTCCGTACTCACTCATCCTCACACGGCAGTCAAACTCTGTATCACCATCTATACTGTTTGAGTCGCTGTCTATCTCGTCACCAGATCCATCATAACAAGTTACTTCCTTATCTGTTACTTCGTCTCCTGTCTCTTCTAAAATTAGGACAAGATATTCGCTGTAATCATCTTCCCATTCTTCTTCAGTGAAAAGACCTGGTGAAGGATCAAAATCAGGGTTAGTATCTCCCTCATAATCTGTGCTTACTGTGAAAGTCCAATCTCCTTCTCTTTTATTCCCTGAGAAATCGTATACACTCCATTCTACATCATAAGTTCCTGTATCCAGCGACTCATCACTGTAATCAATAGTTAATGTCTCTTCTTGTGAACCATCGAGATTTTCTTCAGTTGTCTCGTTCTCTCCTAAAACCTCTAAAGTAGCATTTTCAAGCCCTGAAATAGTATCTTCAAAAGTTATCTCGACTTCAGGCTCATCATGGTCTATAGCTCCTCTAGGACTCCTATCTCTACTAGGCACAGTACTATCTATCACAACATCCTCTATGTAACCGGTATATACTATTTCTTCATCCTCTTCATTAGTTTCATTAGCAAAAACACTTATGTTGTAAGATCCTGAGCTTTCACCTAAAACATCTCTATCATGGGAGAAATATCCATTTTCCCAAAGATCATCATCTTCTTCAAAAGTAAAGGTGTGATTATACTCTTCAGGACCAGTATAGTTAATCTCTATCCATTCAAGACTTTCTTCCTCATCAGTAATATTCAAGGTAACTTCTTCTGAATGGAAAGTATCATTCAAAGGATTGTTTATCTCAAGTTCTTGTTCTTCTGCGGCTGTTGTTCCTAGGAGTAGCGCGGTGAGTATGAGAAAGGTTGTAATTCTTAATGCTTTACGGTTGAGAATAGTTAATCACTGTTAGACATTGGAACTCGAATCTTTAAGTAAATTTTTAGGGTTCCTGCCTGAGTTATTCATACGCTGTAGCGTTGTTTTCTGTGAACTGTCTTACCTGGGTTGCTGATATGGCGTAGCCTCCTATATCTGATTTTGCTGTTACAACTCCGTGTACCTCTCCTTCTCGGTCAACTAATGGTCCTCCACTGTTTCCAGGCATTATTTCTGCATCAGTACGTACTACTTCCTCGAAGATACGGTTTTCTTGTGCTAAATGTAGTGTAGTGCTGTTATCTACGATATCTCCTTCTAGAATCGCTGGGCCTGTAGCGTAAGGATATCCTATAGCCGCAACCTGTTCACCGGTCTCGGTTTGTTCAGCTAGCTGTAACGGCTCTAACTCTTCAGGAATATCTGCTTCTAAAAGCGCCAAGTCAAGTGATACGTTCTCTCTAAGAGTTGTTGCTTGAGCGTTTTCGCCTGTCGTAAACTCTATCTGTATATCCTGGCTTTCCCTAACTACATGCTGGGATGTGATGATGTAGTCTTCGTATATGAATCCTGATCCGAACTCTCTATCATCCGCCATTATTTTGACCGTTGAGTCACTTGTTTCTTCGAAAACATCTGCTTGAGCTGCCGCAGTAGTAACCAGTAAAATCATTGTAAGGAGAGTTAGAGCTTTTATTTTCATTACATCCCGGACAGAACTAGTAAACATGGCTTGAAATACGGCTATGCAGCGTAATAATTGTAATTCAGAACTGTTTATAGATTATATGCATCCAAGTATCTTTCAGCTCTTTCATCTATTTTATGCCGTAAGAGAAACTCTTCTCTTGAATCACAGTCTATGATATCCTGATTAAATGCGTAATCTGTCAGCTCTCCTAGCTCCGGCATAACAGGTTCTCCTTTTGTAAAGTCATATGCTTGGTTGTGACGTGTGCCCGGGCCGTAGTAGTCGTTTAGCTTTGAGGATGCTACCTCTCCAGCCATTACAAGTTCCGTTACTTTTCTGGCTTGTCTGGCTCTTTCTGTAAACGTTCTTTTTTCTTGCTCTTCTGTCATCTGGTTTGCTGTAACCATTTCACTGTTAAAACCTCCTATTATACCCGGATAGGGCTTTCCGTTTCTTTCAGCTTTTGCAAAATGGTACTTCGAAGGCATTTTGATCCCATGCGCTTCTTGAACCTCTATATTATGCATCCAGGTAGCTACTTGTTCTGCCAAACCTTCTACATCTTTTTCTCGTCTTGGTTTGGCTCCTAGAAAAATTATTTCTTCATATAATTCATCTCCAAGCTCTATAGGTTGTTTAAGTCTGTAAACTTCTTTGAAACCATTTGATCTAGCGTCCTGTCTTCTGTGTCTGTAAAAATCTCTCTCAAAAGGCTGTTCAAAACCTGTTACATCTACTTGGAACAATTCTTCATTTTCGTATAGTTCTAGAACGTCCTCTAGTTCTTGGTCCATTGCTTCTGCCAGATCATGATTTCTAAGATCATAATTTTCCTGTATAAACAGATCTTCTAACGCAGCCTGGGTTTCATAATCATCGAACCCGTGATTCATTATGATTCTGTCTTTTACGAAGTCTTGGAAAACTGTCAGCTCTTTCTCATCAACTTCTTCAAGTATTTCTTCAACTTGGTTCTCCAGCCTTATACCTAAGAACATATGTTTGTGACTTCGTAGTAAAGAATTAAATGCTTAATTATTCTCTCGCAGTTTCAAACCTTTGAATCGCATCATCTCTTTTCTCAGAATGGTTGACAATAGGCTCCGGATAGTCTTCGCCTATTCTACAGTCTGAGTTCTGCTGAGCTAGCTCCGTCATTTTGTACGGCCGGTGTATATACTTGTCCGGCACATCTCTAAGCTCCGGCACCCATTTCCGTATATACTCTCCTTCCGGATCGTACTTCTCTCCTTGGGTCCATGGATTGAAAACTCGGAAGTATGGTTGTGCGTCGGTACCTATTGAGTACGCCCACTGTATGCCGCCGACCATTGAAGCGATTTCCGCATCCACAAACATCTTACTATAGTAGCTGTGGAGATCTTTCCAGTCCAGCCATAAGTCTTTACACGCGAAACTTGTTACAACCATTCTCAACCGGTTATGCATCCATCCTGTGTTTTTTAACTGCCTCATTCCTGCATCGACAAACGGATAACCTGTTTCACCATTTATGAAACGTTTCCAGTCTTCCTCTGCCTCTTCCTTCGATCGCCAGTCTAGGCTTTCATACTGTTCTAGAAACGGTTTTTCCGTTGTTTCCGGGAAGTTCCAGAGCATCTGGAAGTAGAAGTCGCGCCATGCCAGCTCTTCCTGCCACGTCTTAACTCCTTTGTTTTCCGGGTTACGGGCTTCAACTCTTTCTGCTTCCCAGAAAGCTTCTCTTATACTGATAGTTCCGAACTTTAGATGTGGAGAAAGCTTGCTTGTACCGTCTTTCCAAGCGTAGTCTCTATCCTTTTCATAGTCCGTTATTTTTTGTTTGAAGTCTTCAAGTCGTTTCAAGCCGTTCTCTCTACCACCTTCCCATACATTCATGTTCTCTGGTTTTTCGAAGCCTAACTGTTTTAGAGATGGAAGCTCTTCAGACTCTAGATCAGGTACACGGTAGTTTCCAGGCTTTTGAGGACGTCTCTTATCTTTTTCAAACCATTTTTTGGAGTAGTAGCTGTAAACTTTGTACGGGCTTCCTGAGTTGGTTAGTATCTCTTTTTTCTCGAACATTACAATGTCTTTGAAGGTTTCAACCGGAATATCTAGCTCTTCTCTAATTTTATGATCTCTTTTCTTTGAGTAAGGCGAATAATCTCTGTTAAAGTATACTTTATCAGCATCTATTTCTTTTGAAAGTTTTTCTAGCTGTTCTAAAGGTTTTCCTTGTCGTATAACAAGATCTTTACCGTTTTTTTGTAGACGGGTTTTCAATTCTTTGACTGAGTCTCTCCAAAACTTCACTCTCGGATATCCTAGTTCAGCCGTCTCAAAATAGTTCTTATCAACAACGTAGAACGGTATAACTTCCTCATGGTTCTCTGCTGCTTTGACTAAAGCCGTGTTATCATGTTCTCTGAGAGATCTTCGTATCCAGACTACTGCAGTCACAGAACCTAGTTAGGTATGAATGTTTTTACACACTTCACTGGTGTTTGAAGTAACGGTTTAGATCCTCTTTCTTTGAGGCCGGCCCTATTAGTATGAGATTGTCCCCTATATCGATGTTGACATTCATCTCTTCTGTTATTGTCTTGTCTCCTTGGAGGATTGAAACTATTTTGAAACGTTTAGGGAAGTCTTTCTCGTCTTTAATCTCTTCAACTGTTTTGCCGGCTAGACTTGAGTCTTCTCTTATAGAGGCCTTGAGTATCTCTCTATCATTCGGAAGGTTAGCTAACTTTACTAGATGAGGATGTTCTATGCTGCTTAGGAACTCTGAAAGCATTAAGTCTGTGTGAGCTATTGTTTCAGCCTCTATTATTTCGAAAGCATCCATGTACTCGTCGTTGACTACTTTGGAAATTACTTTAGGAACTCCGTATTTCTTAGCCAGAGAACATACAACCATGTTCTGATTATCATCGTTTAGTGCGGATATAAGCGCATCTGCATCTGTTATTCCTGCATCTTCTAATGCTGAAAGCGTTGAAGGATCTTTGTTTATTACTGTGGCTCCTGAGGAAGCATAAAGCCTTTCACATTTGTCTTGGTCTTCATCGATTACTACGACGTCATGTCTTTCTTCAAGCTGTTTTACCAGTCTTCTTCCTAAAGTCGTGATTCCTGCTACTACAATATACATCCTTATTTGGAGTCTTTGAACAGCTCGCTATTAAATATTGCTAGAAGCGGAAGAAGTTCAAGCCTTCCTGCTATCATAACTATAATCCATGT
>LFCJ01000281.1_pt1 | contig 30477 bp, 46 predicted proteins | sample 643141 | NCBI WGS metagenome assembly LFCJ01 (sample SAMN03766243, study PRJNA286221) | soda lake metagenome | biome: soda lake; feature: Kulunda steppe; material: water; isolation source: sample B1-Br-g2 brine of Lake Bitter-1 | place: Russia: Kulunda steppe | collected 2010-07
CAGCAGCAGCAGCAGCGGCAGCAACAGTGGTAGCACTAGCAGCAGCAGCAGCAGCAGCAGCAGCAGCAGCACCTCACCTGTGGCAATGCCAGCAGCACAGCCTACAGCCACATAGTCACGATGCTCAATGGGCTGGCGAAAGTAAGTGCTGAGGCCTCGCCTTAGCTTTGCTCTTACTTTCCCCCCTGTCCACCTGCAGACAGGCACATAGATGCCCCTCATCATGTGCTTTTCGTGCACAGCATGCACGCACGTATCCAACATGCTTGAGCGCACAGCATGCACGCAGGTGCCCCTCATTGCGTGCTTGTACGCAAAGCAGAACACCTCTCCTTGTTTGCACAGCAGGCTGCTTGATGCTGAGTGCATGAAAGGGGGAGGGTACCAGCACCTTGGACACAACCACATATTTTCTAAGACCAGGTGCATGGACAAGTGGGCCAGCAAGGAGCCACCTCCAAAACATCACCAACATAGTCGAGCCTGCTCCTTGCTACTTGAGATGTGCCACCTTCATGGGCATAACCGCATAAAGCTACCTGATTACGCTCTCGCTGCCCATGTTGGCAAGACCACCCGCCAAGATGGCTCCAATGTGGATGTAAGGCCCCTGTGCACACGGGAGGCCATGTCAAAAGCATCATTCGCACCGGCTCCATACGGCCTGCATTAGACTCATATGTTGCCATTATCATCCGCATGGGCCTGCAGCTAAGGCACAGCTCATGACTCGCGCAAGGGAGTGGGAGCTGGCACCCCAGGAACCTGGGGGCAGCACTTGCAAACCCTGTCCCTACACGCTGCGGAGGAAGGTAGACACCCGGCAAAAGCAGCGGCCATCTTGGAGCCAGCACGCCATGAGGAGCCAGCACAACACGAGCAGCCAGCACACCACTTGCAGCACGAGCAAAGAGGGGGACAACATCACGCAAGCACCCAGCAGGAGTCACCTCACATGCATGCGCACGCAAGTGGGCCGGGGCTGCTTACATTACCAATTGAGGCTGGAGGGATAATGAACCGGACCTCCTTGGCTGCTCACTCAAGGCACCCCCCGGACACTTTGCCCCCATGTTCACATTTTAGTGTGCAAGTCCCAAACACCATGCCCGCTGTTTCTGGGAGCTTAATGGCATGCTCAAAATAAGTGCAAACAGGCCACATTGGCAGAGCGCCTGCGGCTCTCAACAGCTATCAATTAAGGGCTGATATCCATCCCCAGCTTGCACTCCAACAAACACCACTTTTGCACACAACGACAGGTTTGCACACAACGACAGGTTTGCACACAACGACAGGTTTGCACACTACAACAGGTTTGCACACAACAACAGGTTTCGTTATAATGGTGCTCACGTTGCAAGCAAGTACCGCATACACCATGTTTTGCGCAGGTCACTCTGAGACCATCGATTCTTGCTCATGCTGCATGCAACTGACAAGAAGGCAGAGAAGTGGTGCAGAGCAGAGCGCAAAGGGATGGAAGGGGGCCAGCGCACCTCTTTTCCGGCCACCAGGCCAGAGGCAATAGAGAAAGAGACGCCGAAGGATTTGGCAATCAGGGTGCGGATGGACAGCAGGTTCCGTATGTGGATGCCATTGAGGTATGCTCGGATGTCAGATATGCCACTGTAATAGGTTGGGTTTGCATGTTCAAGTATGTGCATGCGTAAGAGGCAGCTTTGCATGTTATCATGCACAACTTGGTCGGTGTGTTCTAGTATGTGCATGCGTAAGTGGCAGCTTTGCGCATTTTCATGCACAACTTGGATCAATTCATGTGCACAGCAAGTGTTGAACTGGACAGTTTTGAGTGATCTTGGCAAAATCCACGACAGAGATTAAGTGGTCTCCTAGCTGACATCTAGGGCTTACGTGGAAAGGGGGAGGTGCTCTTTCCGACTTAAACTGTAGCACATGAGATGCTAACTATCGCCTTGGGTTCTCATTGTCCAAAATGAGAGACAAAATGAGTTCCAAGACTGCATTGTCTCATGCAAACGGAATATCAAAAAAATAATTGGAGGCGTGCAGAGCTCGTACATGCACGCATTAATTGCTGGGTTGCCTGTTGCTTACCTAGGATGAGGTCAGGACAGGCTTAAGCAGGCATCACAAGTTCTAGGGAAGGGCCCAACCTTGTGAGGTATTCCTGCTGCCAGCCAACACACCTGCCACCAGCCTGGGGTGAAAAATATGACCCCAGGAAGCCTGCCACCAGGGCAAAGAGTGTCGAGAAAGCAACTGATACCAGCCATGGCTTCCACCAGCCACCGCCTGGGTGGATGAATTTCATGGTGTTGTCGTAGCGCACCCTGCGCATGTGAGCAGTGCGCACATTTGTGCTGTCAGAGCACGCCCTATGCAAGTGAGCAAGTACACCTGAAACAATCAAGCACTGACTCACTGCATTCACTGCAACAGCCATACTGTTCGTCTATGATGGGCTCGCTGGAATTGGAAATGAATTTGCAGGCTCAGTGTGCAGCCACAGTACCATGACCTCCCTGTTTCAAGCTTTGTGACCTAATATCATGCTGCATGGCTCATGCGCTGGGGCACACAGTGTGCACAGCTGTAAGCTAAATACTGTTGAGGACATTTATTATCAGGGGCTTGCAAAGCAGATGTAACAAAACAGGATCATTGGCACAGAGTTTGTTCCCAAGCTTGTCACCTGCGCGTGTGCACCCACTCTTCCAGCATGTATGGGTGATGTAGTGCGGCCTGCCTGCACCATGAGCTGGCACCGATGATCAAATGCTAGATTGCACAGCGCCCACACCTACACCTATATCCATGCACGCCCCCACACACACCAATATCCATGCACACCCACACCCACACCCATATGCATGCACAATCCATGCACCCCCACACCAGCACACATACCTGGTCAATGCGGCAATGCACAGGTTGAAGCCAGTGCCCAGGCAGCCAATCACAATGCCAATCAGGATGGACATCACCCATGACATGATCTGCTCCAAGACGTACTGGCTCTGCATGAGCATGATTGCACCCTCGTCTTAGCATCTCATTCAGAAACTGCATGTGATTTGAATGTGCACTAAAAACGTGCAGTTGGCAATGCAGGTTTGAAAAGGGAAATGCGTGCACTTGCTTTCGAATTTGCAAGCATACCAAATAGTACCGCTCTAACACTGCCAGCCCCAAAATAAGTCTCCGGTAAGAATATAAACTCAAAAACCCTGAAATAAGCATGCTCACTTTTGTAGTTGCAAGCACAAGCTCAGAGTGTAGATCAGACTCAGCCATATCATAATCATCTGCATGGTAGGCTGTCATGCGCTTGAGCTTCTCCTTCATGGCAAGCACCTGTTCAAGCGCATGCATTCATGTACGTGCATGTGTTTCATGTAAGTATGTGGGTATGTGCATGTGTGTATGTATGTAAATGAGCATGTGTGTACGTGTGCATGTGTGTACATTTGTATATGTGTGCATGCATGCATGCGCGTGCATTTGCGTATGCGTGCGTGCACGCGCACATGCATGCGTGTGCATTTGCGTACGCGTGCGTGCACGCGCACATGCATGCGTGTGCGTGTGCATGCATGTGCGTACGCATGCTCACATGTGTGTATGCGAGTGAGTATGTGTGCGTGTGCGTGCATGCGTGTGCATGTGCATGTGCATGTGCATGTGCGTGTGCGTGCGCGTGCGTGATTGTACGTTTGAGTGTGTTGTTTGTGTATGTGTGTGTGTGTGTGTGTGTGTGCGCACGCGTGCACCCTGGAGTCCAACATGGCACCTAACCCTAGGCCGGCACGGCACCAGTTTTTAAGTGCTGGAGGGCTACACTGGTGGAAAAAACAAGCATTGAAGAACCACCTCTGTCATGAAGTCATGCGCTCTCCCCTCGTGAGCAGGTTCTGCAACTCTGAACCCACGGGCATCTGTTCACTTGCAAGAACCACCAGGTACCTTAGGAGCAGCGTACCTCTGGGGGCTCTCTGGGGTAAAAGCCCTCATCCATCTCCTCCTTTTTCTGCGCCTCATGCTGCTTTTGCCTTTCCTCCGTCAGCTCCCGGGTAGCTGTATCTCGACGGTAGAAATGCTTCCTAAATCGCTGGCGAGGGAGGAAATTCATTCTTGACTGGCAGGTTCCATGGTCGAGCTCATAGCAAACGAGATTAGATTTGCTTTGTGTATGTGTGTGTGGATTTCATGTTCGCCGCTTTGCTGACCTTGCATTGTTTGTCTGCCCTGCTGTCTGGACTGACTAAACTGACTAAACTTTGCCCTTTTTCAAGGTCATCCTTTGTCCAAAGCCTCCATTAAAAAGGATAACATGTACGATTAAGGTTGGGCAACAACTCTCAGAGCTACAGCCATTTGGGCATCCGATCCCCAGGCTTGATCACCATGGGATCACCTTTCCAGTCCAACACCACATCCACATCATCGCTACCCTGTGCCGAACCATCCAACAGCCCCTGTTGCTCAGGGGTCTCTTCCAATCCACTGCCAGCGCTCATCAGCTGAGGTTCTCTGGACTGGCTTTGCGGGCCAGCTTGTTTCTGGGAACCCAGCTCTTGCTTCAGGATCTCTTCAAACTGGAGCTGCACACAAAGAAGAGGGATAGTGACAGTGATTGGCCAGGAAGAGGCCTCGCCATACAGGTCAGTGCAGGAGCACCTTCTTTTCCCATACAGGCACAAACAAAATCCCTGGCCTACAAATGCTGGTTTTAGCTCTGGTTGTTCTGAAGACCAGACTGATAAGCGCAAGCACTCGTGCTTCCCTGGTACAAATGTACTAGATCTGCAAGGAAGCTTCCCTAGCGCACACCTATGCAAGATTCAACAGCTTTCATGTGTATGCACTCCCAGCAGCCACAACTGCGGTACCGTGCCAGGCCTAGCCAGCAACAGATCTGGGTCCCTACAAGGGCAAGCCAGGGCTGCTCACCTCATCGAGAGACAAAGCAGGTTGCGCTCGTTCTTGGATTGATTCTTTCAAACTCTGCAGAGGCAGTTCCTTGAGCTGTGCAGGACGCGCTGCGCGCTGCGCGGCCTCCTGCAGCAGCATCTCCTCCAACTCAAGGGGCACAGACTGGTAGACATGCCATGCTGGGGAGCCATCCACCACCATACTCTGCGTGGCAACAGACGTCACTAATTACAAAGGATACTCAGAGCAGCTGCCCACCAGGCCCAGACACAGCACCTGCGACGGCAGCAAACGCTACTACCGCTTTCTGGAAGGCAAGCACTGGACCTGAGCCCACACTGGACGCCTGAACGCAAAGGCTTGGCCTATTGGGTGCATATTAATTATTTCACACTGCCTGAAGCAGCCAAGGCAGGACTGTCGGCGAGCTGTGTTGACATTAACCATACACACCTGTACTCTTTGGCTCCAAGCCTTGTGCTCCTTCCCTGAAATTGAATTCAGAAATTGCTCCCAGGTGGCAATGCTGTCAATTAAAGAGTAGACCAAGTAAATCGAAACAATGTCAGCGTGGATGGAAGGAGGAGACAAATGGACAAGGCAGGGTGAGCGAAGGCAAAGGTGGTGACAGTGGAGGTGCTGCAGATCATAGACAGCCATGGCACAAGCGCAGCACACACCCTAAGCAGGAAACAGGAAATTCTGCTCATCCTTCTCACCCCTTGCCCCTTTCCCCTTGTCTTTCTCTCTGAGATTAACCTACTTGGGAAACGTGACCTCCAGCTGCAGGACAACAAGCGTAGAAGAGTAGACTAAGTATAAGCTTATGTGAAGTGCCCAGACAGGAAAAAGCATGAACACAGAGCTCGCGCAGGTTGAAGCCTGCATGCTCTTTAAAAAGGCCATGTTCCCACATTCGTGTGTTGTCGCACCACGGCTTACTGGTACATCAACTCAAACCAAAGGTACCAGGTGCATGCAGCTTGCAGACGCACCTCTACCCTGCTCTCTGGCACCCCAATGGAGCCACTGGACAAGCGTGTTTTATGTGCTGACAAGCCTGCAGGAAGACCGACATCTCGGACCCACTCCTGTAAGGGGTATCATGAGAACAAACGGCGCACCCCAGGAAGTCATTGACATGGAACCTTAGCCCTGACCAAAATGCTTCGCAAGTTATAGTAGTAAAACATGGTATTAGCGGCACCCTGAGCTTGCAGAAGTAGGTGCATTTCATTGCACTACAAGCGTGGATGAGGCAGACCAAGGAGAGCCGCAGAGCTCTCACCTGAACTAGAGCAGTCCCTTCAACTTTTCTACCAAACCTGAGCAGAGAGGCAGCCATGATTCAAGCCCTGTGACGCACAGCATAGCAGCTTGCTGCAAGCATGCTGCACAACGGAACTTACTTGAAATCAAGGCACCAGCGCACCCTAACTTCCGCATGACAGCTCACAGCCCTGAGCCTTTGTGGTCTCTTGGCTGCTGGGACCCGAGGGAAGCAATCACAGATGGAGCTGAACGACAATTGCATGCCTCCTATTCTTACAATTATCGGAGTGGTTGGACGCGCAATGTTACAAACGCTCACTCCAACCAGACAGAGGCAGAGTCGAGCTGACAATGCACATCTCCAGACCGCCGCAATTGAGTCAGACTTTTTTATATGTAATACATTCGAAATCATTGCTGCTGGAGGCAAGGTACTTCTTGAGACGCAGCCCCAATGGCAGCACTGGCGGCGGCAGCGGCAGCGTTTGTGCGCACATTCTTGCGGTGAGCTTGTGGAATTTTTCATTTTATCTGCTGCAACCTGTAACTTTCAGCTGAATTTGTGATCTGCAAGAGTGCATCATGATCTCTGGCTAGCTAGCTGTCCCAGAACTGCCTCCAAGGAGGTGTAAATAAGCAAGATGCTCATGAGATATCACTCCGGCTACCCAGGTGCTGGCGGTGTATTGATGGCGACTCCCCTGGACTTTCAAAAGTAACCAGCAAATGCTAGCTATAGCTATAGCTATAGCCGCACTGCGCAGCTCCTAGAATTGGGCCGTTGCAGCAGACAAGCATGTTCCTTGCTCCTTAGTTTGTGAGGACCTAAATCTGACCTCAAATTTCTGGCCTTTCAGGAGAATGGCGAGGAAGAGCATCCACAACGAGTATCTCAACGTCGATGGCAGTACAACACCTGCAGGTCCTGCTACTCGCTGCTTGGCATGCCGAGCACTACATGAACAGCTACGAGGTGCTCAAGGTCTTATGCCGTGTCTTTACAGGATTCATCCTAGTGCACCTTTTCAGAGCCCTTTGCCCTCACCTCGCCGCCTCATGGCAAAGCAGCGTCCCTTGAGTGTGGAGGTAGGTCTAAATGGTGTCAGAGATCAAGGAACGGCTACATGAAATGTAGTATCATAGTGCTTGGTTATTTGGGAGAGGCTCCTTAGACACACTTTAAAGATTGACAAATTTTTTTCCCTCTTTTGGTTGAGTGCAGTCCATGGTTAGAGATGCATATGCTCCCGACCTGCACAACGAGATGAAGGTTTGTACCTGAGAAAGCTTCTGCCTATCAATCTCCTATTGCAAGCACTGACGGCCTGCCTGCACCTCAATCATGGTTATTTCCATTTGGCACCGAGCTTTTTATCTTGCTGGTGCATTTTGTCCGTTACAGAGGTGCAGTGCTCAGATAATACTCGCTGAGTTGTTGTTCGCAGATGCATGATGAGAAAACAAACAATGACAGGCAACTACGGGTGCTGAGGATCAGGGAGCAGAAGTTCAAAGACGGCAATATGAGTGAGGAAGAGATGGCTGGCAATAGATTGGTGAAGGAAAGGGCATATGCTTGGGACCAAGGTTGGGCAAAGCTGGCCCACCAATCCACCGAGGCCGCAGGGCTGTGAGAGCAGCAAGGACTGGGCTTGGTACTCAAACAACCAACCTTGCCGGTCATTTTGGCTCCCTAATGCTTGGCTACTAAGCATTCTGGTTGACAGCGGAGCCCTCTGGCTGGATTGACTTCCCTCTGTATTGATGAGCACGTCACAGAGAGCACATACATTTTTTCCTTGCCATTCCTTTTTATAACAGCTGAGTTTTTCCACCCAATCCACGCTGACTCTTTTCTTTTGACATTAAAAGATTGACTGGTGCTGGTGCCAGATGTATCCTTTTCCTACAACAGATATCTTTGAGCGGTGCAGTTTTTATTGTGGACTTTCCTGCAACAGATATCCATGAGCGGATCAGCTTTCATTGTGGACTTCCTAGCATACCACAGTTCCTGCCACAATCCATTTCCCATTTGTGTCATCATGGCACAAGATATCCATACCTGCATATCAGGTACAACTGCTAACTAACAAGTACTCCAGCTTATATTGCACCGCAATACCGGTGCACCAGCTTACAATGCGCTGTGCCAGAAAACAACTTGGAGCCTAATACTATCAGCAAATACCTCAATCAATCTATGCATCTTAGGAAAACTGAAGACCCAAATTGCTACTCTTGATTCAGATTGACTCATAATATAAGCACAGCTCGCTCACTCTCACTCACCAATATCCAATTCTGTCAAGTTCTCCCCGCTGTGTGAGTAGAGGCAGCACAGGTGTTCTATGCAAGTCCAATGTCAATTCTCTCATCTACACCAAGCCTCTCAGCACACCGCTCAAGCTGTCATAAAGTCTCTCAAGTCTTTTACATGCAAGCATACATACACATGCACGCACACACAAAAGCAGGCACTCACAACCTTCCTCTTTACTGAAGTGGCAGTTCAAGCCATTCTCACATCTGGGCCTCGTTCTCAATGCACAGTTCAAGCATTCATTGGGTCTCTTACAAGACTGTCAAAAGCAAACTCTCGAACACCCAAACGAAAGACACATAGCCTATCTATCTGTGTAGTAAGGTGCTGGAGGACAGGACTTGGGGTCCTTCCTGGGCAGAACCTGACAGACACAGCCTGGCTTATCCCTAAGAAAGCCTTCTGGTCCACAGCAGCCATCGAAGTCAATTCCATCAAAATTCCACCTATCATCTCCGCTGTCCTTGAATTTGTTTTGGGGATCCATTTGGTGCACTGCGCACGCAAAGCTGCACCAGCCGCCCTGCAAAGGGGACAAATACGGAGCTGTATTTTGTACTTGTCAGACCTGCAATATGTGTGTCCTTCCCATGATACTAAAGCTTGAGTGTCAGAGCTCTTGGCACCACAGGTTAAGCATCACACAAATAGATTAATTGGCATGCACAGCTTTTAACTACCTCTGGCTTCTCTGGGAACTCAAGATCGCCCCTCCAGCAGCCCCTTTCTGGCCATCCAGCCTTGCCAAAGTGGAGCCTTCCTCCTCCTGTCCCTTCGACACCACCAGAGCCACAACTTGGATGTGACCTGCGAGGGCCGTCAAGCAAATGAATGGGATCTGAATGCATCCAGGAAATTACCACAAGCGCTTCCAAAAAAAGGGGACTGTGTTCATCACCGGTGCAAAATTCATGGGCGGTGTATTTGTGTATGCGTGTGCAATGTGCGCGTGCACGTGTGTATGTGTGTTTGTGTGTGTTTGTGTTTGTGTGTATGTGTGTTTGTGTGTATGTGTGTATGTGTGTGTGAAGCATGAAATAAAATGCATCGAGGTGAGGCCCTCCTACCTCAAGTACTCCATGACCTCAAAAAAACGTGTGTTGCGCTTGCGCCCCTGGTTGTAGTACAGATAATCCTCAATGTTGAGGAAAATGCGTGGGCCATCATCTGCACATAAATGTAAATAGATAAAATGAGTAGGCTCGGTGGCCTCACTCTGCTTTTCAAATGCAGAGCATGACTGCATTTCTGTTTGTTCTGAGACCTCCCTGCGTTCAGCAGAACTTTTGGCATGTTACAAAATGGTGAATCAAAGACATAAATCAAAATTGAACAAAAAATGCAACATGAGACATAACACTGTGGAAGGTGCCATCCTGCAACATGGAAGTCGCAACCCCCCTAAGTGGGGAGCTGCACTGGAATCTTCGCCCTAAACAAATTCATGGAAGTGCACTGATGATCATTGACTCACATGTATAAGAAATAAGTCCATCCTCCTTGCCAATAAAACGAATGAGGGGGGCAGTCCTGAAGCCTTTGTCCATGGATCTGGATGGATGTAATAGCAGAGGGGTATCACACAGTTGCACGAGCTTGCTAATACTTGCTAAACCAATACATGAGCACCTCCTGCTCCCAATTGAGATGAAGGAATTATCTTGTCTACTACTGACCATGCAGTGTGGTAAGCGTTCATGGAGTTCAAAGGCAGACTTTACCTCTGTGTTTCATTATTACTGTCTAGGTCTCCTTTGTACACCAAATCCATCAGTCCGGACATGCATTCATACATGCTTGTTACTGGCATGGCTGTCTCATACTGCAAACATGAATATGTAGCAAAGGGGGCGATCAAAGGGAGCAAGACATGACAGGAGCAGTATACTTTCAGGGCAGTATCCGGTTCAATGCACGTGATCCTGCACACTTCTCATCTAATAATCGGCACAGACCATTGCAAAAGCAGCAACTTTTTTCTGGGATGGGCAATGTCAGAGCATTCAGGAAGAGTCTGGTAAAATGGGAGTTATTTGTTTTTGGTGCTCTTGTACAGGAAACCTGACGGCTTGATCATGGTAGCAAGACAACTGTTTTCCTTATCTGTTTGATCTCTGCTTAAAATAACACTACTCTTCTGAGCTTGAGCAAAACTTTGGCAGTGCAATCATGGCCGACTGAGCCTATGCCCTATTCAAATCTGCTGCATCTCGATTTTTCAACCAATAAAGCAGGGAGAAATGCTGTTTCTGAAAGCTCTGGACTCACAAGCATTGCAACAGTGCACTCATCTACAAACCTGGTCATATGGCACGCTGCGGATGGAGTCACGCATCTGGCTAGGCTGGACCAGATACGCATCGCTTGCCTCCACTGTTGCATTCTTGGCAATAGTTGCCACACCAACGCGTGAGATGTCAATGTAGGGGCCAGCGGAAGCTGCAACCATGGCCGTCCAGGTGTTGCAAGAAGGAATTGAAGGTGATCAGCTTTCATCAGCCGCATATGCTCAATCCACGCCAATGTGTCACGGCAGGTTCCAGTATGAGGCTACCAGAATCTGGCAGCTTGTACCTTATACATAGCAAGCTAAGTAAATTGGATTATTTCACCAAAAGCAGTACATTTTGGATCTATAAAGCGATGCACAGATGTTGATGCTACATTGCACGTACAACAATTTATGTACAAGCCATGTGGCGAGGTTGCGTCTGCTGCACCAACCAGTAATCACCAGCGCTACTTACTGGACATGGCGTAGAAAGACATAGGCTTCCTGGGCTCAGGCAACTCCCATGGGCTGCCCACAACCCGGTCCATGACATCCACAAGAGTAGCATTTTCATTCACAGCTGGCTCTAGGTCCAGTTGGATGGAGTCTTTTGGAATCGTGCCTGCAGTTAACAGTGACAGGTTTCACACAGGAAGTAGATTCGTCCTCAGGGAAATGCCTTCATTTTGGGAGGTTGGGCCTGGTCAGTAACAGAAATGCTTTTTTAAGAGCCTGCTGGCTTCTCTTGTCGGTCAGTGTATGAATCAAACATGCACCCAGGACAGTCAGTTCGAACCACGTTTTAAACCTGAAATGGTGCCTTCCATTGGCACAGATGCTCACCAGCAAAGGCTCCACTTGTCCCTGGGTTGGCCATGGCCCTTCGGGCCGCTGATGCATTAAACAGGGGCTCGGCATTCATGGTGTTCACAAGGATGTCCTCTGTAATCTCCTGCAGGTGTGGTGGTGATTTGTCATGATATCATCTGTGGAGAAGAATAGAAGAGATGGCTTAATAGCAAGGAGCCCGCCAACAAATGGACTCTGCAGTGTGCCTTTTGTTTGCTGCTGTGACCATCCTTGTGTGGCTTTAACAACCCAACCCAGCCAGCCCTGTGCATAAAGCCTGGTCTACTTCTAGGCTTCTGAGCATGCTCTTTCATAAGAGTCCGAATTGCACGCGCTGCACCACGGTTTATTCCCACAGCACACTAAGCACTGATGCAAACAGCCATGGAGCATACTTTTGTGGCCACTCACTTGTGACTCTGGAGTCTGGCCATTAGGTCCAAACACTGTGCCATCCAGAAGAGGGAGATCCTCCAAGCTGTTGACCTCTGGATCCTGCATGAGAAAACAGATTGGGAGGGCAAAAAGTTGCTTGCGAAAAAATTTGCCCCTTACTATGTCAAGTGCCACAATGCCTGGGGGAGGACTTCTGACCACCTATCCCCAGGTTGCCAGGAGAGGTTGCAGGTCTTGAGGATATTTGCAATCTGTGTGCCCCTCTGATGTGCTTTACCTGCAGGCAGCCTCACGTTCTTACACCCCAAAACTTTCTGGTTGTGAAGCTTCTGGGCCTACCTGGAGCATTTCCATCGAGGTGTTGTACACGGTTGTCTGTTGGGGCTTATACCCTTTCAGCACGGCCGAGCGCAATGCAGGGTCGGGGGAGTCTCCACGGATGAAGGACACCATCAAGAACTACCAGTACATGAAAGTGCAAGGACAGGGGAAATCTTGGCAGGCGAGTACAGTACAGGAGGAGGCCCAAAAACAAACAAGGAGTGTGAGCATTTTTTTAACCATCGCCAATGTCTGACATGTTGCCAACCAGGTAACTGACAGCAAGCCTCAACCTATTCCCAAGTCTATCAACAGCAGCCTCTTCAGTAAATTAAGATGGCTAAGAGGAAAAAAGCCTTTGTGACGTGCGTTAGCTCCAAGGCAGCGCTCGATGGCTTTCAGCACCCTGTGTATTGCCTACCTCACTTCTTTGAGTAATCCAGAAGAACTCTGTTTCATCCAACCAGTCAGGGGGGCCGCCTGTTGTGAGGTAGCTCTCCTGGGCTTCTTTGAGGAGCTCCAGGAACGCTGCATGGACACCACACACTTTAGCTTGTTTGAAATTTTTATAATGTAATCCCCCTCAAAGTCAGATATGCAAAGCTTGACTTTCGGAGAAAACTTAGCATTTGTCATGCCCATCCAAAAGCAGCACTATTAAGATCCTCTTTGGAACGTTCTGCATGTGATACAGGCATCCAGTTCATCTACATTATCAAACAAGCATCCTCCTTGAAGCCAATAAGCAGCACCTAGCTGTTCATGTTGCCACTCTTCTTTCACGCAGCCTTTTAATGTTTGTATGTCTCAATCATTGACTGCCTACCCTGTGGTTGCAAAATTGTCCCTGGCCTTCACCGCACCTGTGGTGGGCAGTGCTCTGAGCTCTCTCTTAATCGGCACCTCTCGGACAATGCGGAACTTGATTCGCGTAATGATGCCCAGTTTCCCCACATGGACGCGCGCAGCCCTCATCAGTAAGGGGTGTGTCTCAGGTGTCAGCACCTCCAAGCTACCATCTGCTTTGACGATTTCTATTGCAAGCACCTGCATGGCATCCCCGTGTACAGCTTACAGGTGGATTAGGTGCCTTCCTCTCGCTGAGATTGCTTTGCAGATTTATTCGATGCTGGGAGTGATTTTACTGCCCATGTAGTTTTCTTTTCCTCCATGTGGTGCCCCAGAGACATGCCATTCAGCACCGAGGTGGCCACACAACTGTGAAAGTTTAAGGTGCTGTGCACCAATTTTGTGTTTCACCCTAAGGACGTGCAGCTGTCATGATCACAGTACACGCACAGGAAATTATCACACATCTGCCCACGAGACACTCTTTGAAGTGACACTGGCACACAAAAAAGGCAAACTGATCAGGACACGCGCCTGGTGGCTCATGCTATCATATGAACTCTTGTTTCATACATATTGTAACTTTATCACTTAATGGTAAGATGCTTTCAACCAAGAAAAGGCAAACTTATGAGAGCACACACCTGGTGGCTCATGCTGTTGTAAGTCAGGCTGCTGCCATGGGAACCAGTGGCGATTGCCCCCGCAAGCGTCTGGTACACAAACCATGGGAAGGCGCCCTGGACACACACACGCACACACACGTGCATGCACAGGCCTGGCCTTACTCCTTGGCTAGGCGACTGTGCTCTCACTCTGTATAACAGTCTCAGGCCACCCAAATGCATGTGGATCAGGTGATGCAGACAAGCTGATCAATTTTGCTGCAGACCAAGGGGCAAAGACAGCAAGACAGCCGGATCCCTGTAGTAGGTTGGGTTGATACTGACAGGTCCAAATTAAAGGAAAGTCTATGCTCACCAAATAAATGGCAGCATGTATCAAGGGAAGGCCCACTAGCTTGGATAACAGGCTACCTAGGGCCCCACTGCCTGGCAAGTGCTTACAAGGGTCCATCCAGATGGGGCTGACTCGGTCGTGTAGTGCGCTAGGTAGTCAAGGAACGCGATGGTCATGACACCCCCATCGACCCAAACCGCCTCCTCGTCCTCAAGCACCTGCGGGAGGCACCAAAGAATAAAAGCCACAGTGCCCTCAGCAACGCCTTTTGTGTGTTGCCCTTGAAAATGGGATACGCAGGGAGAGCAACTCATGTAGCAGCACCAGACGGACCCCAGACATATAAAAACAACAGGCGTCCTGGCTGCAGTTAGCATGGGCCAAGCAATGTCGAGGGGAAGCAACATGCAGCCTGCAATTGATCCTGCCTGCAGCCAAGCTGGACGCGTTGGACCTGGATCAAGCACAGCGATGTTGCCATCAAGCTTCTGGCCTCATTCCATGCAAGTGTGGTCCCTTATGCAAAGCACCCGGCCTGCAGGTTGCATGGTCTTATTCCAGGGCTGCAACCTCTCATCAGGTAATATGATCACAACCGTGTGAAACTTGCATCAGCGTAGCTCCCTCCCCAATGGCATCCAACTAAGTAAGCATCTGGCAAAATCAAAAGACCTGCCTCGATGTTGAGCGGCCTAATGGTTGCCATCACTATGTTGGCAGAGGTAGGGGCAGGGATGGCATTGCTGCGCTTGACCGCGATGTCACCGTTGCTCGAGGCCTCTACAAGTGGAGCTTCCTCCTCCAGCGGCGTCTCCAAAGCAGTTACATTGGGGTTTGCACAGAAGAACGGCTGGTTCCAGGAGTGTCCTGTCAAAAGTATGGGCAAAATCAGAGCAGACACAGGGGTTTACCGCAGCGCTCAAAGCAAGATCTGCGCTCGCATTCATCCATCAATGCTCTCTGACGCACCACCCTCAAGCATGATATCTCCAAGGAGACAAACAGAGTGTCCAATCCTACAGCTGAGCAATGTTCATGGAGGTAAAAGGATGCCCCACCTTCCCCATTGGCTTGCACGTGCGTGTGCAAGCGGACAGCCTCCTGAACGTCCTCAACGCTCCGCGGCCGTACGATTCGTACTCTTTGGTCACAGACAAACTCGTTTTGGAAGTTGGACAAGTCCTGAATTGTATCACAGGTGGGCGTGCGAAAGGTATCCGTGCTATTGCACGCAGATCACTGTTCAATGGATCCATACAGAACACTTAGATGGAGACCCTTCTGACGGCCTGGATGACGTGAGCAAGCTCACGCTACCTGAGGCACAGCTGCTTGTGCTGTGAGGGTCTTGGGGTATGCAGCGAGCAGGGCGGTAAGGCAGAGGAGGATCAGCAGCAGCGGAGAGCAGGTGGCCCTGAGTAGCCTGCTCCGGAGCTCTGACGGCCTGCCACCAGGGACGCTCATAGCACAGTGCTTGAGCCCCATAAACACCTGCACCACAGCGAATCAGCTGTGTAAGCCTTATCAAGCAGCTATGGCAAGAATACACACCATCTAAACAGATGCAAGGATGGGTGGCTGCTTGCAGCCCTGCGCTCCACCTGCTCACCACGCTCCCCCGGCTGATAGAGGTGCGTTTTTTTTGGTGACTGTTTGTTGCTCGAATTCTGCTCCGACGAGCCGTGGTGTTGCTGCCGGTACTGGCGCGCTTCAAAATCCCATCCCAGATTTATCAGCACATCCAATTGCAAAATTTAAACTTACTCCTAAAGAAGGTGGGCCTGAGGGAGTGACAGGGAGACAGGCGCTTGATTGCCTGTTGATGTTACTTGAAGGCGAGTCTGCTTCATCGATTGGTCTCAATGAATTGATTTTAGTTCGTTTGAAATAAATGGAAGGAAGGCAGCCGATTGCGTCGCAGCGTTCGGCGATTGGCACACACTCGAGCTCGCAATGAAGAAAACACTTAAAATTAAAAATTAAATTAACTTAAGTATTTATCGTAAGCTAGCCAGTACGATCTAGTTCAGCACGCTTGTGCTGTGTGCGTCACCCGCGGCATTGCGTGTGTGCGTGAGAGATTGAGGCAACGATTTACTATTTGAATAATATCATAGAACCTAAATAATGGACGGGAACATTCAGGAGCCAAACCCCAAGGCTGCGCTCCATGAGCTGTTCCACAAGATGCACTACCCGCTGCCCTGGTACCAAACGGAGGACATGATCCAGGTACTTTGAGCGATGCATACCCTCATTCTTTCATTAAGATGGGAATCAGACTCATGTATGCTCACACATACCTGAACCCCGTACACACACGCGCGATCAGGAACGGCTGGTGAGCGATCAGCCGCGCTTCATCAGCACCGTGACCCTCCCAGCCCTAGAAACATCAGAGGGAAGTTTTGAGGAGCCTTTGTTCCAGGTGTGTGCATGCAAGACCTCAGAACCTGCGCTGTGCAATGCAAGTACCAGAACGATCATAGGTGGGCATGCATTGATTGAGAAGTAGGCAACTTTGATTAATGCATGCACACCTATGATCTCCATGGCACTCATACTTAAAAAAGCAAAGGCTGCTGCATGTACTGGAAAATCCACAAATTGGATTGTGTCCTCTGGATTTCCAGGCTGCCTGGTTGCATGCAATGCAGGGTTGGTTTAATGTGTAGCAGCAAGCACACCTGTACTAACACAAACACTGTTTTATGGCAAAATTTGCTACATGCCTGCCCACCACTAAGGCCCCACATGCGGGCTGCCGAATTGTTGCACATTGCGCACATTTGCCCAATGATCACACGCGCCATCAGGGGGAGGGGAGGACCAAGCAGGCCGCTGAGGCTGCCGCCGCAGCGGAGGCGCTGGCGGCGGTGAGCCAGATGGGGGAGGTGGTGGTGTGCGGACGCCACCATGTGACCTCACTGTGGGCCACCATTGAGCGACTCCTGGGGGATGATGAGGTGATGACCTGCAAGCGTTGGATCATTTAGCTGCAGCACACTTTGCGCATCGTGCGGCAAGCACAAATGACCGCTTTTCAGGCCAATATGTGCAGCTTGCACAAGGCGACGGCTATAAGGCAAGCCTGCATTTTGTGCAACAGTGAACAATTGTGTGACACGGTTGCTGTTGCTGCAGGGTCATGTGCAAACGTATCCACAATACATTCACACAATTTCCTAGTTTTGTCAAGATTTAAGCTGTCGGCACATTGGCACAGCACATATTGTACAGTCTTTCTGCGTTTATGTTGTGACTTCTGAAGTAATATGCGCTTGGGGACAGAGTACCTGCAAGTTTAGGCACGTTGGCTGTCCACCCAAGGCCAAGCAGCAAGGGGACAAGGTGCATCTTCTCAAGCTGATTGAGCCTGGGGTCAAAGTGCCTGCAAGCATGGGACCTGAAGCCTGTTGTATTGGGTATAAAACCATGCTCAAGCAGTGAGGAAACGAGGTGCGTGTAGGTCCAACGCTGTTACATACTGTATCACATACGGTGTCACGTGGTATAACCCCTCCTATGCACTCAGGAGCTTTCACGGGACAGTGAGCTGCTTGTTTACCTGATAGATGCCCAGAAGTACTTTGACGGATGGCTGGGCCTTGGGGCCTTGGTGCAGGTTTGTGTGGCGCAGGTGTCCACTGCTTTGTTGCTGTGTCCTGCAGAATCTGGGCATGACACTGCAGTGTGCAGGCTTAATGGACTTGAGGTGCTAAAAGACATCCATCAGGCACTCAGGAGCTTTTGAAAATCATTTGTGAAACAAAGACAACACCAATGCTTTCCACCAGCGCCCGCAAGGGCTGTCTTGGCACCCCAGCAGTCACACACTGCCACTGCGCATGTCTGAGCACATGCACCAGAGAGTGTGAGAAAGCATGCCGAATGTGCTGCCGCTCCTCCCGCAGTCCAAGCTTGTGCGGGCTTGGCTCAAGGAGTACGGCCTGCCCCAGTTTGCTCGCGACCAGAATATGGGAGCATCTCCTTCTGTTCATCTGGCACACAAAGGAGGGCCTGTCCAGAGTTCAGGAATCAGGTCAGGCAACGCAGACACCAAGGGAGGGGGAGTCCCACCTGCAGAGCATGGCTCTGATCAGGCACCTGATACCATTCGAGGTAGCGTGGGGGCTGCCGCATCCTCACAGGTGGGTCTGAAGCAGCATTCTCCATCAACTGTGCTCAGTAGGGGTAGCAGTGCTCAAGGGGCATCGTAGTTGAGGAAGGCTGCCAACGAGCTCATTCTTGTTGCTCCAAATTGACAATTAGAATAAAGATCAAGAAGTTGCTTTAGGCAATTTCATTGTGCATGTAATCAGAACTGGTCATTTGCGTGCTTACATGCCCACAGTTGGTAGCTTGCATGTTATACTCAGGCTCTCCTGCCTCAATGGACGGGGCTAGCAGCCTGAGCACTTGCGTGCCGTGTGCATGCACAATCATGCTGCCAAGTACATCATGGCCTGTCCCTCAGTGCCTTGAAAATATTTAAGAAGCCTGCTGAAAAACCACTGCTTGACTTACAGCACATGCACAAGGATGCTGCAATTGAGGGACCTTTCTAGGCAGATGTGCTGTGTGTATGCGTGCAAGCTCGTCCCGCCCTAAAGCAGCAGCAGGGCCATGCACTGAGCCGCCCAAAACACATGCTTCTCTTTTGCAGACAACCGGAGTCACGCCTACACCAGGAGTCAGTCAAATTGCTGGCAGCAGGTGTGCATGATATGGCGTTGGTTATCTTAATCCAGAATACCTTGCAATCCCGCTTTTTATTGGCACAAGTACATCACAGTCCTACCAGCCCACCCCCCCGCTTAGGCGGATCCGACCTCAAAGGGGCCTAAAGACTTCTGGAGGTTTTCAAGTCCCTTTGAGATGCAACTGCCACAGGAGAAGGGCACGCTTGAACGAACCTAGGAAGACAACGCTACACCAATGATCAGCCATACAAGGCGTTGAGCCTTTGAAATAAGACTGGGCGTGGCCAAGAAATATCTGATTACATCCAATTGACATGAACCAGCTCAACTCAAGACTTGCTGGATCTTTGAGTCACGAAGACAAGTATGTATTAAATCACACCCAAGCGGCTCTGACAGGCATCAGTACAAAACACATGCCGGCGGCCAGCATAAAAAATGTGTCACACACAATGGAGCAGGACAGGGCTGCTGCTTTTCAAGCAGTTTGCTTGACCTCCTAGTCTCCGCATCCTCAAAAAGGCCTTGTGCTCTGTTTGCTGCTGTGCACCCAGGATGGGCTACCGAGGTCCAAAGAGGGCAGCCTTTGAGGCAGGCATGATGGCCGGACCTGTGGGTGCAGCACGTGGAGTGGTGAGCAGGCCCCTCCCTGGACTCTTAGTAGCAGCTAATGCTTTCATGAATAATTTCTCTACCGCGTACACGCTGCCAATTACCTGGTCGGCACAATTTTTTTGGCTTTTTGTTAAGGGCTTGAGAATGAAGGCCACAGGCCTTGTGCATGTCCAGCTCGCCTCCTTTGTGTGGGTGTGTGGTCATCCTTTCATGCTTCCTGGGTGTGCCCTCGGCTTGCTGAGGCAGACCCACAAGAAAAACCCAAGTTGCCCTCACCTCGCAGCTACAGCTCTACCTGGAAGGAAAAGGATGCTGGAACCACGTCATGGAATCTTTTCTGATCAGGGTGCTCGTGCTTGGGCAGCCGTGAGACAAACAAGAGGCAGGCTTGACTTATTTGGTCCGCCTTCCTTCCACCTCCCTCAAATAAAACGCGGGGGCAGCCTTGCACCACACGCTCCGGCTGCGCACTTCACCCGACCTGCAGGGCTGTTCATGTGCATGCCATCATGCAGGCAGGGGGTGCTGCTGGCCGCTTGACAGGGGCTGAGCACAGCACGTCGCGCACAACACCTGCGCTGCCCTTGATGCTGGCCCATGCGGATCGCGCGGCCCTTGTGGAGCTGCTGCGGGCAAAGCTGATAGCAGAGAAGCCCCAGGCAAGCCGGCCTTGGCAGCAGTTATGCGACCCTGTGGTGCTGTGTCAAGAAGGCCTGTAGCATGTGCATGTGCACTTGTGCACACGCATGTGCGTTTTTGAATTTGGTGCTGCATTTAGGGCTCCTGGTGCAAAATGGTGCACAGCAGCGCCTTGTTTCATCGATTTAGGAAATGTTTTCACTGCCATAATATTGCTTCTCAGTTCCATTGCAGGCCTGGAAGGGCTCATCCCCTCTTTTTTGGTGCTCTGCTGCCTGCACCTCCCTTCCACTCATCCATTAAAAGCACTCGGCACACTGTTGGTAGCAAGGGCAGCAGGCTCTGCTTGCAGTCTTGCAGCAGCAAGGCTAGAAGCCTCGAGTCCTGCAGCCTCAAGGCTTCAATGGCTTGCTTCTTGGCATGCACACTGCACAACCTGGTCCACAAAAGCAGACTGCCTTCCACTTTGCAGCAGAGGCCCTTGTTGCCTCCATGCCGGCAGCCTTGCCTTCATGCCGGCAGCCTTTCCCCTTCCACACTAGCCAGTCTGCCACATATGGCCACAAGTGCCCTGCCCCTCTTGCTGCTGTGCAGATCAAGTCGTCCAATTTGAGCCCCTTCATTCTGCGTGGTGACGGGCTGGCTGTGCGCCGCAAGTTGCCGTATGTTTATGCTGCACCCGAGCAGGACACAGGGCCCCCGCCTCCCCTTGCTCCCCCTGCTTGGCTGGAGATGAGGGCATTCCAGGGCAGGCCTTCAGACAAGGCACCTCCTAGGGAGGAGGCGACCAGGGCAATGCCTCATGCGCAGCAGCAGCAGCAGCAGCAGGTGGCGGTGCAGCAGGGAGGGCAGCAGTCAGGAGCTGGTTGGCTGCCTGTTGTGGAAGGTGCTGCAAAGGGAGCAATGGAGGGCGAGGAGGAGGGGGCTGCTGTGGAGGCAGAGTCACAGGCGCAGGCCAAAGACGAGCAAGCAGGGGTGGTGGTGGGTGCAGCTGATGGGGCAGCTGGCCAGGTGAAGCAGCACCAGCACCATGTGCGAGCTGGGCCTGGTGGTGCGGGCCCCCACCATGAGTCTCACCTGAGCGAATACAAGACCGTAAAAGCGCGTGGGCGCATGGAAGTCATGGCGCAGGTGCGCAGCCCGGGCAGGCTGAGCAGGCTCGTCAAAAATGTACTTGCTTGGTACGTGAGCTTCTAAATTGAAGCTGCTGCTCCTGGGAATCAGCACGCGGCACGCATGCAATATGATGCAGCATTTTTGCACGGCGTTCCAAGGCAATAGCAATGTACCGCAGCGCTTTTCAAGGAAGGAGTGCTGGGGGGTGAAGTGCAACACTATAGGCTTTGAGCGCAGAAGGCCTTGGGTAAGGGAAAGCAATCCACCCAGCTAATTGATTTCACCCATAGCGCGCGGACTGGTGCGTGGTGGGCTTTTTCGTGTAGCTCAAAAAGTTACTAGCATTTGTAGCCCCCAATGTTAATGCATTGTAATAGTGGCAATGCTCACTGCATCTTGTGGATAATTTTGGAACATTCATCCACTTACTATTCATTGTTCTTCTTTTAAGACATGTAACACACAAAGAGAGAAGGAAATTCAATGAGCCTCTGATGCGCTTGGGCACCCAAGCAAGTGCTAATTGTGCACAGGGATTATTTGATACTCCTCTGATAATAAGCAGGAAGGACAAGAGCACAGTGCGTTTGTATGTGCATGCGCGCGCACATGCTTTTGATCATCATAGCACACAGTTTTTTATTATTGTGGGCATACCTTCAAAGTCCCACCTTAATTCTCAAAATGCGGCTGTGGCAAGGCATAGCGGGCCATTGATGCAAGCAAGCATTTTGCACTGATGCCTTTTGGGGGGGGGGGCTGTGTCTGCACTAAATGGGCAAACGCATGTGCTGCCCGGCGCTTCCATTGGTTATCCACCCCCTGGCGCATACTTTTTTGCCAACGCGTGTGGTCATTTTAGGTCATTTGAGGGTCGCATGTATAAAGCTTGTACGACCCTGGTGAAAGTGCATGGAAGACAAGGATGCCTTCATGCGAAAACATCTGCACATTCAAGCATGCATGTGATCCCTTCTTCATGCCTTTGCAGGTTGGTGCTCGACCTGAGAAGCCACACACAGCGGCAGCACCGCCAAGACCTACCAACATGCCTCTAAGTCCGGGCGAGGCAAGGGGAATTATAAGGAAGATTGAGCTAGGTGCGCACATAATAAAGTCCTGGAATTTTGCAAGCCTGCTCCTTGCTTTTTTGCTTGATGTCTTGCTTACTGCAAGGCACTCCGAGGCATGCTGATCCCAATAGTAAGGGTTTTGAAGTCCCTTACTGTGGGGATCAGCTACATTGTTATGAAGTCCAGCAATGTAGCTTGGTATTTCCACAACAGCTACCCCACAGCCAAGGCAGCAACGGTTGCGACCAGCTAATGCACATGCTTGATTGCATGCTAAGTTTGCAGTACGAGCGCCTCTGCAACGTGACCACAGCTCTGGAGACCATAGCACTCTTAGCTAAGGCCGTCCCGCTGCCACACTGCATGCATCTGCAGGTCGCACAGAGTCTGCGCAGAAGCACCTGGATGCTGTGCAAGAGGCGCACCACGAGCAGGCACGCATGATGCGGCATGTGCAGGTATGCATATGCTTGCAGTTTTTTATGTTTACCAGTGCTTGTAAGGAATGTGTTGAGCATTGAGATTGCAATCATTGCATTCACCAGCAGCATCACACCGGCATCCAAAAGCAATCTAGGAACATATCTTTATTTGCAGCAATGCGCTTCTGGCAAGAAGCTACACTCTTTGAAGGTGCTTCTCTGCATCTTGGCAAGGGAGAGTACTGCTCCCATGTTTCATATTTCTTTCTGAGACTCTTCAGGCTAAAGGAGTATTTTTTGGCCTCTCATTTTTAAAAAACAAGGCATACTTGTTGTCTGCAGATTAGGCTCAAGGAGTGTTGGTGCCCTGAGTGATCCAAATCCACATTGTCGACATTCCTTAGATACACTGCCAAGCTTCAGCCCAAGATGAGGCTGCTTCTGGCATTGAGCCCCAAGCTGCAAAGTATCAGGATTTTCAACGCCGTGCCCAGCATCCTGGGTCTCATTGCCAAGCCTGCCCAGCTTCCAGACACTAGGTATACCCCCCCTTGCAGCCTATTGAAGTTTGGTCTCTGTCTGGAACAACACGAGTATCTGTTGATCACTTCAATCTGGAAGCTCCCCATTGCAATGCTATGGCATGACAAGATTTGATGCATGTGCAGGACCGGCAGCAGATGAGCCGCATCACCCACCATCAGAAGGATCTCGAGCGGGCGGAGGCTGTGCAGGCGGGCACACCTCAGGAGACCCCCCCCTCACCAACATCACATCCTGCTCTACAGCCAGACTTTGGTGGTAGCTCTGCTGCAATCGCAGCTGCCACGGTGTCTGCTGCTGATGTGGCAGCGGCTCAGGAGGCTGGTCGCCCAGCAGGGACAGGTGAGGTGGGGACAGGTGGGGACAGGTGAAGCTACAGCGCGGCAGGGACAGGTGAGGTGGGGATAGGTGGGGACAGGTGGGACAGGTGAAGCTACAGCACGGCAGGGAAGGGTGAGCGGCAAGGGTGAGCGGCAGGGGCAGGGGAGGCTGCCTGTGAAGCTGCACCGCGTAAAGGAGAGGTTGCCTGGCCTATGTACTTGTAAGTGTCACAAATTTGCAATATAGCTGCCCCTGGCGTCTACTTGCTTGTTTCCTTGCTTCTGAGTAGCTCCTGCATACAGGTTTTTGAGGCATGTGCTTATGTTAGTGCTATCGTGCAAGGGCACTGCTTTTGCTGCCATTGCTTGCGCAGTGGCAACCGCATCAGCAGCAGAAGCAGCAGCTACAGCAGCAGTGGAGGAAGCAAGGAAGGAAGGTCTGAGCGAAGCTGCCGCACAGAACAGAGGTGCAAACATTATAGGGAAAATACTGGATGCCCAAAATGCTGAGGTGAGTAATGTGCTTTGCTTGCATTGCTGAAAGTTGCTGTTTGACATGTAGCCGGAGGCGCCATGTATGACCTAGTGTAAGGGAATCCCTGTAACTTTTCAGTAACAGGCCAATTAAATTGCTGTCAATTCCTTATTCCTGGCCAGCAACAATCTCTGCAGGCTGATTGTGAGTGTAGGGCCATACGTCAAAAACATGTTTATGCGCCCTCTTCCTTGACATGCCTTGCAAATCATATTGGTCGTTTCTCCATGCCACAAGACACACTCGCACAGATATTGCACGCCTGCATGCATTGCAAGTGCCCCTGGGATTTTGGAATATGGGCACGTTGTTTGAGCAGCAGATATACATACTTGCCAGGGGAGGTGGTACAGAAGCAGGGGTTAGTTGCATCCTGGGCGAGTGTGATGTGCTTGGACCTCGCAGGTGGCTGGCGCGCAGCTAGGAGTAGAAGCCCCAGGCCTGTTGCATGACATGGAAGGAGTGGGGGTGGTACACGATGGAGCTGAGGTGCTGGGCCTGGATTGTAAGCCCCTTGTGACAGCAGTGCTTGCGCCTGCAGACTTAAGGTGACAGCAGTGCTTGTGCCTGTGTGACAGCAGTGCTTGTGCCTGTGTGACAGCAGTGCTTGTGCCTGTGTGACAGCAGTGCTTGTGTGACAGCAGTGCTTGTGCCTGCAGACTCAATGTGAGCAAAGCGTGTGTGGTGGACCCAAATGCGCAGCTGGCAGGCTGTTTGTTGTTGCACGTGGCTGTCAGGAAGCACTTAGAGACACAAGGCAAGCAGGCCAAGTTTGCGCAATGGACCAAAAATGGGTGGCATATAGGTGGCATGTTGTGCAATGGGCTTGCAAGTAGCACTAGGTGCTAATGCTGACAACAATTGGCGGTCCAGCTTGATGTTTTAATGAATCGGAATTATCATGGTGGTGTGCTTGAATAGGTATGTTTGCTGTCATTCTGAATATCGAGAGGAAGATTAGAATATTGAGAGGAAGATAATCTGCCACTATGCATACAGCAGCTAATCTGTGCAGGCTCTAGACAGCACTTTTCCTTAGGGTTTTCCCTTCTGGCATGAAGCACAGTCACTTGCAAGTGGAAATGGTGTGCGCACTTCACAAAGTCAACAGTACGAGCAACTCTCGTACCCATTAAGAGCAAAAGCTTGAGCATCTACAGTGCTTGACCTTGGGCTCACTACATGAAAGCCTCTCAATCTTCATTGTAGACCAGTTGACCAGAAAAAGACTTGGAAACGCAGAAATGTTCATCATGGCCATCTCATCCCATGGATATGTACTCTCACCTCAACAGAAGGATGACTGGAGCAGCTGTTGACTTGTCACGGTGCGCACCCTCAACCTGCAGCAAAGCCGTCGTGGAGGTGCAACTGGAGGCGGGCGGGTCTCTCCTGGGTGCTGTCGCATCCGCCTTGGCACACCATGCCAGCGCTCAGGCACTCTCCCCTGCCCTGGCCCCCACGGCAGAGGCTGCAGCGGCAGGGGCTGGCTTTGATGTGAGCCGGCTGGTGGTGTGGGGCAGGGTGGGCCACAGAGGGCACCGAGCAGCACTGCCCCCCCTCCAGCACCGCCAAGGCGACTCCGCAGCCCCTCCAGAAGCACCCTCTGCAGCCCCTGCGCCGACTGCAGCCCCACCCCCAGCCCCACCTGCACTGGCTGCAGCCCCACCCCCATCCCCACCTGCACTGACGACCATCACACCCACGCCTGCAATGGAGCCTGCCCCAGAGCCAGCAACTGCACCACCCCTTACAGAGCCAGGTCCTGCTGTGACAGTGCCAGGTCCTGCTCTTGCAGTGCCGCCAGGACCGCTGATGGATAAAGAGGAGGCTGGGAGGCAGCGCGGACGGAAGCGGGGAGTTGAAGCTGCAAGGGGTAGCGAGGGGGCTGAGGAGGGCGGCACGCCGCCCCCAGCAAAGCGGCAGGACGTGGCAGGACAAGGTGTGGCTGGGGGAGGTGCTGTTCATGGCAGAGTCCCAGGCGCACCTGCTGAGGAGGGGCCTGGGTGGGATGGAGGAGATCTGGCAGCTGTAGAGGGTGAGGGAGCAAAAGGCGAGGCTGCAGGTCAGGGAGCTGAGGGGGCCGGTTGGGCGCGGGGGGGAGCTGAAGCAGCATACTCGACAGAAACCAGAGTGGAGCATAAGGGGCCAGCGGCCATGGACTGGGACGACAGGACGCCAGAAGGTGGGGAACAGGAGGGGGGAAGGAGGGGGGGGTGTTAGAGGGCAGAGAGGGGAAACAAAAGAAGTGATGGCATGGCGCTGCTGGGCAAGGTGACTCGAGGCATGCGCGCTCATGTATTGCGATGCTGCACACTGTTGCAGTGTTGCTGGACGAGGGGTGGGCTGAGTCATAGCATGTGGCAGCAGACGCATTTGTAAGTGTTGAAGGGGAGCACAATTGGGTCACCCATTGCTGCAAGAGCAAACCGCACAGGAGCCTGGAATGTGAGCTTTTGTTGCCGCAACACTTCCTTAGGTACATAGAGGCATGCAGGCGGCAAGAGCATGACCTGTGCTTCTGCATTGTGTCATGTAGAGTAGCTCAGCAAAGCGTTCTTGCTTTCTTGCTTCAATTTAAGTTGTAGACATGTGCTGGAGTTGAAATCAGACGCCTGCCTCCTGCACACGTACATAGCAAACCATCCAAAAAAAACACATTGCCAGCTACGAGCGCTGACCTCTTCAGAAAAAGTAAAAATGCATAAGTGGTCTTCAAAGAACCTTCTATAAACGAAGAGAGAAGTGGTTCAAGTTCTTCTTGCCTCTCTTGTGCCAGGAAAAAGTGATGGAGGGCTCTTCATATTGAGATAGAGTGGAATTTGCCTCTGTGCATGCAGCCTTGCCCCTTGGAGTGCCGCAGCTTACAAGGGACCAGTGATGCGTATCAAAAGGGACCAGATATATTGTACATGCCTGCACACGCCTGCCACTCCTTGCTCAGGTGTGCTGTGTTTATGCTTTGTGTGTTCAGTGCGCAGCCCGAGGACCACCAGTGGACAGGACATCACAGACCAGCAGGTATGTGCCTGGTCTGCACTTGCACCACATTTTTTTTCCGATTAGCACACACAGCTTGCAAATTATGAGCCTGTTAATGGTTTGCATCGTTGAGGGACCGGTGCATCATCGGAACTCTCCTATCACCTCTTTTGTCTTTTGACCTTGATTTGAGGGCCTGCCACATGAGGAACTGTGACAGCAGAGCAGCAGCCAGATGTAAAAGTACCTTGCGCAACAGCTGCGCAGCTGAGCAAGCACCAGCAAGCCACTCCTTTGATGGTGGCCGTAAGGTTTGAACAATTGGGGGGCCCACGTGGAGCTCCGCCCCTGTCCATAAGGATGCATTTAGGTCAAAATGGTGATCAGGTCTACCAATGTTGTGAGAGGACCTGTGGTGAACTTCATAGATATCCAGAGCAGTGCAGCCTGCAAACTAGTATTTAGGTGGTGAACACTGGTAGCCAGGCCAGAAATCGTAGAGCAAGCAAGTGATAATGCCAACAAGGCACAGCACCTACATGGTTTTGCACATGCCCGCCGGGTCCAATAACGACGTTTTTGTTTTGCGCTCCTGTTTTAATTTTTGTTCCAGTGCCCACCTGGTCATGGCTGGCATGTTTGCACAGGGGCCAATTGTTCTGCATGATATTTTGGGCCTTCAAAAATCCCTGGTAGAAAACCTAAACCATTTACTTTTTGGCTTTGCTTTTGACCAATACTAGTGCAAATGTCAGCATGCTGCTACATGCGCACCTGGTCCAGGCTGGCAGTTTTGCAAAGGGGCCCCACGCTGGCAACGTCATAGAGGTAAAATCTGGTACTCCTTGTAGGATTTTTAATTGCAGGTTCAATGGTAAAAGCCTTGTGCAGATTGTTTGGTCACTTGTTACAAAGGGACCGACATCACCGGTTTTGCGAAAGGCGACTGGTACTTTTGTTGTTGCAGTTCTATTGATTGACACAGCAGCCTGGCCATGGTTGCAGTTGGTCCCTGTTGTGCTACACTTAAACTGCGTAAGAAATGAAATACTGCTCTACAGCCTACATTCGTATTGTTCAGGTCATGAGGGCCACCTTTTTGTTCCAACTGCTGCATGGGTGCCAGGGTTTCACATAGGGTTGCTGCGCTGAGGCTCCTTCGAAAGGCCCTTGGGATAAAGATGTATTGCCTTGAATCAACACACTCTCCAATCAGTCCCTCCTTGCCAACACATGTGCATGCGATCATCAAATTCCTGAGCCCAGCATGTGCTCCCTCATCTGCACGCACATCTGTCTAATCTGCACTCCCTCACATTTGCACGCTTCATCAGGTTCCTGAGCCCAGCATGTACTCGCTGCTTCCTGTGGCTGGTGCCCAAGGAGTTGCTGCTGACTCCCAGCTGTCACTCAATGTGCGGGCATCCTGGGTGGCAGGCGCGCCAGTGCTTGGGGACGTGCTGTTCACATTGTGCAGACCCAGTCAGGTACTGAGCCCAAAGGCACCTATCTGCATCTATCAGCTAGCGTATTGCACGCCAGGCTTCCATTTTGTGGTTGCCCCCGACCAGAGCACACTTGAGCTGAGTGTGTCTCCAAGATAGGAGAGAACAACCAAAACCTCTAGGGATGTTGCAGTAGGCATCTTTAAGTGCAGTTTCTTCTTATATCAAATTTCACTGCCTGCAGGGATCTCTTTGAGATTCCTCAAATCCTTGGAAGTGCATTGATGATATTGTATTGTCTATGGTTGAGCTTGCCTCATCAATTTGCTCTGGTGATTGCTGCTGTGGCAGGAGACTCATGAGCGTGATCTGAAGTATGGCGGACGGAGCAGCAGCGCGCATCTGTCCATACGCTGGCGGAGTTTTGGAGCAGCAGACTTTTGGTGCTGTGCCCAGGTGACACCACCTCATGTGTGGCGCACAGGTCCTTTTGTGTGGCGCAAAAGCATTTTTGTGTGGCACACAGGTCCATTTGTGTGGCACACAGGTTTGTAGATCTGTGCCAGACATAAGTTGACACAATACATGGACATACAGAACTCCAAGTTTGACACAGGACTTTGGAGCTGCCTAACAGCTTACCAGCTGTCAGGCATCAACCCTCAGGCAAAGCGCGGTATCAACTCCCTCAAGAGAGACAGTTGCTGCTGGTGCAGTCTTCATGCTGATCTGCTATTTCACAAGTACTGTGTTTTGCTTGTAACATGCTCGCTTAAACCCACCTGAGTATGGCCGAGCACATGGTACTGTTCACCTGGCTTGCAGTAAGCTCATTGATTGGTGGTTGCTTTGTTAACCTGTGCATGCACTTTATTTAGACAGTGGCCTTACGCTGGAGGAGCCATTCAGCTGTGGATGAAATTGTGCACAGAGCAACATGCAAGCTTTTTTAGAAACGACGCAACTAAACCCTAACCCTAACCCTAACCCTTACCCTACTGGTAATGTTGCGGCGCACATGCAATACACGCAAACACAAACTCTTGCACACTGCAGGACCTGGTGGCAGGCATGCATTTCTCCAAAGCGCGGCATGCGCCGTACGCCTCCACATTGCCTGACAAGTACCTGTAAGTGTTGCAAGCCAACCTTCATTCAATGCAATCACACTACCAAAGCAGCAGCGTAGCAGCTGTTGCACGCTACCTGCAAAGCCATACCAATACCGAAGGCACCCAAGCAGACAGAGCTGAACAACAAGTTGCAAAAGCGTCACCTGTCCACCCCTCCTTGTCATCTGCAGCAAGGAGCCCAAGGAATTGCTTTGCCTCTATTTACTGAACCAGGTCCATTCTAGCATTGAGATGTGTTTCTTGCACTTGTCTTTGGGACCCAGCATCACCCGGAAAATCAAAGCACCATTTCCGTCTGTTCCACGAATCAACGCACACACAGAAATGCATGCGGCAGTGCTTTGCACCACCGGCTTGCCCTTCTCACCACCAAAGCCTGCGACCAGTCCAATGCGTTGTGTGCCCAAGTCCGCTTATCAGAGCTGCTATAGGTGCCTCTACCACCTGCTCCACATGACAGGATTTGAGCACAGGTCACACATACCAGATTGACGCACACATTTGCTCGCTAGATACACGTACATACATTCTCACACGCAAGCACACACAGTTGGATCACCCAGAACCCTGGTCACCCCCGCACACGCCAATCACACATGTCCATTACACAGGGGCCCCACAGCATGGTTTGGGCCGTCGCCCAAGCAGATGCTGCAGCAGTACACCAGACGCCAGGCCTCATGGTGGGGCCACCTGACGCCCCTGTCCTCCACGCCCACGCTGCAGACGTCGCTGGCAGCACCCCCCACCTTCTCAGCGCTGCACGCCCCTGCTGGTAGCCCTGCCCCACCC
>LFCJ01000282.1_pt1 | contig 30474 bp, 21 predicted proteins | sample 643141 | NCBI WGS metagenome assembly LFCJ01 (sample SAMN03766243, study PRJNA286221) | soda lake metagenome | biome: soda lake; feature: Kulunda steppe; material: water; isolation source: sample B1-Br-g2 brine of Lake Bitter-1 | place: Russia: Kulunda steppe | collected 2010-07
AAGACACAACTCGACCGCTATTGTCAGGTCAATCACGGCCGATTTACTCGATCTTGTCCTCGGTCGCCTGAACAGCGGCTACCCTGCCACGTCGTGCGAACTGATTTTGAAGATGCAACAGGCTAAGGGGGTTAAAGCGATCGGACGGACAGACGTTTCTCAAACTCTTGGTCCGTCTTCTCTCGAATTTCGTGGCGTACCTCATCTTGGTCGGATTCAATCCCGAACTCGTCCTCAAACGAATCGAACCCAAGCGTCGACAGAATATCCAAGAGGAGCTCGATTCGTCGATCCTGCAGAGTCTCGTAGGTCCAAAAGGAGTTGAAATACGCCACTACATCGGCGTCCACATTCGAAACGTCACCGCAATCGTGCTGCTCACGGAGTTTGTCGAGGGATTCGCGATCGACGTTGCCGTATTCGGCCGTGAAATACCGATTGGGGTAGATACTGGCGAAACCGTCGATCTCGGAGTAGTACTGCGTCATCTTCTCGGCGAGTGGCCGATTACTCGCCCCGATATTATCGGTGTCACGGAGCAGGAGGAAGTTCCCGATATCGTCGATGAAGCCCTGCGTGATGAACTCCGAGATATTGTCTTTCAGTCGCTCCTCCTCTTCGTCGAGATCAGAGCGCTGCACCAGCTCGATATAGCGTTCGATCTCTGACGCGATCTCGATGTCCGGCTCCGAGTCGAGTTTGAAAAACTCCCGAAGCCACGTCGGGTCTTCCGGGTCGCTGACGGGAGTCTGCGGGAGGACGTGTTCGAGATGGATGTTCCCCATGTTCAGGTCTCGCTCGACGGCACGACTACTGTCGTCGAAGTGATCCTGGGCGATCTTCCCGAAGAGCAGTCGCGCCGTTCCGGTACTCCAGGACTGCGTCTGAACGACCGTATCGACGAACCGGTCGCCGAACAGCGTCGGCGTAGAGGAACGCATCTCGGTGATGAGGTACTCTCGAGAAGCCTCGTATACACTATCTGGAGTGGCGTCGGCAGTTGGTGCGAGATTGAACTCCTCGACGGCCTCGATGAAGACCTCGCGGAAAATACTCGGACGTTCAGAGATGAGGAGGCGTCGCAGGTTGAGTTTCTCGATGGTCTCTAGTACGCGGTGGAACTGTGCTGCATCCCGTTCCGATTCAGGATTGGTGTGATAGTAGAGCGCCAGGACGAATGGCCGCCACTGGTCCATCTGTTGGTTATTGAGGCGAACAAGGATTTCCCGACACTGCTCTCGGTGACTGGCTAACTCAAGGTCCTCGGCGGCGAGCTCCGTGGTTGTGATATCTTGGTAGTAGTCGACGAGGTCGTGCGCGTAGTCGAGGAAGGCCTTCGCTTCATCGAGATTCCGAAGGCGCGGGACGACATCCGAGTCGATGTTCCTCGTGTCGAAGGCGTTGGTCAGTTCGGCGCTCGCGTCACCAATCCTGTCGATGCCATCGTCGACGATACTCAGATAGATCGAGAGGTAGTCGTCGATGGCATCACCATCGGTTGCGAACGCCACCACGATGTCCTCCCACTTGTCGACGTACTCGTCTTTCACGTCGGTATCGAAGAACGCGTTCACGACCGCCGCCCTGATACGGTCGATCTTCGTCAGATCGACGCCGCGGTCGTTCAAAATCTCGAAGATCTGCATCCGGAAGTCCGACTCCGCCTCTCGAATCAGGTACTCCCCGACGTGGTAGGAGTTGTAGACGTAGTTAAGGATATTCACGAGCGCTCGCACAGTCTCGTCCGGCGTCTCGGCGTCGGCGACGACGCCGCTAATCTTCTCGTCGTAGAACTCGTAAGCGTTCAACAACCGCCGGTGTGAGCGGTACAGTTTGAAGAACGCCCCTGAGGCCAGCGAGTCAGTATCCAAGTCCGCGAGTTCATCGTCCGTGGTACCGAACCGGTCCAGACATTCCGAGACTTGTACTGCATCGCTGTTGTTCCCGTGAATGCTGAAGTCGGCCTCGTTCTTGAGGTAGTCCACCTGGGCGGAGGGCCCCATCATGAGGGCTTTGAAAAATTCAGCGTCGTGTTTGTTCAGCGTGAGCCGAGGCTCACGTTTGCCGAACATCTCCTCCACATAGAGGATATCGGTGATTCGTCCGATCCCGTAGTCCCGAAACTCCGCCAGGGTATCGTCCTCGATAGAAGCTGGGTCGACGTCCTCGAGGTGCTCCATAAGGACGCGCAACAGCAGGTGTGTCGTCGTCAGGCGCTGTTGGCCGTCGATGACCTCGTACACTTGTTTGTCGTCGTTGACCGCGAAGTACATCGAGCTGAAGAACACGTCCGACACTTCGCGTCGGTCAGCGACCAGGTCGGCATTTACGAACTGCTCGATGTCCGACCAATACTGTTCGTGGTGGATATTCTTCCACGAGTACAGTCGCTGGTACTCTGGTACGTTGAACTTCTGATCGGTGAGGACCTCCCCCAGAGTCCGTTTCTCCATCTCGAAATTCTCGGCCGTAATCGGCCGAACTACCTTCCCATCACCGACATTCCGGGTATCGAGATCTCTGCCATCGTAGTCGATGTACTTATCATACAAATCGTCAGCCTCGTCCGACATTATTGACTGCTGTTTGTAGTCCGTCCATTTACCGTTGTGGGCGGGTTTCCGGGCCGCGTCAGGTCATCCCAACAAGTTAGCCAGTTCGTGGAGGTTCTCTTTGAGATTACGCTGGAAGTCGGTAGAGACGGTAATGAATTCGCCGTCGTCGCTGTGTTCCTTGTACTTTCCCAGCGAAAGGGCGAGCTCCCCGCTCGGGGTTGCAACGAGCTTGAAGATAACTGAAGTGCTCTGTAAGCCGGTTTCCAGCCACGCCTTTTCGATATCTGCCCATTCGCCAGCGGAGGTATCTGCTGAATCAACCTCGTAAGCCAAGCTGTGAACCTTCCCCCGATTCCGAGAATGTCCAGTCTGAACTGGAGCGAACACGTGTTCAGTACCGCGGACCTGCTTCCCGAGCTGAAGCATCGTCCGCCCGTCAGGCGTCTCGGTGAGTTTGAACCACTTCTGGTACGGGTCATACGAGGCACTCAACCACCAGAATCCGAGATCGTTCCAGTCCGATTGGCCTCCCTGATCGAACTTCCCGTACTCCCATGCTCGACGAAGGCCCTCGCTGTGTTCAGCTAGATATTCTCGCGGCAGGACGACGTCTATCGAGGGATTGGCTGGCTTTGGTTGTCGGAGCCAGTGGATGACGCCGTGATACCCGTCGCTGAAGTCGTGTTGGACCGCGTGAGGCCAAGTCGGGAGAATGCCAGAGAGATCGACGTTGAATCCGGAGAAGTCCTCTTCTCCCAACCAGAGGACGCTGTACTCTGCAGCAAGATACTCAGCGGTTACTGCGTCGACATCCTTGTCCTCGTGTTTGTGCTGTACTTCGACGCCGATGCCACGGCCCTCAGGGAACCGAGGCTGTGGAAACTCAACGAGAATATCGGCACGCCGTTCTCCCAGCTGCTGTTCTAATCCTATAGTGGCGTGGGGATACTCGGTCGTGAGCTTCGAATACGCGATTGATTTCATCCGCAAATGAGGTGGAGATTCACCGCCACAGTCAGTCTCCTCTTCAGCAGCGTGGTAGAAATGCCGTGCGACGAACGACCCCTTCCGGCGATGGGAGTCACGAATTTTCAATTGATCGCCGCACTTCGGGCACTCGAGGAGATCCTCTTTCTGGACCTGATTTGGAATCACCTCAGTACCGTCTTGGTGGGCCAAGAACGGCATACTAGTCGTCGCAGTCTCTGTATCTAGTCAAATCTGAGGGCTATGTACTTACCCAAATCAGATTCTGATAGTTTTTCGATAGTCTCAGAATTCGTCTCACACAGCATAGGGGGTGAATCAGATAATAGACCCTCTACAATATCCGCGAGTTCACCTTCGAGGTACGGTTTGAAGATCGCTTGCTCTGCTGCCTCGTATTCCTGCCGACGAGTATTGCCGAATTCGATGGCTGCATTGATTGCTTCTTCAATCGGTGTGTCATCCTCGATATCGAGCTCTGTAGTCCATCGGCTCTCTTCAGCCAACTTCTTTAATTCACGAAGGGTAGCTTGATCAACGACGGCAAGTTGTTCATTGAGCTGTTCCATTGAATCAAGTCGACTGAGGAAGGCAGATTGAGGATCAGCACGATTACCTTGCATCCTACTTTCAGCTGCATCGATAGCGTCCTCTGCCTCATCGATGTGCTCCGCGACCGTGTCCAGATCACCTGCTTCAGCAGCCGAATTTAGCCGTTGGACCTGTTCACGAAGCTCATCGTATGTTCCAGCATCGTAATCAAGCACTGTTTCAGCGACTGCTTTTTCTAATAAAAGCTCGCGAAGATCATTCGCGAGCTCCTCTAATCGCGAAATGAGACTTTGCTGTTGATATTGCTGCTTGACCTGTTCTAAGTGCTCCACCAGACTATGAGTGTTACTCTCCGACATAGTACGATGCAACCTCCTGGAACTTTGGAGCAACAGCGTCACCTACGACTGACTCTTCCTCATAGAGGGTATCCATCAGAGAAACAAGGGGATCCGCACGGAGTTTCACCAACCCCAGTCTCTGACGAACCTGTGGAGTAAACCCGTATTGGCCTCCAGACACAGATTTTGAGCCTTCTCGAAGTCTCTCAAAATCCGAGTCTTCGTACTTCTGGAGGCTATCTAGTGTTTCAAGGAAGGAAGCAGGTGCAACATCCTCATAAGAATTCTCAATAGTCGCGTGTATGCTATGAAGCTTATCAGCGGAGACACCGTTGAGACGTGCCAAAACCTGCTCCGCATCTATATCGATACCACTCGTCGATTTTATATCGGCGAAAATGGAGTAAGTCTCGTATGCCTTCTCCCCAAGGTCTTCAAGCTTCGTCTCATCACTATCGGAGAAATGGACTCGCCAGCTGATATTATCTATCCGGGTTTTTGCTAAGTCATCGAGTACCGATAATGGATCAGATCCGAGTCGCTGTCGAACTGCGGGCATATTCAGTTGATTGCTCGTCACACCAAACCTAGCCTCTAATAAGGATTCAACGCACTCCGCCATCCCGATGAATTCATTGAGGGTTTCAACGTCGGAACTCGTGACTATACCGTCTTTCAGTTCATTCTGAAGAGATTGATCAATGGAAAAGTCATCGCTGTCAGCGAAGCGCTTGTTGAGTCGAGCCGCCGTCAGGGGTTCCCAAGGATTCTCAATCAAGCATATAGCGGCATAAGTGGATATAATAAACTCATCAAAATCCCTATTCGTCTTTTTCGAGAAGAGCAGTTCATCGTTGTATACGAACGTCTCTTGAGCTTGTTTTTGCCACCTAACAGCCAGAGACGTGAATTGTGTGGCAAAATTATCAATCAATTTGTCTCGGTCAGGAGTTCCCTCCTCAAGACGAATTCCGTGTTCTAAGAGGTCAAACAGTGTTGAAACACGGAAAGACTCTGGGTCAACAACGATTTGTCCTGGCTCAGCAGTCTCATCAGTATTCGCAAAGATGAATGGATATCCCGTGTCAGAGGGTTTGTAGCTGAGGCTTGATTCAGGCCAGATACTGTATTCCGTTGTGAGTTTTTCTAGTAAATCCTGGATAGCAGCGGAGATATACCCCCTAGTGTCTTGATATTTCTTACTACTGGGGCTAGCCTGCCAATTGTCTACGGTTCCACGATGCTCCTGGATTTTTCTCTCGACAGTGGAGAGCTGTTTCGACTCGTTCTCATCATCGTCGTCGTCATCTTCCACCTCGTCATCAGAGGTTTCATCTATGTCATCCTCGACCTCGCCGACCTCGTAGTCTGTTTTCGGGATACTGACAGTCTCCGATGTTACCTTAATCCCGCCGGAAAGCGTAGCTGGAAGTGAATCAATCTCATACCCGTTTAGGAAATCGAATGCGTCAACGATTCGCCGATCTACTTTCCAGACATCACCATTATCTTTCCCATACCATTTGGCCAGCGGAACGAACTCCTCAGCCTCTTCGTAAACCGCATCGTGTGGTGTGATTTCAGAGTTCAGTCCGGCAAGAACACTCGCATTAGAAGGTATCGAGGTAGGGCCATAGTACGTTTCATCGAGGATACGCTCAAGAATGCCGATCAGTTTACGCGGAGAGCGCTTGCTCCTTTCCAAACCTTGGTTGAAAATGCGATTGATGAACGTTTCAGTGAATGGGAACAGCGTCCTATCGAGTGGTTCAGTACACAATCCACAAGTGCCACAGGTAGTGTTCTCCCCACCGAATCCCGAAATTTCAAGTAATCGATCAGAACCCGTAGATTGTGTGTAGGAGACACTTCCATCATGTGTCTTCGGGTAAGCCAAGTACGGACGGACAAACTCGACAACGTTGTCGGTGGTGAGGAAGGGGACTTGGTTTGAATTAGACTGGTTCGTCTGATAAAACGGGTACCGGCCTAGGAGTGTCTGGGTTCGCAGGGGACGAATCGAATCAGTAGTTCCAGCAATGACGAAGTCCCAAGAGTCACCCTGAACATCACGCTCGATGAACTGTCCGATTTGCTTGGCCTGAACTGCAGCAATTGAAAAGTCCTCAAACACTATCACAGGACGTGTGTCGGTGAATTCCTCGCCGACAATCTCTAAGACCTTTTCAAGCGGCGGAGTGTCGAACTCATCAAGTAAGGCATTCCAGAGAGCATTATTGAAGACATCGTACTCCGGTTCATCAGTCGGTTCCGCAAAAATCTGTAGGAACTCCTTCTGGTCGTATTCGGTAGACTTGATGAGACGAGTTCCCTCATCCCTGTCTTCAACTTCTTCCATCAGGACATCCATCTTGTCTTTAAGAAAGTCCTGAATTGCGGCATGGTCTGTTTCAGGTGATAATTCATATCCCTCGCGGTTTAACAGGCGTGTAGCCTTCCGCGTAATCAACCCCGGAATATCTTCACTAGGGTCATGGAGCGATTCAGCGATTTCATCGTAACTCACGGTGGTGGGAAACTCCTTCCCGAGCTCGGCCTCGTAGAAATTAGGAATCCGTTCTGTCACCAATGTCATCAGATCATCGCTCTTTCGCACTTCGAGAACTGGACGAGTATCCTGAAGCTGGTGAATGAGATAGGAACAAAGTTCAGACTTACCAGTCCCCGTATTCCCCTGGATGATGACAGCGTAGTTCTTCTGACGGGTCTTCTGGAGCTCGTTTAGAATCTCCTTTTCAGAAACCTTCTTTGAGTCCTGATTTGGGACATCGGTTCCAGTCTCATAGACCGTAATTGGCTGGTGAGTAAACTCAAATAAGTCTGGATAGGGGTCGTCCGATGTTCCAATTTTATTCTGATCGTCATTCGCCGCTCGAATGGCCGCGACACGATTGAAAAGCTGATTGAACCTGACTTTGGTGAGCTGTCCGAAGTGTCCACAATAGGAGTCCTCAGGTGTTCTACTCGGATCCTCTGGTTGTGAGTTGGATTGTTCTGACTGGCTCATTTGAGTAATCGGATCGAATTTGCTTGTGCATCCATACTACTGGGGGATGGAGTATTTTGTAAACCAATGTGACCCTTATCACCAGCTTCCACAATCCGGATCCGTCCTTGTTTAGACAGGTCCACAAGCGTTTGACTAAGAATTAGAGGTACCTCATCCGAGTTGGTCAGTCTGATAGGGAAAAATCGTTCAGAAACTAATTTCAACCAATCCTGAATGCTTATCGCCGGAGGTTCGGAAGAAGACGCTGCCTCGTCAGGAAGCTGATCAACACCAACTCGCAGCAGTGAGTAGACGAAGTCAGGAGAGAGGTAGGTAGTATAATCTTTCCCGTCCCACTTACGTACGACTCCAATAAAATCGGCAAAGAAGGTCCAATTCTGTAGCTTCCGATCGTTCATGTCGTTCGGGTTTCCTTTCCCATCACGTGGAACGTAATCCCTGGTTCGATGATAGTCATTGATTTTGGTAGCGAGCGTTTTGTCCATCCGTCTGAACCGCTGTATGTTATTACTCAGAAAATACGAAATTGTCAGCGGTAGTGCTGCTTGCTTACTCCAGTCCGGGGGTGTACTCTCAGACATAATATTGTCCAATATTGTTAGCCCGAATGCAATCTCCTCCGTTGAAGCGGCCGACAGATATGAGAGTTCGACTGCTTCATACTCGTCCCCACCTTCCAGCATCCGTAAATGTCGAAGTCCAGTCACAGTTGTGCTGATCTGACTTTCACTAAAACCGGTGGCAGTCTCAAGCTCGTCATCTGTCCGGTTGCCCTGAGAGACAGACTTCCAAAGGATAAACATCCGATTCGGGTTCGGACCGGAGTTCAGAATATATCCTTCGCTATTAGAACCGGTCATACCTGTGTCCCCTCATTTAGCCACCGCACATATAAATTGTGGAGCGGTGAAGATTGGCTTCCGAATTGATTTAAAAACTCATTCACATCGATTTGTGTCGGGTGATTTACCCTTGTCGGGGCAGCGAAAACGTTCGCATCAGACAAAACCTTCTCGTTCAGAAGCTCCGCAACGTCACGAGCAGTAGATGAAGGCCAATTAATTCGACGCATTAGCCACTTACGGAGCCCATCTACCTCCTCACTCGGGATTGCGTCTGCCCCTTTTGAGTCAGTACGGTTGAATATACGGACCATTGCACCATACAGAGGTAAATAAGGTGCTTCCGGAAGCACTTGAAATAGTTCTTCTGCAGAGCTAACTGAATTCCTGCTTTGTATCTGATTGAACAAATATGCATTATCCTGGAGAAAGACGTTACGTGTATCCGTGAGTGGAAATCTGATGCCGTTAGACTGATAGTATTTTTTCAGAGCCTCATACACCACCGGATATCCCCCGTCGACAGGGAATGTATAGGGCTCCTCTCGAAGCGGTCGAGTGGCTGAGTGGATCTCGAATTCCTCTTCATCAGCAAAAACATAGATAGGCTGTTTAACAGCCCTACACTTCGAAATTAGTGACCCAATCGAATACGGCAACTGCTGTTCATAGTATGTATTCGTGAGTGCACAGACGGGCCCGATACCAGGGTTTATATTATCAAGAAGTTCCCATTCATGTGGCTCCATTCCAAATTGCTCAACATCTCCAAGTTGTCGCCATTGTTTTGGATAGGTGAACAATCCATCCGGCGTAGTATCGGACACTACATCGCTTTCCTCCCATTGAGTGATCATATTTATCCGATTAACTGCCGGGAGAGATCTAAGCATCCCATATCCCCAATTTCGTTGTAGGGGTTCGTGGATGTAAACTACATCAGACGAAGTCCACCAATATTTCAATTGTTCCCAGTTCATCGGATGACCAATACCGAAGTTGTAATGTGCAAATAGTTACCGGGAACTAATTAAGGACTCTCACTAGGAGTTGCCGATTTAAGAGTCCGCCATCAAGATACGATGCTGGCGTCCGAGGGAGGAGAAGACACTCCTCACAATAGTGTTGGCAATTATCGCATGTTACAATTTCGGAGATTTGGTTAGATAATTCATCTCCGAAAAACTCCTTAAGCCGCCATGCAACCCCAGTTCCACCTTGACGGCTGTCCGTCACAGTGAGCTGAAGCACGTCATCCGCTAGTCCAGCCATCACATCGAAATCAGCGAGATCGAATCGGCCTTGAATCGCAATTGCTCGCTTACACGCCTGTTGAAAGCTCACTAAGAGTTGAGGCCACGGGACAGCTTCTGACCCAAACGCATCAATCACATCCTCCTTGGGGAATTCAAATCGTATACCGCTTGTTGTATATTGGGTTCCGATTGGCGCATACGAAGGAGCATCTTCACTCTGTGATTGAATTTCTGCCTCACTCCTAAGAATCGTTGTATCGTCACTACTGGAATGAAACCGTTCGTAGGCAAATACAAAATTAGTCATTTCGAACGACCCTGTCAGTAGGGTGCCATCAACTCCAAGCAGACTCGTTGAATTCTCTTCGCTGTTATTTGTTTGAATGTACTTTGCTTGTCGTGTCAGAAGTGGACTAGTCGTCCAATTGCGCTCGCCACCTTTTGCCTCACGACATTGAATCGATTCGATTTTGTGTATCGTTGTCTCTTCAAGCGGTGTCTGGCAGTGGGGGCATTTTGCTGTGTTATCAGAATAGGTCTGATAGGGCCACTCACACTCATCATTAGCGCAGACATTGGACGTGGTAAGAATGCGACCACCAGTTGCATCCTCCACGAGATACTCGGTACCCCCTAGTGTAAACAGCGCACCTGAGTCATTCCGAGGACCTGGAAACATATCGTAAAGTCGCCCCTCACTTTCGAAGGAGATACCGTCACGGTAACCCTCAATTTCAACGGGGAAACTCTGGCCGAAGTTCCGGTAGGACGCAAGGTATCCCAGTTGATCTAGCCAGAGATTGAGACGACCAGCTTGGTTCTGTATGGAATCGCCATCAACAGTCTCAGGTGCGTCTCGAAGGGGTCCATAGACGTTTTCGAGACGGTGTAGTAGGTTCAATGAGCCTGAGTCGATGAAAGCGGCGTCAAAGGCGTCCACTCCTGGTTGGCCAAACACCTCCTCAATGTGATTCCGAAGCCGTTGCTCCCAGTCTCCAGTAATGAGTTCGACTATCTCGGTCAGATTGGCTTCTATTGCGTCCACGGCTTCTGAAGCTGTGAAATCCGAGTTCGCCAGCTCGTACCGCTTCTCGAAAACATTTGATCGATGGGGGTTGCGGGCCAAATATGTGAATACCTCTGTAACCACGTGGGCCACCACGATATGTTTGAAATCCGTCGAGTCAGGAACTCTTACCGGATCGAATTCATCGAAGAAGCGAGATGGAAGATCCTCATAGTAGTGAGCATCGACCGGATGTTGCCCACGAATAACGGTTGTCACAAGAGATGAGCTCCCTTGACTCCGGCCTGTACGTCCCGCCCGCTGAACGTAATTCGTAAGCGTTGGTGGCATCCCAACTTGCGCGACAGTCTCAAGCGTGCCGATGTCGACACCCAACTCCATCGTTGGAGTCGAACTAACGATATTGATTGTCGGATCCTCCTTACGGAATCCTTCCTCAATCGCACCTCTGAGAGTCGCCGGAATGTTTCCTTTATGCATTCCAACAGTAACGAATGGGAGGTCGCTTCCGGGTTCGCTGAGGTTCAGTGGTCGCATAATATCGTTGGCCCAGTGATCAAGCGCATACTCCGCTGTATCGTCTACGGTAGCGACTCCATTTCCAGTGTACGTACCGTCGTCCGTCACTGAAAACCGATTATAGACAGAGAGTTTGGACTCACAATCAGGACACTGATCGATACACACGCCATCCGGTGTGGCAGGGAGTATAGTGTAACAGTCTTCACAAAATCCAATAGCTGGAACTAGTCGAAGCGGTGCGTTATCGCGTTTGTATTTGTGGACGATGAGCCCACTTTCAATCGTATCAAGTCCAGCAATCTCCGCAAACTTGTCTCCCTGATCTCTCAGATAATCAAGAACCGATTCAGCCTGTTCACCGGTATCAGCTTGGGAGTTTACCGTTGACCGGATTTCGTCGTAGTCTGCCTCAAAGATGATGCCAGCATCATGAAACACCTGTAGGAATTGGTTGACGATAGGCTTGATATCGTCAACATTGACGCTGAGACTCCTTGCTATCCTTTCATAGACTTTGTCAACAGTTAAACAGTAGACGGTGATACCGTTTTTAGTGAATTGCACGTACTCATTACCTGCCAGCCGTCTGAATAGAGCATGGCCGACAGCTAACTCGAGCGGTGTAGAAGCCTCCTCGTATACGACGTCTGAAGTTACAATCGCAGATCGGAGGAGGTGGTCAGTATTATAGAGATTCGCTTTATCTGAGATGCGATTCCGTGTTCGAACTACCATATCATACGCCGCACCGCTGTGATCGAGATTCGAGTCGCGAAATGGCTCGAAGTATTCTGCCAACAGTTGTTTTGAGACCTGGCTGTGTAGCTCACTCAAGGGAGCAACGCCATCCTGCTCAAGAAGGGCTTGGACGTACAGTGTCTCCGCCATGAGCCCATACTCCATAGTTTGAATTCTCTTTGCAACACTTTCCGCGGCTGAATGAGAATCAGAGAAGACGAGAGTCTTGTTTGAAGGTGTTTCCACCACCATCTCTGAAAGCATATACGAGAGTAACGATGAAGTTGGAATCCCAATATCTGCCCCCCTAATATTAGAATTACAGTCTGGACAGGTCTCCACTGGAGTGTCCTGTGAGAGCGGGGTATAGGCACTACGTTCGTCGCCATCCTCAGTGGTCGTGTGAATAAATGGATAGTGACACTCACGGCAAAAACGGAGTTCAGCCGCGACGCAGTTACAGAAAGCGCATTGATCAGACGCAGAGAGACGATGGCAGGATGGACACTGGTACAATGCCCGTGGTGGCTTTACGAATGCATGGTGACGGTCGGTGATCATCCCGGCAAGTCGTCCAAGTGCCAAAATCGTTTCCAGTGATGGATCACCGCCGTCCCCACTGTGGGTTGTCAAAAATTCCTCAACCCTATCGAGATGTCGGAATCCAACTGGTCCAATAGTACCGCTTCGGAACCAATCAATAAGCACAGGAAGTTCCGGGACTGCTGACGTGAGGTAGCTTCGCCAACTCGAGTCTGTCTGTGGGTCATCAAGCAAGATCCGAGCGGTATGTTCTCGACCTCGACGAGTTGCAAAACAATCTTTAGCAGTAGTAACTCCTTCAATATCCATTGCACTCTGAATCGCATTTTCAATCGAAGACTCTAACCATTCAACATCTGAAATATCAAAACCAACCTTTGAAGAGGTGGTGACGGTACCGATCGTCTCAAGCGCAGAAACGGCATCTGCAACGCTATTCGGTGGCGTAACTTCATCAATTGTTCCATCAGCGACGAGCTGTACGTAAACGAGCGCGCCAGCAATTGCAGACAGATCGCACTGAGGAAGCTGTCTAAAAGTCCTAGACGAGTCAGGGATGTCAAAATGAGCAGGAGTGAAGTCAGTTGTTTCAACGGAGTCAGTACTGGTGAGGGATTTCGCCAACTCTTCCGGATTCTTGACAGTCGCAGAAACCAGAGATATCTGCGGGTTGGAAGCGTCGAAAAAGTGTTGCAAGCGCTGATTCAGCAAATTAATACCCGCCCCCATAATGCCACTCCAAACGTGGGCTTCGTCATAGACGATGTGTTGAAGCGGTGCTTCTCCTCGGCTCGAACCAAGTATTGATCTACTCTCCTCGTTGTTGCTGATCATCAGATGATCAATCGCCTCGGGGTTTGTCAGAAGAATATCTACCCCGTCTTCGATCCGCGTTCGTGTGACCTTCAGCCAAGGATATGAGTGGGTATCACTGACAGGAACACCATCCTCATCGACTTGCAACTTGGAGCCATCGTGAGGGTCCTCTAATCCACGAACAAACGCTCTACTTTCAAGTTCGAAGCTACGGGAACCGATTCCACGAGGAGTGTCAGAGTCCCAAATGCCCACCGTCAATTTATCTTCGTCAGAGCGACTCTGATTAATTGCCTGGACGTATGAGACGATCCGGTTGAGTTGGTCGACAGCTAGAGTCTTTGTTGGATAGATAATAAGAGATTTCAGCCCCTCTGCATCGGTAGAGACACAAGAGTCCAATACGGGGATGAGAAAGGATTCCGTCTTGCCAGTGGCTGTTGGGACAGTGAGAATATTTGTCTCAACTCCAGATTGGATGGACTCGATCATCTCTGCCTGGTGCTGGTACAAATTTCCAGAATTATTACCGTTGAAAAGTACCTGTGTCAGTGCATCAATCACAGAGGGATGAATCTCAATATCGCTCAGCCGATCACGTGCCGGAACCGAATCCATCGCTGGAGGCTCAACGAACTCCAGGAATGGCCCTTTCGTTTGAATCAACTCTTCTTCAAAAAACCCATCGAGGTTTGGAGCCGCTGTGTGCTGTCGTAACTTGGTCAATCGACGATTCCACCATGTGATCTCTGATGCCCGCTCTATCGCAGCTCCCAGAACGTCGCGGGGTACATGCATCCTTATACAGTGGAATCTCGGCTGGCGAATAAAAGTAAGCAAACCACCACGCCGGAACGTTTAGGAGTTCAGTAGTTTAACAAAGAAAGCATCACTCCTACAAATGCGTTTTATTGATCACAATACCAATCCGGAGCGTTTCGAAGAGGGCGTAGCGCCACTCATTCAAGGGCTTCTGAAGAACACACAGATCTACGATGAAGGGTCGGATCCCCGTTTGATGACACAGGCTCTCAAACACGAGAGTCGACTCCAGAATCGACGCAATCCAAGTCAGTATACTGGGGATAGCGAATTTGTAGACCAAGTTCTACAGTTCTTTGATTTTGATACACCATTAGAATTCCAGACTCAAAGTTGGGAGTTGATCGAGGAATTTGACTCACTTCGCCGCAGCAAGGATGCTGCCCATGCCGGGGTGTTTGCAGCCCCCACTGGATTTGGAAAGACAGAGGCCTTCCTCGGTGCACTATATCAGCTGCTTGCTGATAACGTTCAAGAATCCGCGGCACTCGTCTATCCACGAACGGCACTATTACAAGATCAGCTCGGACGAATTCTCGAGCATATCCACAAGATGGAGGCGGATTTGAGCGTTGGTATCTACATCGGTAGTCGGAATCAGCCATTTAAATTGGAGAGTGTCTCTCCGCCGAGCCAAGTGTTCGATTCAAATGGCCGGTTCGAATTGACTAACTGTTGGTGTGGCGATGAAGAAGAACACGGATTCTATTTTGAGGGAGGGAGTAGAGAATATGAGATAGTTTGTGAAAATAATCCGGAACACAGGTTCACCCACAACGATCTGATTCTTTCGAAAAAAGAGATCGCGCACCACGGGCAGCAACCGGATATCCTATTGACAACGCTCGAATCGCTGGAGCTGTTCGGTCTGAAGCCGAACTACGACATTATTGATAAGATCGACACGGTCGTTTTCGACGAGATTCATATGTATACGGGCCTACGGGGGGCCCATGCGGCACAGATTGTAGACAATGTCAATTCAGTAACTGACCAGCCATTATTATGGTTGGGTGCAAGTGCGACGATCGATAATCCAGAGCGGTTCGCAAAGAAGCTGTTCGACCTACCACCAAATCGGATTCGGGCGATCGAACCGCCAAAGTCGGACTTCGATGAGGATCACGACGACCGTGAGCATTTCTACTTCCTCACTACCTTCGAGGACGGACCCACGGTGTCGGCACTGATGATACAACAAACGATGCTGGTAGGCCACTCCGTACTCGGCGGAGATGCGGACAACCGGTCGAAAGCGCTCTCATTCATCGACAGTAAAAGTCAGGTCAATCAAAAGTACGACCAATTACAGGACGCTGAAACAACGAAAGGGCTCTGGCAGCTTCACCGCCAAGGAGATGGTTACGAAAACTGGGAACGAGTAGCAAGGCATCTTCACGAAAACCAAGAAAATCCGTTCTGGGAGGAAAACTTAGACTTCCTTCCTGTTTCTGCAGATCACGGGTTTAGTGCCGAGGATTCCGCTACAGCGGACATTATGCTGACCACATCGTTCTTAGAAGTCGGAATTGATGTGGGCACCATTGAGGTGGTGTCACAGTATCGAACACCCCGTGAACTGTCCTCGTTCATCCAGAGGAGTGGTAGAGCAGCTCGCGAAAAAGGGATGGACTCACACATCCTTGTCTTTCTCTCGACACTTACTAGTGACGCGAATATGTTTTACCGTGCTGATCGGTTTTTAGATTCCGAACTACGGACACCGTTACGACCGGAGAACAAAGTCGTCCAATGGGTCCACAATAGTATACAGGAATTTTACCACTCTGTTAGCGACCTGAGGCGCGACAGACGACGTTACAATACCCGACGCGAGGAAGAACAAGCATTCTTCGAACAGTATCTGGGTGAAACCCTTGGTTTCGAACCGATGGTGGAATTCCTATTAAACCCAGATGCAGCCGTCGGTGGCCAGTTTGATGCCGAATTTCCGTCGACATCTCTCCAAGCCTACGACCCAATCGAAGAATGCGATGATGCGCTAGACACCGCCCTGAACTCGTTGAAAGAGGAGTTCGCAGAGATTGAAGATTTCATTTCGATCGAGGGAGATAGCCCTGGACTCGGTTCGACAGGCGTTCAAGCGTACATAGGCGAGGTTCAAGATGCAATCCTTGACTTCATCGAGGAATGCGAAATTGCTGTAGAATCATCCGTTGAAGAACAGGGCAGCCATCCTACAGAAGATGAGCTTCTGGAACAGCTTGACAAAAAGCGGGAAGCCGTTCTTTCCCAGCCTGCCGATGATCTTGAAGCACGAATAGAGACATTCAATTCAATCATCACCGATTTTGGAGGCATAATAGGCCAGATTAAGCGTATAGATGGGGGCAGTATAGGGTTTGGAGACCTCGGTGAAATCGAGAATGTAGTCCAGCAACTTGAGCCGTTGATCGATGACGATCGGTTTGAGGAGAACCAGGCCCGTCGACGTGAGATACGGCACTTAAAGCAGTTTCTGGAGGAGCTCCGTGGGTTTTATGACTTCGATGATGAGCAAGAACGGAATACAGCTCGACCCTACGAGAGTGTTCACTATGTCAAATCTCTTCTCCGGAGTGCCTACTACTTCGACCGGTACAAACAGGTCAAGGGGGACGGGATGGGTGCTGAAGTCTGGTACGTGCCTCCAAACTACTTCGATAGTAGTGGACAATACGTTTCAGTAACAGCCCCGGGACAGCGACCTCAAGAAGAATCGATTGACTCAATTGTTCATACCTATGCCCCCCTACGATCAGAATATAAAGAATCTGGACAAATTCAACTGTTCCATCCAAATACACTGATTGATGAGGGGGATGTTGTGTTCGATTTCTCCAAAGTTCCTGGAGATGTGGAGGAGGGAATCAAGATTCTCAGCGAGGTTCCTCTATCTACTTTCCAAGATCAAAGTGATGATGCGAAAGACGTCGTGAGGTACTGTCCCGAGTGTTACCAGATTCTCAAAAGGGGGAACTGTTCAAGTCACGGAGACCATACCTTCGGGAAAATTCACTCAGACCCCCAAGTATCAACGAATGTAGAAACAGTAGAACCCGAAGGAGAATATGAGCGACTATCACTTGGAACGTTAGAGGGGACAGTAACACTTGAGGGAGTATCTCTAGATATCACTCCAGCACGGTACACAGAAGATGGAATACTCTTTACTGGAGAGGACAAAATCCGTGCTGAGATTTCGAGTCCTGAAACGCCTCTCGGGTTTTCATTAACCACACGTGGAGTCACAATCGATATCAGTGAGTTCATCGGAGAGATCAATCAAAATGATAATCTTCGAGGCCGCGTCAGCCGCTATAAGAGTCTTGGCCGAACCAGTATTGAAGGGCTGGGTTATCATACGGCAGCACACTTCTTCCTCCAATTAGTCGCGGATATCAGCGGCGTCGATACGACGATGCTGTTCTATGGAATCGATGAAGATGCTGGTGAAGTGTATGTGTTCGAACGAACCGAAGGTGGACAGGGACTTACTGACTTAGTATACGACGAGCTTGAAATCGATCCCGGAAACGTGATAGAATCGATGACAAGAATCGGGTATAACACCCAGGTAATCAACGAACGATTGTGGGCTGATAGCTCGTTCGCTGCTGATGTCGCATCTACAGATCGGAGTGACGAAGCTGTCCAAGAGGTTGTAGATGATTACTTGGCTTCAGAGATACCATATGATCATATTCGAGAACGGGTGACCCAAGAGGTGGTTCTAACGGCTGACAGAGCGTATCGACTCGCCCAAGAGGAAAGCGTTAGCCTCGAAGACACGTGCGAAGTTAAACAAACGATTGCTGAAGCACAAATTGCTGGAGAAACTGACTTCCCAGCAGATGCAGTCGACGATCTGGAACCAGGGATCGAGAATGTAGACCGTGCCCGGACTCGTTTCTTATCTCCTGACATTGATGGCTGTGTCGAGAACCTGCATATTTCAGAGTGTATTTCTGGCCACGACCAGGAGGACGCGCTGAGTTATGTCTTACTCGAGGTCCTTCGTGACCAATTCCTTACTCGCGTACCGGCAGAGGAGGCTGGAGAGACTATGTTTGACAGTGAGATGATTCCAGCAGCAGAGGTGAACGATGAAAGCATTTTCCTTAGATTCTGATTCACTCAGCTACTTTCTGGGTTACACCCTGCTGCACTACGAGCGCCCAGCTATCGTTTCGGCGTGGATGAGCGACGTCGAAGTGAAACTACCGGTTAATAACCAGTTTGACGAACGACGGTACCGGTTATCAGAGCTCATTCCGAAGCTGGAGACTGAGCCAACGGTGGTCATCAACAGCACGGAATCACACAATGAATACATTGTCTCTCGAGTTAAAGATCATGCTGAGATTATCGGAGTAGACGATCTCCATGCGAAAGCGATTATTTCGAGAGAAGCACTTTACGCAGGGTCAGCCAATATTACACAGCGTGGTTTCGGCGTCAATAGAGAGCTGTGTAAAATTGTTGAGAACGAATATCATTCTACAACAGAATACCTGAAGCGAGAGCTTGGAATCAATCGAAAAGGACCTTAGCCCGGTCATATGTCCCAGACACAATATTTGTAGAACTTCTCAGCCGCACATACAAATTAGCGTTACAGATCAACGAGTGCGTCTTCGAATTCCCCGTCTTGATAGAGCAGCTCGAAGGCAGGATGTTTGAACAATACTTCGTTGCATCCACGACAGCGAACGAATAGCTGACGTGTGGCGTCCCAGAAGTCACTACGGATGATGACTGCTGTCCCCTGCTGACCTACGTGATTTCCGGATGTAGTGAACTGATTGAACTCTCCGCCGCCGCACTCAGGACATGGCTCATCGACCCCGTCCCAATCGTCGCGGTCGATTGGCTTGATTTTGATCTCGGTTCCATTCGTTCCGCTGATTCGAATCGGACACTTCATTGGATTCGCCTCCGCCCATCGAGGGCGAGTAAAAACTCCACAGTGACGATTGAGAGAATGGCAGAGTTCTACCTTCCAGAGGGGGCAATCGCGATGACGACAATATCTGGATCCTCCCCGTATAAAACGAGATATGACGAGGGTGTCCATCGAGATCCCTGACGAACAACTGAAGAACCCAAACAAGCACGTCGGTGAAGACAAGAAATTCGTCAATCAGAGTGACGCCATCAGAGCGTCGATTCGTAAGACGCTGGATATGCTCGAAGAGATCGACAGACGCCACCAGCGCCTGGATGACAAGCAGTGACTCAGTCGGTGTATGCCGGCCGCTCTCGATAATCGATGGGGTCTTTCTCACCGATCTCCTGGAATGCCTTGAGACGGAAGGCACACGCATCGCAGGTACCACAGGCGGGTGCTTCCTCACGGTAGCAACTCCAGGTGATCTCGTAAGGAACTTCGAGTTCAACGCCTCGGGCAGCGATATCGGTCTTACTCCAGTCGACGAACGGCACGATAAGGTCAATATTGGTCTCGGGTTTGGTTCCAACGTCGATCACGTTCTGAAACGCCTCAAAGAATTCCGGGCGGCAGTCCGGATAGCCTGAGTAATCCTCACTGTGGGCGCCGATGAAGATCGCATCGCACTCGTTGGCCTCGGCGTAGGAGGTCGCCATCGAGAGCAAGTTCGAATTCCGGAATGGCACGTACGAGCTGGGAATCTCATCGCTATCTAGGTCAGCCTCTTCAACCTCCATCTCGTCGTCGGTGAGGCTCGAGGCGCCGATACGGGCGAGGTGACTCGTCTCGACTTGCAGAAAGTCTGCCACATCAAGGGCATCGACCGCTGCGAGGTCGGTAGCACACTCTCGCTCTTTCTTTTCGGTCTCCTGGCCGTAGGAGGTATGTAGCAGGTAAAGTTCGTACCCGCGATCCATTGCCTCGAAAGTGGCCGTTGCACTATCCATCCCGCCGGATACGAGCACGACGGCGCGCTTGGTGTCGTCGGCAGTAGTCATAGTGAGCTTTCAGCCTGGGCAAATGTATCCCAGAATCGCTGTCGGTCCGCATCAGTCGGTTCACCGGTCGTCGAAATCGTCCGGGTTCCGGCCGCTGTTTCGACACCGCGTGTGGCTTCACAGATAATCGAATGGCCGCCTTTTAGCCCGTCCACTTGTTCTGAGACGCCAATCTGGTGCAACTGATTCCCTGTCATTATTATCGCCCTGGGGCGTCCTCCCAGAGGTTCACGTGTAGTCGGGGCGTGAATTGGTAGCCGTATTCCATCGCGAGCTCGGCGGTCGGTTGTCGGGTTTCCGCAAGGCGGTCAGTCGTCATCCCCTCCGGCATCAACAGCACCTCGCTGTTTTGGACCGCAGTCTCGGTTGCCGACCGCAGATCTTCGACGAGACTGGTGATCTCATCCATATCGCCGTCATTAGTCACGACGAACTTAAGCTGGCTCTCGTAGCTATCGACCAGTCGAGTGAGTGCGTTCATATCGATTCGCCGTTCCTCGTGACGTTCGTCCCATTCCCCGTCACCTTTCGGGTCACGCTCGGCCGTCGGAGTGCTGCTGGCGAGTTTCGGGCTGATGCTCGCTAGGTCGATCGGCACTTCACGGTAAATTGTGCCATTGGTTTCGACGGTAATGTGATAGCCAGAATCAGCGAGCCGTTCGATCAGCGGCTCGATTTCGTCGTGGATCATCGGCTCGCCACCCGTGATAACGACATGATCGGCTTGTTCGTGGGTCTCGACCTCGTCGACGATGGCGTCGATCTCCATCCAAGCATGGGTAGGGTCCCAAGAGGTGTGGTAGGAGTCACAGAACCAGCACCGGAGATTACACCCACTCGTTCGGATGAACACCGATGGTATGCCGGCGAGATTTCCCTCGCCCTGGATAGAATAAAACAGTTCGTTGATCGGAAGTCCGTCTGCTGGCTGGTCGTTTGTATCCTTGTCAGGGCGTTGTTGATCGGCGCTAACGGGCATCTTATAGGGACCCGCTGGCGCAGAGTTGCCCGGTCTCACTCACCTCGACGGCGGCGTCGGTGACGTTGTCCCCTAACTCTTCTAGGAGTCGCTCCTCGAGGACGGCGCTCATAATCTCTGCAGTTGGTGGGTAATCAAGGACAAGGACCGCATCGCCGTCACCGCTCGCTTCGAACGCTTCGATGAGCGGGTCGCCGTCTTGGAGCAGGAACATATGGTCCCATTCATATATTATTGAGGTAATATCACCCTTGTCGGCTATCCACCCCTCTTCAGTGAGTTCACCGGTGAGTGAGACCCGAATTTCGTAGTTATGACCGTGTGGTCGACTGCATTTCCCATTATGATGCAGAATGCGGTGCCCGGAGCTGATCCTTATTGGTCGGTCACGACCGACATCCAAAGTTCGTTCACCCCGATCTGTGAGGATTGACTCATGTTCCGATTCATTGAGTGGGGCCTGAGGCATACTCAGAGAATACTCGGGTATTACTTAAGTACTGGGTATGGACCGTAATTGATTCGAAATAGTTCAAATGTTGGACCAACAAACAGGCTCCGTGACTGAAGCTGTATAGTTTATCATAGGCAGTGAAGCTGCTTTGTGGCGAATTATCCTACCTCGAGTTTACAGAACAATTATTGCGCTTGTCTTAGTGATGCGATACAGAATGGATGAACCAGAGGTCTTCGAGAGAGTCATAGCGGATCTTGAGGACAGAGGTTACGATTCATTCGTTCACATACCTGGATCCCATTCCGATCGATATCAATCGGTGATAGAGCGTTGTGGAGAACATAGAATCAGTATTGGCGGACGATTCCCGGATGTTATTGGTTTCACTAATACAAATCGGATTTTCGCGATAGAAGTGAAAGGAGTCGATGATATACTGAAAGGGATCGGACAGGCGTTAACGTATCAACAGGGGGCACATGTATCATACTTGGCTGCTGATTCGAAGGCCATTGGTCAGGTTTCAAGCGTCGCTCTTTCAAAGGGACTTGGAACTGTCAAAGTGAAAGAAGAGTCCAGTAATTGGTCCAGCCCTGCTATGACAGAGGCCAACATACACGTCCAAGACGTGGCTGGGCAACTCAATTATCGCCTACAACGTCGTGGGTCAGCTGGAGCGATCGCTGGGATGGCACTTACACAGCCGATTAATTTCCTAGCCCCGACTCTCATCCTCAAGGAGCGTGAGTCCCTTTCGAAGCAGGGCCTTCAGGATATTATCGTAGATGAATACGGGTTCCACGCACCGGAGCATATCTATGATGGTGCCGTCGTTCTAGGCTTGATATCCGGGGGAAACCATTGCAAACTCACCGAACGCGGCCAACTTGCCGGCACGATGCTCAACGGATATGGTGTGAAAAAACTCGACGAGCTGGAAGAACTGAAACCGCCCAGAGGAACTGTTGTTGCTGATAAGCACCCGCAAATCGCAACTCTCCTCCGGTCACAGTATACTGAACACCCTGAAATCAGACTATTATTCCAGGCACTCTCCGAGGTTTCTGGCGAACTCCCATTCCCTGAGCTGGTGAAGATCCTCGTCAATCAGTACCCCAACGTCTTCTTGAACGTCTTTTGTACTGCCAACCCTCCACCTCATCGGTCCGAATCTGGACGGGAACAGGCACGTGTCCTGATCGAGTCAGGTGACTCGGACCAAATATACAAAGACGAAGATGTCTGGAAGAGTGTTGTTCGTTCGAACATCTTCCAAAACTTCGTCCAGCAGCTCAAACATATCGGAGTGCTATCTCCTGAGACCAGCGGACACAGTGGTAAATTGGCGGATTTCGATCCAACGCTAAAACCCTGGATTCCACGTAACTAAACCTATCTTGGATTATGGGCCGAGATAGTATAACTTGAGCTAAAACGGAAGCAGTCCAAATTAGCCTGTTGGTGTTGTAGAGGCAGCCCCGGCTTCCTCCACGATTGGTGTCTCAAGGTAATCACTTACAATAATCACGTCACAGAAGCCGCTCTTCCCATCGCGTGTCTCGTAGGTGATTTTGTGCTGCTCAGAATCGATATTAACTTTGTTCCCGAGATAGCCAGTACGCTGGATCTCTCGCAATTCGTCTGTGTCGCCCCACTCCCAACAAATGAGGAGCTCTGCCGGTTCCAATGGGGCCTCATCTTCGAAATACTCTACTAGTGTCGAACTAACAGCAGCTGCCTGGAGAGTACCATCGTTTCGGACGATAGCAGTAATGTTGTCTGTTGGGTGGTAATCTTCGACGATAACATCGGGAGCGTTATTCTGGGTGGAGGGCCGCTGCAGCCCAAAGAGAATCTCCGCATCGTTGCTTGGTACGAATTGTTCTCTCGATTGGATGCGGTCGACACGGTCACTGGCTTTATTTGACTCTGAGGAAGCTTTCCTAGCTAGTTCCCCTTGGCGTCTGGCGTCCAGATAGCCTTCGAACCATGGGTCGTGCGTGACTTTCGAAAGGAAATGACTGAGTTCCTCCTCAAGCGCCTGATACACACTACTCGATTTGTTCCTGATTTTGCCACGGTTGGCCGAGAGCTCTATGTCTTGGCAGTTGGCCACGAAGAGGAAGTGGATGAACTCGTTGTCATGGGAGATTGCCTCGTTCAGTCGCTCAACCTTGATATGGTCCTTGGCCAACCAGACGCCAAACTGGGTCGAATGTCGACCAAAAGTGGGGAGCTCGTTCCGTGCTGCTTTCCCACCGGCCATCCCGACGATTTCGACAGTAGAGGTACCTTCCGCGTGATCTAATGAGATCTCCTTCGGTCCATACAACTTGCACATCCGTTCGGCGGGGAATTGCCCGTCACCGGGAAGGAGCTGTTCCGAAGGGAATTCGAATTTGTTTGTGGTGGTAAGCTGCTCACGAGAATCGTCAATTTCGTCGTCTAATTCAACCGTGACCTCCATCTCGTGGAAATCGTCTTCGAAGAAGTGTGCTGTAGAGCCCACGATCGTTTTCCATTTCAGATAATTGTGAACTTTCGGATATGTGAGTGATTCTGGGCTAAACCCCTCCCCTGATTTGAAGCCACTAATCCGTATCAGCGTGCCAGATCGGGATGATGGAGCGTCGGTTTTTGTAACGTCATATTCAGGGAGAACCCGGTTATTGAGTTTTTCCCACGGTTGTTCCATCTCGGCAGAGAGGGTGGTTCCGTCCCTACTTGTATTAACTTTGATATGGTCGCTTTTATAGAAGATCTTCGTCCCGTGTCCCTTGTATCCGATCGAGTCAGTCTTGTTCGAGTTCCCGAGATCAAAAAAGGACTTGAGATCCTCTTCGTCCATCCCGTGACCGTCGTCCTCGATAACGATATCAGAGCCGTTCGGTCGAGTTCTTATTCTGATGTCGACGGATTCAGCACCTGCATCGAACGCGTTCGAGAGCGATTCACGGAGCAATTCAAGCGGGTCCTCAAAATCACTGGCAATTTCAAGGAACTCGTTTACCTCATTGACAGACGGTGTTCGTTTCATTAGAAATACCCCCCAAGTGATTCATTGACGACACGATGGGCGTGCTTTCGTGTACTATCATTACGACCGATTGTATTTTCAATATAGTCAATCAGGCCGTCCGTACCATGCATCTGTATCCTCTCGCGAATTTCATTGAGCTCAGTCATTTGTACGTATAAGTTATGGACAGCTGCTGGACCCATCTGGTCCTTCCGATACTTCGCATTGCCATTCATTCGTGACCGAAGTTCCGGTGAAGAGCATACGGGACAGGAACAATCCTGGAAGTCAGCATCATCGACTCTAACCGTGTTTAGAAGAGATTTGTAGTACTTTCCGTTGATCGCGGCTTGGATGTACGATGAGGAGTCGAAGGTATCCGCACCGACGGCCGCAAGCAGCGGAATCGCAGTATTCGAGATTCCAAGAACGTGCAGTGGAAGGTCGTCAAAGCCTCGTTCAGCCATAACCTCACGGCAACCTTGGACGGCGTTGATGAGCAATTCCCGATCATCCTTTTTCGGGACAAGACTACCGAGTGCAATCCCGTCAAACGTGGCGGAAATATCGATTCCTCCAAGCACGTCCTGAAGCTCATCCATAAATGTGTCAATCATAGAGTAATTATATCCATGGACAGTGAGATAGCGAGCAGCAGGATAGTCCTTGGACAGCTCAATGAACTCGTCAACGTTCTCGGCGGTCAGACGAGCCTTCCGACAGCGCTCCTCGAATGAATCGTCTGGCTCAATTGGGATATCCAGATTGACGATGAGTTCCCCACCGAGTTGCTGTTGCATCTCGAATACGCGCGCCTGATTCATCTCGAGCTCGAAGTCACTCCCATCCAATGCCCCTTGTGTCAAATTTTTGTACCCACCGGAGTCAGCGAACAAGATCCCCTCGAATCCGTGAAATTCAGCACGACGCTTGATCGGTGAAGAGAGGTATGTCTGGAGGAGGTCGCGGTTGATGCCATAGTCAGTAAGTGAACCAACGGACATCAGGGCTCCTTTGAATATGTGGCTACAATCGACGCCTGCGACGCGTTCATCGCCATTAATGAGTTCTTTGACGGTACGGTGGGTACTACCGCCGAAGACACTCCCGCTCCGCCCACCCCCATAGAAATTAATCACCGGGAAGAGGCTGGGTGTCTCCATTGAAACCCCATTGATGGTGAGTTCACCGGCACGGGCATCACCTGCAGTATCTTCGATGCTGAACTCAGCAGCTTGCTTGAGTCGGTAGTCTGTGGCCATCAATCAGCCCCCACAGAGCGAGTATCACTTTGCCGAATTCGCTGTTTCAATTTTCGACCTCGTTCTCCTAGCTTGCCCTCTATGACACGGACCGGAGTGTCGATTTCGTCTTCAATTCCGTGGATTGCTTCTCTGTAGGGCTGACCCATATTGATTAGAACTTCGTCGTATGTGTGAGTGTCAAGCCGACTTTTGAGGGCCATCTTCACTTCGTCCCTAATCTCTTGTGCTCGCTCCGAGTCCATCTTCTGATCGTAGAAAACGAGGGTCGTATCAGAATCGATTAGACCATGTTTTGCTGAAAGAATGCAAATGTCAATATCCGAATCAAAATCATCCTCTCGTTTCGCTTTCTTTATGATTTTGTAGTAGTATCCGGAGTACAATTCCAGTGCAGGAACCGGTTCACCTGGCTCTCGCTTGGATTTAGAACAGGATTGGATTAAGAGAGTTTGCATGGCAACGGCTTTGTCCACCTCGGCCTTAGTCTTACTGGTGTTCTCACTATCTGGACGAGATGGTTGACATACTGAATTAGAGGCCCATATCCTCGGTAGAAATATCGAGATACTGCATTAACTCCTTGATATTTTCTTTGCGGAAATGCTCAGTTAGACGCAATGCCTCTGGTTCTCTGGGGAATAGTTCACCGCGCCCGTAAGCATTCAGTGCATCTTGGATGACGCTACGGTAGGTGCTGCTGGCGGCATAGCCGACTATCTGCTCATATGACTCACCGTATTCCTGGAGATAGGATATTAACCGATTACGGACGAGTTCTATCTGCTCTGTATCCTGACCAGAAAGCACGTACTCGTATTCCATCACTGCATCATCCGTCTCATGTTCTTCTGGGACTGGCCCATACATTCCCGAAATTGTCACTTTATGTATATTATCGCGGCGATCGCTCAACCGTTCGAGAACGACTCGATGCGTTCTAGATTCACCGTATGGCTTTCGCTTACTACACGGAATGAGGAGGAGGATGTTCTTTTCCGCTGGAGGTGTGTACCGATGGTTAAGAATATTGAAACTATTTGGTGTGTGCTGGAGTGAGACTCGCTGTTGATGTGTCTGGTCTTCAATTCCCCCACCAAATTCAGTGAGCTTTGCCTGGTCAGTTGCAATATCGGGACCAACAATTAGATCATATGCATCCCGCTCTCGGAGTTGCTGCTGCAGTTGCCTATCACGTATTTGCGCATACTTGATCCCCTGCTTGATCTGCTCGTGCTCTCTCGCGAATTGAATTATGTACTCCAGGAGATCGCCGTCCCGAATTTTCTCACGGACTCGTCGCATCTCGTCGTTATACACTTCGAAATTATGTCGCGCAAGCAATCCGTATGGTTCCGTTTTCGTTGGACCGGCTCCATAGGTTGGTTCCATATTTAGTCGTTCACGTACAGACTTTGGATCCCATTCTGGGTGGTCACGGAGCGTACAGTGCTCCAACTCGCATGGGAATTCTCCGTCGTCTAAGAACTCCTCCATATTGTCCAGGCTGATATGCTCCCAAGTGCCCGGCACAACGTACTTCTTATATCTAGCAGTCTGCATATGCGTAGAGCAGTCGAACGAATCCGCTCCCAGTAGCGTCAGGAGAGATACTTGTTTGCCCCCCACACCAAAAATGTGCAACGCGATCTCATCCTCCAGGTGAGCTGGAATCGCGTCTTTTGCACCCTGAACGATATCAACTAGAAGCTTCGTCCGGCTTCGCAGTGGCACAAGTGATCCAATCGCGAAGCCATTGAATCGATGTGTGACTCCTTCCTCCTGAATCCGATCTAAGAAATTTTGAACGTACCAGCTGATCGTCTCGTAATCATGCCCATGAATTGCGACGAAAACTCCTGGATCAGCGCCCTCAGCCTTCCGCTTTCGTAACCGCTCGATACTAGCTTGATCGCCCTCATTGCGTATTTCAATCTGCTCTGGATTTTCGATAAGCTGCAGACATCGCACGGCGCTTTCGATACTGCGCTGCATTCGCTCGGTCTTCTCACCTTCGCGGAGCTCGGGTGGAATTGGATAATCGAGTGTCGCAATAATGTCGCCCCCGAAATCAGCCTGGAGCTTGAGAATGCTGTCCGGATTCGTGTATAATCCCCACTCGTTTTCTTTTCCCCCCTCGGAAGGCGGTTCTCCAAACGTATCCGAGTTCATCAAACTGAATCCGCCAGAGTCGATGAATATCGGGCACTTGATATCTACAAAGTCGTCACGAAGTTTCTCTCGAAACGTCTCATCCCGCCATCGTCCAAGCGTATTCGCAGTAACTCCGTAGTCCAAGAAGCTCATCGCCTGGAACATCACACCTTGGACATGGTTCTTATCGAGAAGATTGTCTCGAAAATGTCGCCACGCGGCTCCAGATTTCGGCGTTGTCCCCCCAATAATGTTGACTACCGGAAAGAGCGCTGGTGTGTTGACCGGACCGTGAGGAACATCTAACGTTCCTAACCGACCGAATTCCCCATCGTTATCCAACTCTATTTTAAACTCCGGCATCTATCGAGTCACTCTATCGGGTGGGAATCCAAATGTTTTGTTTTTATCCGCTCACCGCTCCGCCGAGTTGACAATTGCCGCCTATCCCCGTCAAGAATCCTTAGGAGACAGCACCGTCCTTGATCACAAGGAGGTTGAGACGGGATATCAGGAATATCCATAGACAATAGTCTCACAGCGTACCGAGACACCCCCAGAAGATGCTAGTCCAATTATGTGTCAATATCGTCTCCGGTGAATTCAGGGTCTTTGTTGAGACGCCCGATCGTCCCGTTCATCGCGTAGATGAGCGTACTTGCTACTTCGAATGCGTCCTCTCGTGAGAGTTGTGAGATCGGCTTCGTCACGAACTCCTCTCCATCTTCGTTTACCCCGGTAATAGGGATAACAGAATACTCCTCTCCCATCGTCCCATCGAGTCGAACGAAGATAGTCTCGTCATCGTCGAATACCCATTCGATGTAATACTCGTCGTGGATGTGTTCCGTCCATCCAGATGGATAATAGTCAAGAAACTCTGTCTCACTCTCAGGCATCTTTCTATCGCAAAATAGTGGCGAACTTAGATAAAAACGTTCGTCTATTGTTCGGTTCCACCACAGCGCCCTCTTTATCAGCACACGTTTTACGAGGATCAGCAACACGTGTTTGTCAAGATCGCAAGACTCCACTTTCCCAACAAAGGAACCTAGCTCCTACGTGTAGTGAGATGATTCCGGAAATCCCCGGAAACATTGGTTTCTCAGAAACGGAAATAGCGTTACTGAATGGGGTTTTGCCAGCTACTATGGAACCAAATGAATTGTCTCCGGAAACGACCCGGTCACGCTTTTATGACTTGGCGAAGGATAAATATCACAGCAATAGATGATCCGCGATGCTCGCGTTCTCCGCGCCGGATTCGTCCCTCGGGAAGTTGAGCATCGCGACGCCGAGGTCAACCACCTCTCTAGCGTTCTCGAGCCCATCACGAACGGCGAACCAGCCGACACAGCTATCGTCACCGGACCCAGCGGAACGGGGAAGACGTGCATCTCGAAGTTCGTCACGGAACGACTTCGAGAAGAGGTCCTCGACGTCGAGGCCATCTACGTCAACTGCTGGCGAAACTACACCCGGTTCCGCACGCTCTACCAAATTCTCGACGATCTCGGCGCGACCATCGACATCCACCGGCAGTCGACGCCCCACGACGAACTCGTCGACCGCCTCCAGCAGCATAACGGCCCGCGCACCGTCGTCATCCTTGACGAGGTCGACCAGCTCGAAGACCCCAGCGTCATCTACGACCTTCACAGTCTCCCGCAGTTCGCGATCATCTGCATCGCGAACAAGGAAGAGGAGCTGTTCAGCCGCGTCGACGATCGCCTCGTGAGCCGGCTGCGCTCCAGCGAACACGTCCGGATGGACAAGTACCACGACGAGCAGCTGTACGACATTCTGAGTGCGCGGGCGAAGTGGGGCCTCGACGAGGACGTCATCACCGACGACCAACTCTATCGGATCGCCGACGCGGCCGCCGGCGACGCCCGCCTCGCAATCGGCATCCTCCGAACGGCCGCCGGCAAGGCAGATCGCGAGAACCACGAACGCATCACCGACGACATCCTCCTGGACGCCGCCGAGGATGCTCGGGCCCAGATCAAGCAGAAGAGCCTCGACTCACTCACCCCCCATCAGCGCGTCGTCTACGACGTCGTTCGCGAGCACGGCCCGGTCGGGCCGAGCGAGATTCACGAGCGCTATTCCGAGGACGTCGATGATCCGCGGACGAAGCGGACTATCCGCACGCACCTCTCGAAGATGGAGCAGTACAACCTCCTCGAGGCGGAAGGGACGAGTCGAGACCGAGAGTACTCGCTCGTCGATTCAGCGGCGGCGTCACCGATGCAGTAACGGTGACCCCGTCAGCTATCAGGAACTGAACTCGCCTAGGCCCGATTGCTCGTGGTCCAGTGGCTCGATGACCTGAGGATCGTCGTTGCCAGGGTTGTTGACCCGCGTCGAGATCTCGTAGGCGTCCAGATCGTCCTTCGGATACGGTTGGCACAGTTCCTTGCGGGTGTCCGGGTCTGCGGCGAGCCAGTCAGATTCCGCCCCCTCCGGGAGGACGACCGGCATCCGGTCGTGGATTGAGTTCATCAGGTCGTTCGGCTCCGTCGTGAGAATCGTGACGCACGAGATCGTCTCGTCGTCGCCCTCCCAGACGTCCCAGAGCCCGGCCATCGCGAATACGGGGTCGTCCTCCCGGTAAATCCG
>LFCJ01000284.1_pt1 | contig 30452 bp, 24 predicted proteins | sample 643141 | NCBI WGS metagenome assembly LFCJ01 (sample SAMN03766243, study PRJNA286221) | soda lake metagenome | biome: soda lake; feature: Kulunda steppe; material: water; isolation source: sample B1-Br-g2 brine of Lake Bitter-1 | place: Russia: Kulunda steppe | collected 2010-07
AGATCGGCGTCGACGATCCCGACGCGGTGACCGCGATCGGCCAGCGCAATGGCGAGATTGACGCTTACCGTGCTCTTGCCCACGCCGCCCTTGCCGCTCGCGACGGGGATGATGCGCCCCAGATGTGCCAGAGGATGGCCCTGCTCGCTGCTCATGTCGATGCCTCGGTTTGCCGTGTCCCGGTGCGCCTGTCCGTGACGCCCCCGCCGACAGGTAGCGAGCCGGGCGACGCCCGGCAAGCCGGGCAGCGCCGGGGCGCTGTCATGATTCCGGGACGCAAAGTTGCGCCGCGAAGAGTGTCTTGATAATCACCGGCATTTGGTGTTAATTCGGCACGACCGCCGATGCAATCGGACGGCTCGAGACCATCTCCGGACCGCGAGGCCCGGTGGTGGTCCGGGGGGGCGGCGACACGTGGGAGGAGAATACGTGTCGCCGCCTGGCTCCGGAAAACCCCGGGAGGAGGATGAGGTTTCCCGAACGTGGGCCGTCGACCCACAATTTGCAATATAGCACTATGCTGCGGGTGCGAAAAGGGGGGTCGCAAAAAAGCTGCGCTGCAGCGTAGTGACGTTGCGTCGCACCGGCCGCGGCTGCGTACCCATTGGACACAACGCCGCGATGCTGATCAGGCGTTGGCTTCGCGGATCTTTTCGGCGGCGGCCTTGTCGAAGGTCACGCCCTTGGTCTCGAGAAGCTGATCGAGCTCGCCGGACAGAGTCATCTCGGTGATGATGTCGCAACCGCCCACAAACTCGCCCTTCACATAGAGTTGCGGAATAGTCGGCCAGTCGGAAAAGTCCTTGATTCCCTGCCGGATGTCTTCGTCGTCGAGCACGTTGACGTCGCTGTATTCGACGCCCATGAAGTTGAGCACCCCCGCGACGCGGCTCGAGAAGCCGCATTGCGGCATCGTCTTGGTCCCCTTCATGTAGAGGACGACGTCGTTGTTTTCGACGGTTTGACGGATCTGATCCTGCGCGTCGGCCATGTGGTCACTCCGGTGCCTTCGTGGTGAGGGCGAGCGCGTGCAGCTCGCCGTGACTGCCTTCCATCTTGCCCTTGAGCGCGGCGTAGACATCGCGCTGCTGCTGGACGCGATTCTTGCCGCGGAAGCTCTCGTCGATGACCTCGGCGGCGTAGTGATTGCCGTCGCCGGCGAGGTCGGTGATGGTAATCTGCGCCTGCGGGAAGGCCTCGCGCAGCAGATCCTCGATTTCCTGAGCCGCAATGGGCATCCGGCACGCTCCCCTTGATGTCGTCAGACAGTTAATCGCGCAGCGTTTCTCTGGCAAGACCATGCGCGCCCGAAGGCGTCGCTATCGCGGCCGCAAGGGCGCCGCGATAGCGTTGCGCGAGCTCGGCGCGCGGCGCGCGCGAGCCGCCGAGGATCACGGAGTCGCCGCCAAAGCGCCCCGCCCGCGTCACCGGCACCCCGGCCTGCGCGGCCGCCGCCAGAAGCGCCTCTGCCCCGACCTCGTCGCAGGCCACGAGATAGCGCGCCTGGTCCTCGCCGAACAGCGCCGCCACCCCGCGCGCCTCGAGCGCGACGCCGATGCCCGCCGCTTCGGCCATCTCGAACGCCGCGAGCGCGAGCCCGCCATCGGACAGATCCGTCGCCGCGCGGATCAGATCGCGATTCGCGCGCAGGAATTGTCCGTGCCGGCGCTCGGCGTCGAGATCGACGGGCGGCGGCGGCCCCTCCGCGCGGCCCCACAGCTCCACCATGAGCGCCGATTGCCCGAGATGCCCCGCCGTGGTCCCGATCACGAGCGCCGCGTCGCCCGCCTGCGGGATCGCGCCGATCATCTCCCCGGCCCGCTCCAGCAGCCCCACCGCGCCGATCGTGGGGGTGGGCAGGATCGCGCGCCCGTCGGTTTCGTTGTAAAGACTGACATTGCCCGACACGATCGGCATGTCGAGCGCGGCGCAGGCTTCGCCGATGCCCTGCACCGCGCCGACGAGCTGGCCCATGATGGCAGGTTTCTCCGGGTTGCCGAAATTGAGATTGTCGGTCGCCGCGAGCGGGCGCGCGCCCACCGCCGTGAGATTGCGGTAAGCTTCGGCGACGGCCTGCTTGCCGCCCTCGACCGGGTCGGCGGCGACATAGCGCGGCGTGACATCGGCGGTGAAGGCCAGCGCCTTGTCGGTGCCGTGCACCCGCACGACGCCGGCCCCGTGTCCCGGCGGGCGGATCGTGTCGGCGAGCACGGTGTGATCATACTGCTCCCAGACCCAGCCCTTGTGGGCATGATTCGGGCTTTCGAGCAGCGCGCGCAGCGCCTCCACGGGGTCGATGTCGGGCAGTGCGCCGAGCGGCGCGGGCGGCGCTGTCGGCGCCCAGGGGCGGTCGTATTCGGGGGCGTTGCCCGACAGCGCGCGCAGCGGAATGTCGGCGTGCGTCGCGTTGTCGTGCATGACGACAAAGCGATCCTCGGCGATGGTCTCGCCGATGATGGCGAAGTCGAGATCCCATTTCTCGAAGATCGCGCGCGCGGTGTCCTCCTTTTCGGGATGCAGCACCATGAGCATGCGCTCCTGGCTTTCCGACAGCATCATCTCGTAGGCGGTCATGCCCGGCTCGCGGCACGGCACCCGGTCGAGGTCGAGCCGGATGCCGAGCCCGCCCTTGTCGCCCATCTCCACCGCCGAGCAGGTAAGCCCCGCCGCGCCCATGTCCTGGATCGAGATCACCGCGCCCGAGGCCATCAGCTCGAGACAGGCCTCGAGCAGGCGCTTCTCGGTGAACGGGTCGCCGACCTGAACGGTGGGGCGCTTCTCGTCGATATCGGCGTCGAACTCCGCCGATGCCATGGTCGCGCCGCCGACGCCGTCGCGCCCGGTCTTGGCCCCGAGATAGACCACCGGCATGCCCACCCCGTACGCGGCCGAGTAGAACACGCCGTCCGCGGCCACGATCCCGGCTGCGAAGGCGTTGACGAGACAGTTGCCGTCATAGGCCGCATCGAAGCGCAGCTCGCCGCCGATCGTGGGCACCCCGAAGGCGTTGCCATAGCCGCCGATCCCCTCGACGACGCCATGCACGAGCTGGCGCGTGCGCGGATGATCGAGCGATCCGAAGCTCAGGCTGTCGAGCGCGGCCACCGGGCGCGCGCCCATGGTGAACACGTCGCGCAGGATGCCGCCCATCCCCGTCGCGGCGCCCTGGTAGGGCTCGATATAGGAGGGGTGGTTGTGGCTCTCCATCTTGAAGACGACGGCGAGCCCGTCGCCGATATCGACCACGCCGGCGTTCTCGCCCGGGCCGCAGATCACCTGCGGCCCCTCGGTGGGCAGGGTGCGCAGCCATTTCTTCGAGGATTTGTAGGAGCAATGCTCGTTCCACATCGCCGAGAATATCCCGAGCTCGGTGAAGCTCGGGGCGCGTCCGATGATGCCCTCGAGGCGGGCATACTCGTCCTCGGTGAGCCCGTGCGCGGCGATGAGCTCGGGGCTGATGGCGGGATCGGGCATGCGGGGCTCCCTGCGCGGCGGCTGGCGGGGTGATACGCAATGCGCGCAGCGGGGGGAAGGGGGTGCGGCGCGGGCGTTTCGCTGCTGCTGCATGGCGCGGCATCGCCGTGGCGCGCTGCGCAAATTCCGAGCGGAAACGGCGCTCCAAAAAAAGAGGCCGAGCACGAGGCTCGGCCAAAGTCCAACAGGGAGGTAAAAGACAATCGCATCACTGCTCTTGCCTTAGACGCCCCATCTAGGAGTCGTTCGGCGCCGGGGCAAGCCGAACAAGTGTGCAATCCATACAACCCCGCCATGCAGCTGCGGCATGGCTCAGCTGCGCTGGGTTTCGGCAAGGCGGCGGCGATAGGCGAAGATTTCCTCGAGGACGAAATCGCGGAAGGCCGCGATGCGCCGGGAGTGGCGCAGCTCTTCGGGATAGGCCAGGTAGACGGGCACCTCGGCGCTCTCGGTATCGGGCAGCACGCGCACGAGGTCCGGAAAATCCTCGGTCAGGTAGTTGGGCAGCACCCCGATACCGAGATCGCTGAGCACGGCCTGCAGGACGCCGAAATAATTGTTCACCGTCAGTGTCGAGCGAATATCCTGCATCAGCAGCTGCTGCACCAGCGTGACCCCGGCGGAGACCTGCGCCGAATCGATGTTCTGGCAGATCAGGCGATGCCCGGCGAGATCGTCGAGGACCTCCGGCGTGCCCTGCGACGCCAGGTAGCGCGGCGACGCGAACAGGCACATGCGCACCGTCATCAGCTTCTTGCGGATCAGGTCGGCCTGGCTCGGTTCCTTCATGCGGATCGCGACATCGGCCTCGCGCATTGGCAGGTCGAGCACGCGCTCCTCGAGCATCAGGTCGATACGCAGATCGGGGTATTTCGCATAGAGCGCCGACAGTCGCGGCGCGAGCCACAGCGTGCCGAACCCCGTCGTCGTCGTGACACGCAGGTCTCCGAAGGCCTCCTCGTCGCTGTCGCGGATGCGCGCGGAGGCCGCGTCGAGCCGCTTCGACATCGCGCGCGTCGCATCGAACAGAAGCTCGCCCTGCTCGGTCAGGATCAGCCCGCGCGCATGGCGGTGAAACAACGTGGCGTTCAGGCTCTCCTCGAGCGCGCGGATCTGGCGGCTGACGGCCGATTGCGACAGGTGCAGCGTCTCGCCCGCATGGGTAAGGCTGCCCGCATCCGCGACCGCGTGAAAGATTCTGAGCTTGTCCCAGTCCATGGCGGACCTCACTTTGCGACAGCGGCCAGCCGCGCGACGCAATGCTTCTACAGCGTGGCCCGCGTTCACAAAAGCGATGCGATGCGAGAAACCGCTTTGTAGGTCAGAGGGCGTGACCTAAACTCGGCGGCGCGGCACACTTGCGGGGAGGTAAGCGATGACGCGGCAGGATGTAAGCCTTTCCGACCGGTTCGATCTCGAAAAATCGCCCGTTCTGCTCAACGGGACACAGGCGCTGGTGCGGCTGGTGCTGATGCAGGCGGCGCGCGACCGCGCCGCGGGGCTGGCTACGGCCGGCTATGTCACCGGCTATCGCGGCTCGCCGCTCGGCGCGGTGGATCTGCAGATGAACCGCGCGCGAAAGCATCTCGACGCGGCGGGGGTGTTCTTTCAGGAGGGTCTCAACGAGGATCTCGCCGCCACGGCGCTTTGGGGGGCGCAGCAGGCCGAGCTGCGCGGCGAGGGGCGCCATGACGGGGTGTTCGGGCTTTGGTACGGCAAGGGCCCCGGCGTTGACCGCTCCTCCGACGTGATGCGCCATGCCAACATGGCGGGCACGTCGCCGCATGGCGGCGTGGTCATGGCGATGGGCGACGATCACACCGGCGAATCTTCCACGGTGCTGCACCAGTCCGACTGGGCGATGGTTGACAACTACATCCCCGTGGTCTCGCCCGCCGGGGTGCAGGAGTTGCTCGATTTTGGCGCTTACGGCTATGCGCTGTCGCGCTTCGCGGGGGTCTGGGTCGGGCTCAAGACGATGAAGGACACCGTCGAGGCCACCGCCGTCGTCGATGGCGATCCGCACCGGATGTCGTTCCTGCGCCCCGATTTCGCGATGCCCGATGGCGGGCTCAATATCCGGCTCGGCGACACGCCGGTCGCGCAGGAAGCGCGCATGATCGACCACAAGCGTTTCGCCGCCGAGGCGTTCTCGCGCGCCAACGGGATGGACCGGCGCGTCTGGGGCAAGCCCGGCGCCAAGATCGGCTTCGTCGCGGCGGGCAAGAACTGGCTCGATCTGACCCATGCGCTCGGGCTTCTGGGCATCGACGCCGCCGAGGCCGAGCGGCTCGGCATCACTACCTACAAGGTCGGTCAGACCTGGCCGCTTGACATGCAGGGGTTCCATGACTGGGCCGAGGGGCTCGAGCTGATCGTGGTGGTGGAGGAAAAGCGCAAGCTCATCGAGGTGCAGGTCAAGGAGGCGATCTTCGACGACCGGCGCGGACGGCGGGTCTATGGCTGGAAGAAGGGCGGCTTCGGCGAGGAGCTGTTTCCCACCCGCTACGCGCTCGACCCGATCCTGATCGCCGAGAAGCTGGGCGCCATCCTGATCGAGGAGGGGCGCGGCACGGAGGCGGTCAAGGCCGGGATGACGAAGCTTGCCGAGGCGCGCCGCGCCGACAACGCCGAGGATCTCGCCGCGCGGCTGCCCTATTTCTGCTCGGGCTGCCCGCACAACACCTCCACCAAGCTGCCCGAGGGCGCGCGCGGCTATGCGGGGATCGGCTGTCACTACATGGTGCAGTGGATGGACCGCGAGACCACGGGCTTTACCCATATGGGCGGCGAGGGCGCCAACTGGATCGGCGAGGCGCCGTTCTCGACGCGCCCGCACATCTTCCAGAACATGGGCGACGGCACCTACAACCATTCCGGCGTGCAGGCGATCCGCGCCTGTCTCGCCGCCGGCGTCAACATCACCTTCAAGATCCTCTACAACGACGCCGTGGCCATGACCGGCGGGCAGAAGAACGAGGGCGGGCTCACCCCCCAACAGATCGCCGCCGAGCTGCGCGCGATGGGGGTGGCGCATGTCGCGCATGTCTACGACGCCAAGGAAGAGATCGACCTGAAGGCCTTCCCGCGCGACGTCGAGCAGCATGAGCGCGACGATCTCATGGCGGTGCAGGAGCGCCTCGCCGCCACGCCCGGCGTCACGGCGATCATCTATTCGCAGACCTGCGCGGCCGAAAAGCGCCGCCGGCGCAAGCGCGGCGCCTTTCCGGACCCGGACCGGCGCGTCTTCATCAACGACGCGGTCTGCGAGGGCTGCGGCGATTGCGGCGTGCAGTCCAACTGCGTCTCCATCGTGCCGCGCGAGACCGAGCTCGGGCGCAAGCGCGCCATCGACCAGTCGAGCTGCAACAAGGATTTCTCCTGCCTCAAGGGGTTCTGCCCCTCCTTCGTCACGCTCGAGGGCGCGACGCCGAAAAAATCGGCCACCACCGAGCTGACCCTGCCCGAGCTGCCCGATCCGGCGTTGCCCGCCATCGACGGCACCCACAACATCGTCATCACCGGCGTCGGCGGCACCGGGGTGGTTACGGTGGGCGCGATCCTCGCGCAGGCCGCGCATATCGACGAGAAGGGCGCGGGGATGATGGAGATGGCCGGCCTCGCCCAGAAGGGCGGGGCGGTGCACATCCATTGCCGGCTCGCCGAAAATCCCGGCGATATCAGCGCGATCCGCGTGGCCACCGGCGAGGCCGATTGCGTCATCGGCGGCGACATCGTCACCACGGCGGGCTCCAAGACGCTCGGGCTGATGACCACCGGGCGCACCGGCGCGGTGGTCAACACCCACGAGACGATCACCGGCGACTTCACCCGCGACACGAATTTCCGCCTGCCGACAGAGCGGCTGCGCCTCGCGCTCGAGGCGCGGCTCGGCGACGGGCTGGCGGCGTTCGACGCCTCCGAACTCGCCCGCGTGGTGATGGGCGACTCGATCTATTCCAACATGATGATCTTCGGCGCGGCGTGGCAGAAGGGGCTTGTGCCGCTGTCGCACACGGCGATCATGCGCGCCGTCGAGCTCAACGGCGCCGCCGTCGAGCGCAACAAGCGCGCCTTCGAGATCGGCCGCTGGGCGGTGCTGCACCCCGAGGCGGCGGGCGGGCTGCTCGAGCCGGCGGTGGTCGACAAGCCGATGTCGCTCGACGAGAAGATCGCCTACCGCGAGCGGCACCTCACCGCGTATCAATCCGCCCGGCTCGCGCGGCGCTACCGCAAGCTCGTGGACCGCGCCGGCGATGACCGGCTGCGCGAGGCGATCGCGAAGGGCTATCACAAGCTTCTCGCCTACAAGGACGAATACGAGGTCGCGCGGCTGCATCTGGAGACCGCCGAGAAGGCGCGCGCCGAGTTCGACGGCGATTTTCGCATGACCTTCCACCTCGCGCCGCCGCTGATCGCGCGCACCGGCCCCGACGGGCGGCCCGTCAAGCGCGCCTTCGGGCCGTGGATGCTGCGCGCCTTCGGGATTCTGGCGCGGCTGAAATGGCTGCGCGGCACGCCGCTCGACCCGTTCGCCTGGAGCGCCGACCGGCGCACCGAGCGCGCGCTCATCAAGCAATACGAGGCCGACATGCGCGAGGTGCTCGACGGCGTGACGCCGGAAACCCGCGACGCCGCCATCGCGCTCGCCGAACTGCCGCTCGAGATCAAGGGCTTCGGCCCGGTCAAGGACGCGAATGCCGCCGCCGCCGCGGCGAAGCGCGCGGACCTGCTCGCCGCCTTCCGCGCCGGTGGCGCCCAGCGGGCGATGGCGGCGGAATGAGCGCACCGGCACCCTTGTGGCGCGGCGATGCGAGGTTTATCAGCGATCGTCACGGACCGTCGGAGGGGTGATGACGAGCAGGATCGCGATACTCGGGGCGAGCGGCTACACCGGCGCCGAGCTCGTGCGCCTCATCGCCACCCATCCCGGCATGGAAATCGCCGCGCTCACCGGCGAGCGCAAGGCCGGCCAGGAGATGGCCGCGGTGTTTCCGCATCTGCGCCATCTCGATCTGCCGATGCTCGCCCGGATCGAGGATATCGACCTGTCGGATATCGACCTGGCCTTCTGCGCGCTGCCGCACGCGACCTCGCAGGCGGTGATCGGCGGGTTGCCCTCCGGCCTGCCGGTGGTGGATCTGTCGGCCGATTTCCGGCTGCGCGATACGGCCGATTACGAAAAATGGTATGGCCAGCCCCACGCCGCGCCCGAGCTGCAGGCCGAGGCGGTCTATGGCCTCACCGAGTTCTACCGCGACGAGATCTGCAGCGCGCGGCTTGTCGCGGGGACCGGCTGCAATGCGGCGACGGGGCAATACGCGATCCGCCCGCTTCTCGAGGTGGAGGTGATCGACCCGGACCGTATTGTCATCGACCTGAAGGCCGGTGTCTCGGGGGCGGGGCGCGCGCTCAAGGAAAACCTGCTGCATGCCGAGCTTTCGGAGGGCACGCACCCCTACGCCGCCGGCGGCGCGCACCGCCATCTCGGCGAGTTCGACCAGGAATTCTCGGCCGTCGCGGGCCGGCCCGTGCGGGTGCAGTTCACCCCGCATCTGAGCCCGATGAATCGCGGCATCCTGGCCACGGTCTATGTCGATGGCGATGCGCGGGCGGTGCACGAGGTGCTCGCTTCACGCTACCGCGAGGAGCCTTTCCTGCAGGTGCTTCCTTTTGGCACACTGCCTTCGACGCGGGATGCAAGAGGATCGAATTTCGTGCATATTGGCGTCATCGGGGATCGTGTGCCGGGCCGGGCCGTGGTGGTGGCCGCGCTCGACAACCTGACCAAGGGCTCGTCGGGTCAGGCGGTGCAGAACGCGAACCTGATGATGGGATACGAGGAGACGGCGGGGCTGATGCTCACGCCGGTATTTCCGTAAGGGATTCGGACGATGAAACGGCTGCACAAGAAACGGCGTATACAGGTTCTGCTCGTGGCGGGGGTGGCGATCGCGGTGTCGACGGTGATGATCGGCTACGCGATGCGCGACGGCATCAATTTCTTCCTGTCGCCCACCCAGGTCGTCGCCGAGACCCCGGCCGAGACCGAGCGTTTCCGCCTCGGCGGGCTGGTCGAGGAAGGCAGCATCGTGCGCGGGCAGGGCGAGGCCATCACCTTCCGCGTCACCGATGGCGGCGCGACGATTCCGGTGAGCTATCGCGGCGTTCTGCCCGATCTGTTCTCCGAGAACGAGGGCATGGTCGGCACCGGCTACTACCGCGACGGCGTGTTCGAGGCCACAGAGATCCTCGCCAAGCATGACGAGACCTATATGCCGACCGAGGTCGCGCGCGCGCTCGAGGAGCAGGGCCACTGGAAGAGCATGCCCGAGATCCGCGCCGACGACGATTACGAGAGCTGACACCCCGGAAAGGGACCGCCGCGCATGTTCGTCGAACTCGGGCACTTCGCCCTCATCCTCGCCTTCGCGATTTCGCTGGTGCAGTCCGTCGTCCCGCTCGTGGGGGCGCACAAGGGCTGGCGCGGCTGGATGCACGCCGCGCATCCGATGGCGACGACGCAGCTTCTGCTCGTGGCGTTCAGCTACGCGGCGCTGACCTGGGCCTTCGTGACCTCGGATTTCTCGCTCGAGCTGGTGATCAACAACTCGCACACCGCCAAGCCGCTGATCTACAAGATCTCCGGCGTGTGGGGCAATCACGAGGGCTCGCTGCTCCTGTGGGTGTTGATCCTCGTGCTGTTCGGCGCCTGCGCGGTGTGGTTCGGGGGCAACCTGCCCGACAGCCTGCGCGCGCGGGTGCTCGCGGTGCAGTCCTCGATCGGCGCGGCCTTCATGGCGTTCACGCTGTTCACGTCGAACCCGTTCGCGCGCGTGGCGCAGCCGCCCTTTGACGGCGGCGATCTCAACCCGCTGCTGCAGGACCCTGGCCTCGCCTTTCATCCGCCGTTTCTCTATCTCGGCTATGTCGGGCTCTCGATGGCGTTCTCCTTCGCGGTGGCGGCGCTGCTCGAGGGGCGCGTCGATGCCGCCTGGGGGCGCTGGGTGCGGCCCTGGACGCTGGCGGCCTGGGTCTTCCTGACGCTGGGGATCGGGATGGGGTCCTGGTGGGCCTATTACGAGCTCGGCTGGGGCGGTTTCTGGTTCTGGGACCCGGTGGAGAACGCCTCGCTGATGCCCTGGCTCTTCGCGACCGCGCTGCTGCACTCGGCCATCGTGGTGGAGAAGCGCGAAACGCTCAAGACATGGACGATCCTGCTGGCGATCCTCGCCTTCGGCTTCTCGCTGATCGGGACCTTCATCGTGCGCTCGGGGCTGCTGACCTCGGTTCATGCCTTCGCGACCGATCCGGATCGCGGCGTTTTCATCCTGCTCATCATCGCCTTCTTCATGGGCGGGGCGCTGACGCTGTTCGCCGCGCGCGCGCAGGAGATGGAGGCCAAGGGCGTGTTCCGCACCGTCAGCCGCGAATCGTCGCTGGTGATCAACAATGTGCTGCTCGCGGTGTCGTCCTTCGTGGTGTTCGTGGGCACGATGTGGCCGCTGGCCGCCGAGATGCTGTTCGACCGCACGCTGTCGGTCGGCCCGCCCTTCTTCGACGCGGCCTTCACGCCGTTCATGGTCGCGCTGGCGATGGTGCTGCCGATCGGAGCGATGCTGCCCTGGAAACGCGGCGATCTGATGCGCACGCTGCGCTCGCTCTGGGGTATCGGGGTGCTCTCGGTCGCGCTCGGGGCGACGGTCTGGGCCTTCCAGACGGGCACCGCGGCGCTCGTGCCGGTCGGCGCGGCGCTGGGGCTGTGGGTCGTGCTCGGTGCGGGCGCCGATCTGTGGAGCCGCACCGGGCGCGGTGACATGGGCGCACGCGCGCGCCGGCTCGCGCGGCTGCCGCGCGCCGATTGGGGCAAGGCCGTCGCCCATGCCGGCTTCGGTATCACGCTCTTCGCGATCGCGGGCCTCGTCGGCTGGACCCGGGAGGACATCCGCGTCGTGCAGGAGGGCGAGAGCTTCGAGTATGCCGGTTATGACATCACGCTCGAGGATGTCCGCCGCGTCGAGGGGCCCAATTACGTCTCGACGATGGGCTTCATGGAAGTCGAGCGCAACGGCCGCCATATCGCGAGCCTGAACCCGGAGCGGCGCATCTACCCCGTCGCGGGCATGCCCACCACCGAGGCCGGGATCGACCGGGGATTCTGGCACGACATCTATCTCGTGCTCGGCGATCCGCAGGATGATGGCGGCTGGGCGGTGCGCAGCCATATCAAACCCTTCGCCAACTGGCTTTGGGCGGGTGGGATCATCATGGCGCTCGGCGGCGGGCTGAGCCTGTCGGACCGGCGCTACCGGATCGCCGCGAGCGGGGCGCGCCGCAAGGACGCGGCCGCCAAGCCCCAACCGGCGGAGTGAGCCGATGCGCATTGTCCTCCTGATCGCGATGCTCGCCCTGCCGCTCGCTACGATGGCGCCGCCGCCGGCGCTGGCGGCGGTGAGCCCGGCGGAGATGTTCGATGACCCCGAAAAGGAGGCCCGCGCCCGCGCGCATTTCAAGAATTTGCGCTGCGTGGTGTGCCGCAACGAATCGATCGACGAATCCAGCGCCGATCTGGCCACCGACATGCGCCTTCTGGTGCGCGAGCGGATCGAGGAGGGCGACAGCGACTCCGAGATCGAGGCCTACATGGTCGAGCGGTACGGCGAATACGTGCTCCTCACCCCGACGATGCAGGGTGCCAATGTGATCCTGTGGGTCGCGGCGCCGGTGATGTTCGTGGTCGCGCTCGGGGGGGCCGCGCTCTATCTGCGCCGGCGCCGGGATGCGACGGAGTCGGGTGAGCGGCTGTCCTCGGAGGAGGAAGCCCGGCTGCGAGATCTGATGCGCGACTGACGCGGCGGCGCGGTTGTCGCGCGCGCCCGCGCGGCTATGCTGCCCTGCAAGTGGCAGGAGACTTGCTCCATGGATTACGAGACACTGAGCTGCACCGAGCAGTCGGGGATCGGGGTCATCACCTTCGATCGCCCGGAGGTCATGAACGCGCTCGACACGCGGATGCGCGCCGAGCTGCGCCACGCAATTGACGGGTTCGGGGCGCAGTGCCGCGTGATCGTGCTGACCGGGGCGGGGCGGGCCTTCTGCTCGGGGCAGGACCTGGGCGATGCCCAGGATGCGAGCGATCTCGAGCTCGAGCGCGTGCTGCGCGAGGAATACGAGCCGCTCCTGCGCGCGATCTATGACTGCCCCGCGCCGGTGATCGCCGCCGTGAACGGTGCCGCGGCGGGGGCGGGCGCCAACCTCGCACTGGCCGCCGATGTGGTGATCGCCGCCGAGAGCGCGAGTTTCGTGCAGGCCTTCGCCCGTATCGGCCTGATGCCGGATGCCGGGGGCAGCTACTGGCTGCCGCGGCAGGTGGGCCTGCCCCGCGCGATGGGTGCGGCGCTCTTTGCCGAGCGCATCACCGCGCGCGAGGCCGCCGAATGGGGCATGATCTGGGAGATGGTGTCGGATGAGGGCTTCGCCGCGCATTGGCATGCCCGCGCCGAGCAGCTCGCCGCGGGGCCCACCGCCGCCTATCGACGCGTCCGCACCGCCCTGCGCGAAAGCTTCGACAACAGCCTCACCGACCAGCTCGAGCTGGAGTCAAGGCTGCAGGGCGAATGCGGCGCGACGCGCGATTTTCGTGAGGGCGTCGCCGCGTTCCTCGACAAGCGCCCCCCGGTGTTCGAGGGGCGCTGAATTCGTCCGGATGCCTCAGCGATTCTCGACCTCGATATAGTCGCGCCGGCCCACCCCTGTATAGAGCTGGCGCGGCCGCCCGATCTTCTGTTCGGGATCGCCGAGCATTTCCTTCCACTGCGTGATCCAGCCGACGGTCCGCGACAGCGCGAAGATCGGCGTGAACATGCCCTCGGGAAAGCCCATCGCATCGAGAATGATGCCCGAATAGAAATCGACATTCGGATAGAGCTTCTTCTCGACGAAATACTCGTCCTCCAGCGCGATGCGCTCGAGCTCCTTGGCGACCTTGAGGGTCTCGTTGTTCTCGATCCCCATCAGGGCGAGCACCTCATCGGCGCTCTCCTTCATGACCTTGGCGCGCGGGTCGAAATTCTTGTAGACCCGGTGACCGAAGCCCATCAGGCGGAACGGGTCGTCCTTGTCCTTGGCGCGCTTGATGTAGTCGGGGATCTGGTCGACCGTGCCGATCTCGCGCAGCATCTGCAGGCAGGCCTGGTTGGCGCCGCCATGCGCCGGCCCCCACAGACAGGCGATGCCCGCGGCGATGCAGGCGAACGGGTTGGCCCCCGAGGACGATGCCAGCCGCACCGTCGAGGTCGAGGCGTTCTGCTCGTGATCGGCGTGCAGCGTGAGGATCCGGTCCATAGCCCGCGCCAGGATCGGGTTGACCTCGTAATCCTCCGCCGGCACCGCAAAGCACATGCGCAGGAAGTTCGACGCGTAGTCGAGCTCGTTGCGCGGATAGATGAAGGGCTGGCCGACCGAATACTTGTAGGCCCACGCCGCGATGGTGGGCATCTTCGCGATCATGCGGATCGCGGCGACCTCGCGCTGCCACGGGTCGTTGATGTCGGTCGAGTCGTGATAGAAGGCCGACATCGCGCCCACCACGCCGACCATGATCGCCATCGGCGGCGCATCGCGGCGAAAGCCGCGAAAGAAGTTCTGCATCTGCTCGTGCAGCATGGTGTGGTTGGTCACGCGGCTCTCGAAATCCTCGAGCTGCGCGGCGGTGGGCAGATCGCCGTAAAGCAGCAGGTTGCACACCTCGAGGAAATGCGACTTCGTGGCGAGCTGATCGATGGGGTAGCCGCGATACAAGAGCTCGCCCTTGTCGCCGTCGATATAGGTGATCGTCGAGGAGCACGCCGCCGTGGAGGTGAAGCCCGGATCGAAGGTGAACACGTCACCATCGGCGTAGAGCTTGCGGATGTCGATAACATCCGGCCCGAGCGTCGGCGAGCGCATCGGCAGCTCGAGCCTGGTGTCACCGTAGCTCAGCGTGGCGGTCTTGTGGTCGTCGTTCCTGGCCATCCTGCACCCTTTCAAGTTCGCCGGGCGTGCCGGCCTCGCATATGCAAACAGCGCGGGCGGGATCGCTCAATCCGGCATCCCGCGCGCGGCGTCGGTGATACGGGCCAGGCTTTCCTGCCGCCCGAGAACCATCATCATGTCGAAGACACTCGGGCTCACCGTGCGCCCGGCAAGTGCAGCGCGCAAAGGTTGGGCAAGCTTGCCGAGTCCGAGGTCATGATCCGCCGCCACCTTCCCCACGGAATCTTCGAGTGCGTCACGCGTCCAGCTAGCATTTTGCAGCTGCGGCGTCAATTCTGCCAGTATACTGCGGGATACTGAATCCAGCGCCTTCGCCGCCTTCGCGTCGGGCGTGATCGGCCGCTCGGCGAACAGGAAATGCGCCTGTTCCAGGAGCTGCCCGAAGCCGCGCGCGCGCTCCTTGAGGCAATACATCGCCCGGCCGAGCGCCTCGCGCTGCGCATCGGTGAGCGGCGCTGCCCCGGTCGCGGCCAGCCAGGCCTCGAGTTCGGCCAGCAGCGCCGCGTCTTCGCTCGCGGCAATGTGCTTGCCGGCGAGATTGTCGAGCTTCTTGAAATCGAGCCGCGCCGGCGCGCGGTTGATCCCGCCCAGATCGAACCATTCCAGCGCCTCGGCATCGCTGAAGAATTCCGCGTCGCCATGGCTCCAGCCAAGCCGCGCGAGGTAGTTGCGGATCGCCGCGGCCGGGTAGCCCATGGCGCGGTATTCCTCGACGCCGAGCGCGCCGTGGCGCTTGGAGAGTTTCTTGCCGTCGGGGCCGTGGATCAGCGGAATATGCGCGAATTGCGGCACCGGCCAGCTCATCGCCTCGTAGACCAGCTGCTGGCGCGCGGCATTGTTGAGATGATCGTCGCCGCGGATCACATGCGTGATCCCCATGTCGTGATCATCCACAACCACGGCGAGCATGTAGGTCGGGGTCCCGTCGCCGCGCAGCAGCACCATGTCGTCGAGCTGATCGTTGCGAAATGTCACCGCGCCCTGCACCGCATCCTCGATGCGCGTCTGACCGTCGCGCGGAGCCTTGATGCGGATCGCGAAGGGGGCGTCGGGGTGTATCGCGGGGTCTGCGTCGCGCCACGGGCTTTGAAACAGGGTCGAACGCCCCTCGGCGCGGGCCGTCTCGCGGGAACTTTCGATTTCCGCACTGGTGGCGAAGCACTTGTAGGCCTGCCCTGCCGCCAGAAGCGCCTCGGCGACCTCCCGGTGCCGGTCCGCGCGCGCGGCCTGGCTGACCGCCTCACCGTCCCAGTCGAGCCCGAGCCAGCGCAGCCCGTCGAAGATCGCCTGCGTGGCCGCCTCGGTGGAGCGTTCCCGGTCGGTATCCTCGATGCGCAGCAGGAACTTGCCCCCGCGCCCGCGTGCATGGAGCCAGTTGAACAGCGCCGTGCGCGCACCGCCGATATGCAGGAACCCGGTGGGAGAGGGGGCGAAGCGCGTCACCACCCCGGTCTGCGCGGAAGCGTCGGACATGCGGTGTTAACCTTTCGGTAACCATGGCGGCGGTAGCGTCGTCGCAGGGTTCTTAGGCAATGCGCGGGGGCGAGACAAGAGTGCGCTGGCTGGGCCATCCGCTGGCGGCGCTCGCGGCCATGCGCGGGCATCTTTTCCCGATGGCCCCGGTCGCGCTCGCGGTGGGGATCGGGCTGTATTTCGCGCTGCCCGAGGAACCGGGGAGGGCCGCGCTCGCGGCGCTCGCCGTCGCGGCGCTCGCGGGCGGTCTGCTCTGGTGGTTCGGCCCCGAGGATGCGCAGCCGATCTTCGCCGCGCTCGCACTCGTCTGTCTCGGAGTGCTGCTCGCCGCCTGGCGCAGCCACGCCGTCGCCGAGCCGGTGCTCGGCTGGCGCTATTACGGCGCCATCGAGGGGCGCATCGTCGAGGTGGACCGCTCGGCGAGCGATCGCATGCGGGTGACGCTCGACGACCTCGTGCTGGAGCGCATCGCGCCCGAGCGCCGCCCCGCCCGCGTGCGCGTCTCGCTGCACGGCGATCAGGGCTTCGTCGATCCGCGCCCCGGCAAGCGCGTGATCCTCACCGGCCATCTCTCCGCCCCGAGCCCGCCCTCGGAGCCGGGCGGCTTCGATTTTCGCCGCATGGCGTGGTTCCAGGGGCTCGGTGCCGTGGGCTACACGCGCACCCCGGTGCTCGCCCTCGCCCCGCCCGGCGCGGGTGACGGGCTCGGCATCACCCGGCTGCGCCACGCGATATCCGAGGCGGTGCGCGCGCGCATGCCCGGCCAGCCGGGCGCCTTCGCCGCCGCGATCCTCACCGGTGACCGCTCCGGCATCGAGAGCGCCACGACAGAGGATCTGCGCGCGGCCAATCTCTCGCATCTGCTGGCGATTTCGGGGCTGCACATGGGGCTGCTCACGGGCTTCGTCTTCGCCGCGCTGCGCTACGGGCTCGCGCTCATCCCGCCGCTGGCGCTGCGGGTGAACACCAAGAAGCTCGCGGCGATCATCGCGCTCGCGGCGGCGGGGTTCTATCTGGCGCTGTCGGGCGGCAATGTGGCGACGCAGCGCGCCTTCGTGATGGTGTCGGTGATCCTCGTCGCGGTGCTCCTCGACCGGCGGGCGATCTCGCTGCGCTCGGTGGCGATCGCGGCGCTCATCATCCTCGTCGCGCGCCCCGAGGAGCTCACCTCGGCGGGGTTTCAGATGTCCTTTGCCGCCACGACGGCGCTCGTGGCGGTGTTCGGCTGGATGCGCACGCGTCCGCAGGATCGCTGGCGGGCGCCACGCTGGGCGGCGCCGATCCTCGGCGTGGCGATCTGCTCGATCGTCGCGGGGCTGGCCACGGGGCCGGTCGCGGCGGCGCAGTTCAACCGCATCGCGGGGTATGGCCTGATCGCGAATCTGCTCAGCGTGCCGCTCATGGGGTCGGTGGTGATGCCGGCGGCGGTTTTCGCGGGGCTTCTGGCGCCGCTTGGCCTGTCGGGGCTGCCGCTCAGTGTGATGGAGCTCGGCACGCGCTGGGTCCTCGGTGTCGCGCACTGGGTGGCGGGGCTGCGCGGTGCGCTTACGGGGGTCGTCGAGCCGCCGGGCTGGGCGCTGCCCGCGCTGGCGCTCGGGGCGCTTGCGATCATCCTGTGGCGCGGGCGGGCGCGCTGGGCCGGTGTCCCGGTGATGGTGGCCGCACTTGCGGGATGGTCCGCCGCCGAGCGCCCGGCGCTGCTGATTTCCGAGCCGGGCACGTTGATCGGTCTGATGACCGACGCGGGGCGGGTGCTCTCGAAACCCGGCGGCGAGGGGTTCGCGGCCGCGACCTGGCTCGAGAATGACGGCGATCTCGCCGATCAGGCGGCCGCCCATGCCCGGCCCGGCCTCTCGGGGCGCGAGGGCGCGCGCCGCTTCACCCTCGCGGGGCGCGATGTCGTCCACATCACCGGACGCGGCGCGCGGGCGCGGCTCGACGATCATTGTGCGCCGGGCCGGCTGGTGATTCTCGGCAATGTGCTCGGCGCCGCCGCACCGCCGCCGGAGCCCGCGCGCGCGCGGCGCGTGCCGGTGTCGGATCTCTCGCGGCTGCACCGCGCCGCCGGAAGCCGCGCCGTCTGCGAGGTGATCGATCGCAGCGTGCTTGTGCGCACCGGGGTGCTGGCGGTTCATGCAAGCGGTGGCGCGCTCGTTGCCGAAACCGCGCGGTCGCGGCGCGGCACCCGGCCCTGGACGGCTCAGTAGGAGCGGATGAGCCCCACGAGCCGGCCCTGCACATCGACCTGATCGTCGCGCAGCAGCCGCGTCTCATAGTCCGGGTTCGCCGCCTCGAGCGCGATCATCTTGCCGCGGGTGCGAAAGCGCTTGAGCGTGGCCTCCTGCCCCTCCACGAGGGCGACGACGATGTCGCCATTATCGGCGGTCGTCTGCTGGCGGATCACCACGATGTCGCCGTCATTGATCCCCGCCTCGATCATCGAGTCGCCCTTGACCTCGAGCGCGTAATGCTGCGCCTGCCCCGACAGCATCTGCCCGGGCACGCTGACATGGCTGGCGACCTCGCTGATCGCCTCGATCGGGGTGCCGGCCGCAATCCGGCCCATCACGGGCAGCTCCTGCGCATTGCCGCCCGGTGCGGCGGGCTCGGGGGCGGGCATCGCAGCGGGCGCCGGGGCCGCGCCGGTGTCCGTGCCGCCGACGACTCGGGGCTGGAATCCGTCCCCCATCAGCGAATCAGGGAGCTTGACGATCTCGATCGCGCGGGCGCGATGCGCGAGCCGGCGGATGAAGCCGCGCTCCTCGAGCGCGGTAATGAGCCGGTGAATGCCCGATTTCGACTTCAGGCTGAGCGCTTCCTTCATCTCGTCGAAGGAGGGCGGCACGCCGTCATGCTGCACACGGCGGTGAATGAATTCCAGAAGGTCGATCTGCTTTCGGGTCAACATCGGCGCTCTCCGTGGCGTGGCGGATCGGCACCGCCGTCAATGTTCTACAACTGTTCGCCATTTCGGTCAAGAACCCAGCGCGATGTACCGCGCCGGCTCGCCCGCCGCGCGCGCCGCGTCCCCCGCCGGGCGCAGGAGCAGCGCCTGCGCCTCGTTCAGCACGCTGAGCAGCGCGCTGTCCTGCCGCTCGAACGGGATGATCCGGGCGGGGCCGTCGCCGGTCTCGATTGTCGCGCGCATGTAATGCGCGCGCGGGCCATTGGCCGGGACATCGACCCCGAGCACACCCGCGCGCAGTGGTGGCGCCGGGTCCGCGCGTCCCAGCATCACGCGCAGCGCCGGGACCATGAAGAGATACCCGCACACGATCGCGGAGACCGGGTTACCGGGCAGGCCGAGCAGCATTGCCGCCCCGAGCCGCCCCGCCATCAGCGGCTTGCCCGGCCGCATCGCGACCTTGTAGAAGGCGCGCTCCATCCCGAGCTCGGCGGCGACGGGGCCGACGATGTCGTGATCTCCCGCCGAGGCGCCGCCGATGGTGACGATCATGTCCGCCCCTTCGGCGAGGGCGAGCACGCCGCGCAGGCTTTCGGGCGTGTCGCGCGCGATCGGCAGGAGCCGCGCCTCGGCGCCCTCGGCCTCGGCGATGGCCTTGAGCGCGAAGATGTTGGAGGCGATGATCTGGTCGGCGCGCGGCGTCTCGCCCGGCATCACGAGTTCGTCGCCGGTGGGCGCGAGCGCGATGACGGGACGCCGCCGCACCGGCACCCGCGCGACGTTCATCGCCGCCAGGAGCGCGAGCAGGCTCGGCGTGAGCGACTGCGGCGGGGTGATTTCCGCGCCGGCGGCGAAATCGCCGCCCGCCGCGCGCACATGCGTCGCCGCGCCGATATCGCCCAGCGTGATCGTCTCGCCCGCGCGGGTGACGTCCTCCTGGATGATGACGCGGTCGGTGCCCTCGGGCAGCGGCGCCCCGGTGAAGATCCGCACCGCCTCGCCGGGGCCCACGCGGCCGGCGAAGCCGTGCCCGGCCCCCGCCTCGCCGATGACGCGCAGCGTCGCGCCGGGCCGCGCCGCGGCCCCGTCCAAGGCATAGCCATCCATCGCCGAGGCGTCGAAGGGCGGTTGATCGCGCCCGGCCGTCACCGGATGGGCGAGCACGCGCCCCGCCGCCTGCGCCAGCCCGACCTCCTCGATCCCGACCGGCGCGGCGAGGGCAAGCACCTGCGCAAGCGCCTCCTCGACGGAGATCATCGCGGCGCCTCGAAACGGCCGGACTTGCCGCCCTCCTTCATCACGAGCCGCGTATCGGTGATGACCATGCCCTTCTCGACGGCCTTGAGCATGTCATAGACCGTCAGTGCGGCGACGGAGACGGCGGTGAGCGCCTCCATCTCCACGCCGGTGCGCCCGGTGGTGCGCACCTCGGCCTCGATGCGCACGCCGGGCAGCTCGGGATCGGCCCACAGCTCCAGCGCGACCTTGCTTACCGGCAGCGGGTGACACAGCGGCACGAGATCGGCGGTGCGCTTGGCGCCCATGATCCCGGCAAGCCGCGCCACGGCGAGCACGTCGCCCTTCTTCGCCGTGCCCTCGGTGACATGAACGAGCGTCTCGGGCGCCATGCGTACCGCGCCCTCGGCAATGGCGGTGCGTGCGGTCTCGTCCTTGGCCGAGACATCGACCATATGCGCGTCGCCCTTGGCATCGAAATGCGTCAGCCCCGCCATCAGCCGCCCCCGGCCACGAGCGGCCTGTTGAGCAGCGCGCGCGTCGCCGCGGCCACGTCGTCGGCGCGCATCAGGCTCTCACCCACGAGAAAGCGGCGCACCCCGTGGCGCGCCATGTCGGCGAGATCCTCGGGCGTGTGAAGCCCGCTTTCGGCGATGATCGCGCGGTCAGCGGGGACGCGCCGGGCGAGCTGGCGCGTGGTGTCGAGCGAGACTTCGAAGGTGTTGAGATCGCGGTTGTTGATTCCGATGAGCGGCGAGTCGAGCCGGGTCGCGCGGTCGAGCTCGGCGGCGTCATGCACCTCGATGAGCGCGTCCATCCCCCAGCGCCGGGCCGCGTCCTCGAGCTCGGCGGCCTGGGCATCCGACACGCTCGCCATGATGATCAGGATGCAGTCCGCTCCGAGCGCGCGCGCCTCGGCGACCTGGTAGGGGTCGTAGAGGAAATCCTTGCGCAGCACCGGCAGCGCACAGGCCGCGCGTGCGGCCCGAAGATGCGCCGGCGCGCCCTGAAAGGACGGCGTATCGGTGAGCACCGACAGGCAGGCCGCGCCCCCGGCCGCATAGGCCCGCGCCAGCGTCGCCGGGTCGAAATCCTCCCGGATCAGCCCGCGCGAGGGGCTGGCCTTCTTGATTTCGGCGATCAGCCCGTAGCCGCGAGGCGTCGCCGCGCCGAGCGCGCGCGCGAAACCGCGCACGGCGGGGGCGGCGCGCGCCTCGGCCTCCATGGCGGAAAGCGGGCGGGCGGCCTTGGCCGCGGCGATCTCCTCGAGCTTGTAGCTCTTGATCCGGTCCAGAATGGTGCTCATGGCAGGGGTGTAACCCGCCGCGCGCGCCGCGGTAAAGACACTTCGCGACAGCATGCGCCGAGCGTCGGTCCGCTCCCGACAAGGGGCCGGCTTCGCGCCCCGCCGCTCAGGCCGCGCGCCGCGCCGCCAGCGTCACCAGCACCAGCGCGGCCACCGCGAGCGCGAGCGCCGTGGCGATCAGGAGCGGCGCATCACCCAGCCCGAGAAGCGCCGCCCCCAACACCGGCCCCGCCGCCGAGGCCGCAAGGCTCGGCACCGCGATCACGCCTGCGACCGCGCCGAAGGACTCCTCGCCCAGCATCTGCGCCACCATCACCGGCCGAAGGATCGTGAGCACCCCGAGCGCCGCGCCCTGCAAGAGCGCGAAGGCGAAGACCAGCACCGGCGACAGCCCCGCCGCCATGAGCGCGAGCGACGCCGCGATCATCCCCGCGATGGTCAGCCGCGTCGCCAGCTCCGAGCTGATCCGCGCTTCGAGCCGCATCAGCACGAGCCGCCCGATCACCTGCGACGGCCCGACGAGCGACGCGGCGAGCACCGCGACGCCCCGCGCCGCGCCCTGCTCGATCAACACCGGGACGAGGAAATTGATCAGCACCCAGTGATTGAGGCTCAGCAGCGCGAATACCGTCATCAGGAGCCAGAAGGTGGGCCGCCGGAGGGCCGCGTGCAGCCCGGCGCGCGCGTCGGCGGGGGCGGCGGGCGGCGGGCTGGCATGGTGCAGCCGGCGCGCCGCGACGAGATGCAGCGGCGCGACGATCAGCGCCATCGCCGCCGCCGCCGCCCAGACCGCCCCGCGCCAGCCGACGAGATCCGCGAGCACCGCGCCCGCCGGAAAGGCTAGGCTCGAGGCGAACCCGGCCACCAGGGTGACGCGGATGATCGCCGGGCGCGCCGCGGCCCCGAAACGGCGCACCAGCACCGCAAAGCACACCTCGTAGAGGCTCGCCGCCTGCGCCAGCCCGATCACGGCCCAGGCCGCGAGATAGCCCGCCGGGGTCTCGGCGAGGGCGAGCCCGGCAAGCGCCACAGCTCCCACAAGGGCGCCGCCGCCCATCAGCGCGGGGCCAAAGCCGCGATCCACAAACCGCCCCGCCACCGGCGCGAGCCCCGCCGCGATCACCACCGCCAGCGTCGGCCCCGCCGCGAGCGTCCCGCGCCCCCAGCCGAGCGCGGACTCCAGGCTCAGGATCAGCGCCGGGAAGATGTAGAACAGGCTCGCATAGCCCAGCGTCTGCCCGCAGGCGAGCATCCACACCGGGGCGGCGCGGTCGGGTGATGGCATCACGGTCCCTCCGTGGCGCCCCTGATCGGCCGCCACCACGGGCATGTCAATGCGATAATTCTAGAAATATCGTAGCGAAGAGTCACAGACCGTAGAGCGAGGTGAACTTCGCCTCGAGATAGTCGAGAAGCGGCGCCTCGGAGATCGCCGCCCCGGTGGCCGCCTCGATCAGCGCGCGTGGCTCCTGCAGGCCGCCGTGGCGCTGCACCTGCGCGCGCAGCCATCCCGTCGCCGCCGAGGGGTCGCCGCGCGCGAGATCGGCGTCGAGACCCGGCAGATCGGCGCGCAGCGCCGCGTGCAGGCATCCGGCATAGACATTGCCGAGCGCATAGGTCGGGAAATAGCCGAACAGCCCCACCGACCAGTGCACGTCCTGCAACACCCCCTGCGACGGCCGTGCCACCGGCACGCCGAAATCGGCCGCGAAGCGATCGTTCCACGACGCCTCGAGATCGCGCGGGGCGAGATCCCCCCTGATCATCGCGCGCTCGAGATCGAAGCGCAACATGATGTGCAGGTTGTAATGCAGCTCGTCGGCCTCGGTGCGGATCGGTCCCGCCCCGACGCGGTTGACGGCGGCGTAGAAGGCATCGGCATCCGCCGCGCCCACATCGCCGAAGGCCGCCTCCATCGCCTCGAACAGCCAGCCGCAGAACGCCGCCGAGCGCCCGAGCTGGTTCTCGTAAAGCCGGCTCTGGCTTTCATGCACGCCCATCGACACGCCCTGACCGACCGGGGTGAGGGCGAAGGCCGGGTCGATCGACTGCTCGTAGGTGGCGTGACCGGTCTCGTGGATGGTGGAGTAAAGGCAGTTGAACGGATCGGCGGTGTCCACCCGCGTGGTGATGCGCACATCCGCGCCGCCACCCGAGGAGAAGGGATGCACGGCCAGATCGAGCCGCCCGCGGTTGAAATCATAGCCGAACCGCTCGGCGAGGTCGCGCGCCAGGGCGAGCTGCGCGTCGCGGCCATACCAGCCGGTCAGCGCGGCGGGCCGCGGCGCGCCGAGAACCCGGTCGCGCAGCGCCTTGAGGCGCGGGCGCATGCGGTCGAACAGCGCCGCGATCTGCGCGCCGGTGGCCCCCGGCTCGTAGTCGTCGAGCAGCGCGTCGTAGGGATCGCCACCGAGCGCCGCGGCCTCCTCGCGGCGCAGGCGCAGCACCTCGGTCAGATGCGGCAGGAAGGCGGCCACGTCATCGTCGCGCCGGGCCTCGGCCCAGACCCCCTGCGCGACGCTGGTGGCGCGCGCAATGGCGCTCGCGAGCTCGGCGGGCACCTTGCAGGCGCGGTCATGCTCGCGCCGGATCAGCCGTATCTGCGCCGCGCCCGCCGCATCCGGCGGCGTGGCCGCGGCCAGCCAGTCGGCCAGCCGCGGATCGGTCTTGCGCGCATGCAGCACCGTTTCGAGCGCGCCGATCTCCTCGGAGCGCTGCGCCGCCGCGCCGCGCGGCATCATCGTTTCCTGATCCCAGTGCAGCCGCCCCATCACCTGCGCCAGCGCCATCGTCTCGCGGGCATGGGCCAGAAGCGCGTCATAGTCGGTCATGTCAGGCCCTCAGGGTTTGCGCGGGCGGAAATTGCGCGAGGAAGCGCGCGCGGATGATCAGCACGAAGAGCACGATGGCGAGCCCCTGATGCGCGATGGCGAGCTGCCACGGCGCGGCATGGATCACCGTCGCGATGCCGAGCACGAGCTGCGTGAGCAGCGCCGCCCCGGCAAGGTGAAACGCCGTGCGCGTGCCGGCATAGGCGCTCGCCCGCCCGCGCCACCACACGACCATCCCGAACGCCACGAGCAGATAGCCGAGCGCGCGGTGAATGAACTGCGTCAGGCCCGGGTTCTCGAAGAGGTTGCGCCAGACAGGCTCCAGATCGAAGGCGTTGGGCGGGATGATCTGCCCGGCCATCAGCGGCCACTCCGGAAAGGCCCGCCCGGCCTCGATGCCTGCCACCAGCGCGCCGGTGACGATCTGCAGAAAGGCAAAATACATCCAGCTGGTCGTGAGCCCGGAAAGCCGCCCTTCGCGTGCGCGCCGCGCCTGCATCAGGTCCGCCGCGCTGCGCCCCATGGACATGACATACCACGCCAGCAGCCCGAGGATCACGAAGGCGAGCCCCAGATGCACCGCCAGCCTGTAGGAGGCCACCGCGATCATCCCGTCCTCGAGCCCGGAGGCCACCATCCACCAGCCGATCGCGCCTTGCAGCCCGCCGAGCGCGCCGAGCCCCAGCAGCCGCGGCGTCCAGCCGGCCGGGATCCTGCGCGCGATCAGGAATCCGAAGAACCCGACCGCCCAGACTAGCCCCACCAGCCGGCCGAGCTGCCTGTGCCCCCACTCCCACCAGTAGATGACCTTGAATTCCTCGAGGCTCATGCCCCGGTTGACCAGCTCGTATTGCGGGATCGCGCGGTAGCGTTCGAACTCGGCCTGCCAGTCGGCGTCCGACATCGGCGGGATGGCACCCGTCATCGGCGCCCATTCCGTGATCGACAGCCCTGACCCCGTCAGCCGGGTCAGCCCGCCCACCACGATCATCGTCGCCACCAGCGCGAACAGGCTCATCAGCCACAGCCGGATCGCGCGGCGCGCGCCCTGGCCGCGCGCAATCAGCCCGCCCTGCGGTGCCTCGGCGGGCCGGGCCGCCTCGCCGACTTCCTCGAAGATGCTGCGTTTTCGGGACATCCGTGCCTCCGTATCGGCGCAAGGGTAGGGGGCGGGGCGGGGCGCTTCAAGAACCGCCGCGCCGGGCCATATGCCGCAGCATCCCGTGCAGCATCTGCACATCCGCGCGCGTGAGCGCGAGCCGCGCGAACATCGCGCGCATGTTGCGCTTCATTCCCGGCGCCTTGTCGGGCGGGAAGAAATACCCCGCCGCGTCCAGCGTCTCCTCGTAGCGGTCGCCGAGCCGCTCGATCTCGATGGCCTCGGCCATGTCCGTCTGCGCGCGCGCGTCGATCTCGGGCGGCGCCGCAGCACCGCCCCGGCGCCATTCATAGGCCATGAGCAGCACGCATTGCGCGAGGTTGAGCGAGGCGAACTCCGGATCGACGGGCACCGACACGATCGCATCCGCGCGCGCGATCTCGTCATTCTCGAGCCCGGCGCGCTCGGGGCCGAAGACCACGGCCACGCGCTGACCCGCCGCGATCAGCGCGCGCGCATCGGCCATCGCGCGCTCGGGGGTCAGGACCGGCTTGACCATGCCGCGCGGCCGCGCAGTGGTGGCGAGCACATAGTGACAATCGCCGATCGCGGCGGGCAGGTCATCGAAATGCCCGGCCGCGTCGAGTACCCGGCCCGCGCCGCTCGCCGTGGCGGCGGCACGGGCGCTGGGCCAGCCCTCGCGCGGGGCGACGACGCGCATCCGGCCGAGCCCGAAATTGCGCATCGCCCGCGCGGCCGCGCCGATATTCTCGCCCATCTGCGGGCGCACCAGGATCATCGCCGGGGTCGGGGTGTCGCCATCCATCGCGCGTCTCCGTTGCCGCACGGGGCATACGGCGCGGCGCCTGCGGGCGCAATGGCCGGGCGCTGTTGCCGCGCGCGCGGCGGGCGGCTAAGAGAGCGCCCGGAGGCCCCCATGACCGAGCAGCCGCAACTCTACCTCATCGCCCCGCCCGATTTCGACGCGGACAGCCATGGCGCCGCGCTCAAAGCGATCCTCGACGCGGTGCCGGTGGCCTGCCTGCGCTTTGCCCCGGCGAGCCGTGACGAGGCCGCGATCACCCGCGCCGCCGACGCGCTGCGCGAGATCGCCCATGGCCGCGATGTCGCGCTGGTGATCGCCGATCACCTGATGCTTGCCGAGCGGCTCGGCCTCGACGGCGTGCACCTGACGGACGGCGCGCGCAGCGTGCGCAAGGCGCGCAAGGCGCTCGGCGGCGACGCGATCATCGGCGCCTTCTGCGGCACGAGCCGCCATGACGGCATGACGGCGGGCGAGGCCGGGGCGGATTACGTCGCCTTCGGCCCGGTCGGCGCGACGGCGCTCGGCGACGGCAGCCGCGCCGAGCATGACCTGTTCGCCTGGTGGTCGGAGATGATCACCCTTCCGGTGGTGGCCGAGGGCGCGCTCACCCCGGCGCTGGTGGGCGGGCTTGCGCCCGTGGCCGATTTCCTCGCCATCGGCCCGGAGATCTGGGAGGCGGACGACCCGAACGCCGCGCTCGACGCGCTTCTCGCCCCGCTCGACGTCCCCGCCGGCTGAGTTCAGCCGTCGTCGAACAGCCCCGCATCGGCGGCCGCGCGGCGCAGCGCGCGCGCCTTGTTGACGGTCTCCTCCCATTCGGCCTCGGGGTCCGAGTCCTGCACCACGCCGCCGCCGGCCTGGATGTAGAGCGTCTGGTCCTTGAGCACGGCGGTGCGCAGCGCGATGCACATATCCATCTCGCCATTGGCGGCGAAATACCCCACCGCGCCGCCATAGACGCCGCGCTTTTCGGGCTCGAGCTCGTCGATGATTTCCATGGCGCGCACCTTGGGCGCCCCCGACACCGTCCCCGCCGGCAGCCCGGCCAGAAGCGCCGAGAGCGCGTCCTCGCCGTCCGCGAGCTCGCCAACGACATTCGAGACGATGTGCATCACATGGCTGTAGCGCTCGATGATGAACTCCTCGGTGGGGCGCACCGTGCCGATCTTGGCGACCCGGCCGACATCGTTGCGTCCCAGATCGAGCAGCATCAGATGCTCGGCCAGCTCCTTCTCGTCCGAGAGAAGGTCTAGCTCCAGCTCGCGGTCCTCCTCGGGCGAGGCGCCGCGCTTGCGGGTGCCGGCGATGGGGCGGATCGTCACCTCGCCGTCGCGCAGCCGCACGAGGATCTCGGGCGACGCGCCGATGACCTGGAAGCCCCCGAAATTGAAGAAGAACATGAAGGGCGAGGGGTTGGTGCGGCGCAGGCTGCGATAGAGCGCGAAGGGCGGGCGCGCGAAGGGCTGCGCCCAGCGTTGCGAGGGGACGACCTGGAAGATGTCGCCGGCGCGGATATACTCGCGTGCGCGCTCCACGGCAGCGGTGTAGGCCGCGCGCGTGAAATTCGAGGCCGGTTCGCCGTCCTCGGCGGCGCGGCCGAGCCCGCGCCCGGCGCGCGGCGGCTGGCGGTCGAGATCGCGCACCGCGTCCATCACCCGCTCGGCGGCGCGGGCATGGGCCTCCCTGGCGCCGAGCGCGGGATCGTGCCAGGCTGGCGCGCAGATCGTGACCTCGCCCTTGACGTTGTCGAGCACCGCGATGACGGAGGGGCGCATCAGCACCGCGTCGGGCAGGCCGAGCGGATCCGGGTTCACATCGGGCAGCCGCTCCACCAGCCGCACCATGTCATAGCCGAGATAGCCGAACAGCCCCGCCGCGATCGGCGGCAGCCCCTCGGGCATCTCGATGCGCGACTCCGCAATCAGCCGGCGCAGCGAGCTCAGCGGGTCGTCCGGCTCGGGCGCGAAGGCGTCGGGGTCGAAGCGGGCCTCGCGGTTGATGCGCGCCTGCGTGCCGTGGCATTGCCAGATCAGGTCGGGCTTCATGCCGACGACCGAGTAGCGTCCGCGCACCTCGCCGCCGGTGACCGATTCGAGCATGAAACTGTCCGGGCGCGCCTCGGCGAGGCGCAGCATCAGCGAGACCGGCGTGTCGAGATCGGCGGCGAGGCGGAGATGCACGAGCTGGTGACGCCCGGCGGCCCAGCCTGCCGCGAACGCCGCCGCAACCGGCGTCAGCTGCGTGCTCATCGCAGGCCGGAATGCACGGCGTCGATCGCCGACTGATCGAGCGAGATCCCCGCCTCGTCCTGCAGCGCCTGCGCGTAGAGCATGAAGATGTCCTCGGACATGGTCTGGCGGGTCTGATCGGCGAGCATTTCGCGCAGTTCGGCGAGGTCCGGATCGTCCTCGGCGGGCGGCATCACCTCGTCGACGCGCAGCACGAAGACCGCATCCGCATCGCGCACCACCCGCGTCTCGCCCGGCTCGAGATCGAAGACGCTTTCCATGAGGTCGCCGGGCGCGCCCTCGATGAAGGCATCGCGGGTCATGCCCTCGAATCGCTCGGGCATGAGCCCGGCCTCGTCGAAGCCGGTGCCGTCGGCGATCTCGCCGGCGAGTTCCTCGGCGCGCTCGGCCAGCTCCTCGACGATCTGCGCGCGCTCCCAGTCATCGATGACCTGAACCATCACATCCTCGAGCGGTTCGGGCTCGGCCGGCACGATCTCGTCGAGGCGCAGCGCGAAGAGCCCGTCGCCATCGAGCGTGCGCAGCTCGGGAAAATCGTCCTCCTCGACGGCTTCGGCGGCTTCGCGAAAGCTCTCGTAACCCGCGATCTCGGCGTCGCTGTCGCCGGTGTAGTCGATCTCGCCGAGCTCCATCACCGTCTCCTCGGCGATCTCCTCGAGCGTCGCCCCGGCGGCGAGCAGGTCGTCGAATTCGTCCCGGCGCTGGTCGATGAAGCGCGCGGCGCGGTCGCGGGCGTATTCGTCGCGCAGCTCATCGCGCACATCCTCGAAGTCGATCTCCTGCGCATCGAGCACAGCGTTCATGCGAAACAGCGCCGGCCCGAGCGAGGTCTCGACAGGCCCGACAATGCCGGGCTCCTCGAGATCGAACACCGCATCGCCCGCATCGCCGAGCGCGGCGCGCGTGACGTCGCCCATATCGGTATCGGCGAGGTCGAGCCCGCGCTCCTCCACGATCTCGGCGAAATCTGCCTCGCCCGCCTCAATGCGCGCCGCCGCGTCCTCCGCGGTCTCGGTATCGGGAAACACGAGCCGTTCGACGAGCCGGCGCTCGGGCTGGCTGTATTCGTCGGAGCGCTCCTCATACATCTCGCGCAGCGCGTCCTCGTCGACCTCGATCTCCTCCAGCACCATCAGCGGCGTGACCCAGGCATAGGTGATGCGCCGCGCCTCGGGGCGAGTGTAGTCGTCGATGTTGTCCTCGTGGAACGCCTCGAGTTCGGAGTCGGTCGGGGAGGAAATATCCTCCTCGAGGTCATCGGAATCGAGCCGCGCGAGCGAGAAGTCGCGCCGCTCGCCGACATAGGTCATGATCGCGTCCATGAAGCTGTCGGGCTGGCGCGCGCCGCCGAGCACGGCGGTCTGCAGGATGTCGCGCGCGACCTCGCGGCGCAGCTCTTCCTCGAACTCGCTCTCGCTGAGCCCCTGCTGGCGCAGGATCTGCCGGTAGGCCTCGCGGTCGAAGCCGCCATCGACACCCTGGAAGCCCTGGATCGAGGTGATCTCGCGGGCGATGAAGTCGTCACCCACGGACAGCCCCATCCTGTCGGCCTCGTTCTCGAGTGCGGCGCGGGTGACGAGATCGCGCAGGATATCCTGGTCGATGCCCTGCTCGCGCATTTCGGCGATGCTCATCGAGTCGCCGTCCTGCGCCATCTGCTGCTGGCGCTGCTGCAGGGCGGAGGCGTAGTCCTGCGCGGAGATCTCGCGATCGCCCACCGAGCCGATGCTGCGCACCGAGCCACCGAAACCGTCCACCCCAAAGCCCGCGAGCCCGATGATCAACAGCCCGAGGATGATCCAGACGAAGAAATTCGCCGTCTTGCCGCGTGCCTTCGCCATGAGTTCCTCCGAGCCGTGCCTGCGCGTCCGGCCCCGTGTGTAAGGGCTTGCCGGAGGCGGGGCAAGCCGTCAGGGCAGGCGCATCGGCGCGCCGCCCTTCTGCATTTCGGCGTCGCATCGCCGGGGGCGCAGGACCGGCTTGCGCCCTTGCGCCGCATGAGCCTAGGGGCTGAAGGCG
>LFCJ01000285.1_pt1 | contig 30436 bp, 29 predicted proteins | sample 643141 | NCBI WGS metagenome assembly LFCJ01 (sample SAMN03766243, study PRJNA286221) | soda lake metagenome | biome: soda lake; feature: Kulunda steppe; material: water; isolation source: sample B1-Br-g2 brine of Lake Bitter-1 | place: Russia: Kulunda steppe | collected 2010-07
AGGCCCCGCCAAAGCGGTACGTTCGCCACTTCTTCCACGCGACAGTCCACGAACCTCGCGATCGGTGGACACATACTGTCACCGACGGCGGCGGGGAGCACGGCTTCGAGTTCGAGTTCCGGTGGGTCGACCCGTCGACCGCCCAGGAGTTTGCTCTCGACCTCGATGACTACCTCCATCTTCTGCCGAGTGCACCCACTCCCGCTGAGGCTGCACACGCCGCGGATTGAACGGTTCGGTGGGACGAGACATCATCGGCGGGAACTGCTCGTAGCCCTCTCCTCCCGTGCCGATTCGCCACGTTCCGTCGGGAATACCTCGAAAACGGGCTCGGTACTCTCAGAACGCGTTCCGTGCCCGAGTGAGTAGCGACGGCGATTCGCTGAGTCGCGCCCAGAGGAACAACGCGGGCGGCAGTGCGACAACCGCGGCGATGAACGAGTAGAACACGCTCAGCGCCATCAACAGCCCGAAGTCTCCGAGCACGGGCGTAATCGCGAGCGCGAGTGCTCCCGTCCCGAGCGACGTCGTCAACATGCTGCCAGCGAGTGCCCCGCCGGTGCCAGACAGCGTCGTCGTCAGCGCCGCAAGCGTCTCCTCGGGGCGCGTATACTCGTCGACGAACCGTGCGGTGATGTGGACCGAGTAGGCGATCCCAATCCCGATGGAGATCGAGAGGATCGTCGCCGTCAACGCGTTTAGCGGCATCCCGAGTGCGCGCATCGTCCCGATTAACGAGGCCACAGCGATCAGGATCGGGAACACGTTGACGATCCCGAGCAGCGGCTTCTGTTCGAGGAGGCCGTAGGCGATGACGAGGAACACCCCTGTGAGGACGATTGCGAGCAGCAACCCCTGAATCGCCGACTCGAAGATCGTGTCGCTGATCACGTCGAAAATGATGATACTTCCCGTCGCGGTCGCGCCGTAGCGAAACTCCGCAGCGAACGCTCCCGCGTCGTCTGCAACCTCGCTCTGGGAGGCTTCAGCATCGACTTCGTACTCGAGTTGTGCGCCGCGTCGATCGGACGTGAGATACTGTTCGGCCTGCGAGCCGGCCGGCGAGGCGAACAGTTCGTCGTAGATCAGATCGAGGTTCCGATCCGGGATCCCGTTGTCGTTCCGATCGTTGCGGTCGACGAGAGCGGCGAACTCGGGATCTCGCTCCGCCTGGGACTGGATCACCGTGACGATGCTCTGTGACTCGGCTCGCCCACCGTCACCGACGGCCAGACTGTCTGGTGGGTCGTCGTTCGGGGCGACGAGCGCTTCGAGTGCGTGATCCTCCTCGAACGGTCCTTCGGCATATATTGTAACTGAGGCGTCCTGGTCCGCGTCGAACCGGTCTTCGAGCAGGTTGATCGTCGACGTGACGGTGTACTCGCCGGGGGCAAACGGCTCCGGAATATACTGGACGTAGGCCGGTTCCTCCTCGGGCGGGAGGAAATCGTCCTCGTCGAACGAGGTGTCGACGCCCGCACCATAGACGGCCATCCCGCCACCGAAGACGAGCAACGCGACGACGAACAGGACAGGTGCCCGGCTGCCGATCGTTGCCGGCACTGACAGCAGCCGTCCGAGCGCCGACTCCTCGTTGGCGATCGGTGTCGAATTGAATTCGGGCACACCGAAGCGATCGCGCAGACGATCGACTTCGAGCTTCGCCGCTGGCAGGAACAGCCCGAAAATAAGGAATGTGAAGATAATGCCGACGCTTGAGACGAGCCCCATGTTTCGGATGGGGTCGAGGTCCGAGATGACGTTCGCGCCGAACCCGAAGACGGTCGTCACGGTTACGATGACGAACGCGATCATCAGCTGGTTGTTCGCGGTCCGCATCGCCGTCACGGCGTCATACCCCTGGACGGTCTCCTCACGATACCGGTTGATGATATGGATCCCGAAATCGACCCCGACGGCGAGCAACAGGACTGGGACGGAGATCATCTGCTGATCGAAGGGAATCCCTGAGTAACCCAGAAAGCCGAACGTCCAGACGATCGTCAACAGGAGCGCGAGCAGCCCCAGTGCGAGATCGATCGGATCCCGGTAAGCGACGACTAAGAATCCGAGCAACAGGGCCACGACAACCGGCATCACGATCAGCATGGAGTCGCCGATGATGTTTCCGAACTCGTTCTGGACGATCCCTTCGCCGAACGCGCGGATGTCTGCTGGTTCGTCGCCGGCGAGCGAGTCGACCGTCGTCTGCAACTCGGCAAGATCGTCGTTGTCGAACCCCTGTGGCACGTCGTGAGTGACGACAGTGACCGATGCCGATGCCGAGCCCTCGTTGGCATTGAAATCCGACGAGAGAACGCCAGCGAAGGCAGGGTTGTCCCCAGCCCCCCTGACGGCCTGGCGGACCTCCGACTCCGTCGATCGTTCGACGGCCCGGCGCTGTTCGGCCGCCGTCTGTGCTTCGGGATCGAGTGACTGTGCAACGATCGTCGCCGGCCCGGCCGCCGACTCGACCCGGAGGTCGTCACGCTGCTCGATCCGTTCGAGCACGGCGAGCATGTGAAGCAGTTCTCCGCGGGTCAACACGTCGTTCCCGACGTGGATCAGCTGCGTCGTCTCGTCGTCGACCGCGAACGGCCCCTCGAACTCATCGTTGATCGCATCGAGTGCCTGCTGTTCGGGCAGGTCTTCTGCGAACGCGTCCGTCGCCCCGTCTTCGGACTCGATCGCCGACATTCCGCCGGCCAACAGGGCAGTACAGATCAGGAAGGCGACTACGACGGTCCGCGATCGGGTGACGATCGTCTCGTTGACGCGGGCTGTCGCCGCCTCGATGCGTGCCGCTGAATCCATCCGATCAGCCCCGTCGGTAGATGTACGCGCCGGCACCGGCTCCGACACCGGTGAGGACGATCAATCCGACAAAGAGCCACGGGAACCCACCGCTCCCTTCGGTGACCTGAATCGCGACTCGGGTCGTATCAGAGAGCTTGCTCGTTCCCCGCTCGTCGTCGTACCTGAAGTCGAACGAGACCGGATAGGTTTTGACAGTTGCCGTTCCGTCGGCCTCGAGTTCGAATGTCAGCGTGACCGTTTCACCAGGAGCGAGCTCCTCAATGAAGCCCTCATCGTCGCTGCTATCGAGCGGATCGTTCGCGAACAGCCGTGCCTCGACGTCCGTGACGGTCTGATCGAGGTTGTTCGTCACCTCGACGTCGACAAGCTTGTCCTCACCAGCTTCGATCTCCCTATCGAGTACGTCGACGAGGAACTGATCGCGCTTCGGCGCAACGTCGACGCCGAGTTCGACGTCCTCGTAGAGCCGTTGTTCGAGGTCTGCGTTGCGATACTGAACAGCGACGTCGAGCGACCGTGACACCGGTTCGGCCTCGCCACGGATCTCGAGTGGCAGTCGGAACGATTCCGATTCGCCGGCTTCAAGCGAGCCGACGGATACCGACTCTTCGATCGGGATCACGTTCGACGACTCGTCGGTATACCTGAGGACGACGTTTTCAGCGGTGTTCGGACCGCGGTTCGTGAGGACGCCATGAACGTCACCGTCTTCACCGACGTACAGTTCGGAATCGACATCAGAGAGCCCGAACCGCTGCTTTGCCTCCGGGATCACGCCGACGGACGGGCTTTCGTCGACTCGCTGGAGTCCATCTGGCGTTTTGAACTGAACGGTGCCATCGAGCGTGTACTGGCGCTGGGTCGTGTCGTCAGGGATTACCACATCATAGCTCACAGACGTTTTCTCGCCGGGATCGAGGTCGCCAATCCGTACAGAATCGCTGGCGCTCTCACCAAAGAGGAAGTTACCGCTCTGTGATTCGAGGGCGAGGGTCGCGTCCGTCGCACGATCGGAGCCGGTGTTCTCGACGGTAGCCTCGAGCGTGCCGCGATCGCCGATCTGGGCATCTGTCTTTGCGTCGGTGATCCGGAAGCGAGCCTCGTCGTCGACCTCGACTTCGACTGTCGTCGAGAACGAGTCCGTACTGTCGGTAGTTGTCCCACGGCTCGACTGCTCGCTCGTGTAGGAGTAGGCGACGTCGACGTTGATCTCGTACGTTCCGGCCTCGACATCCTGTGGGACGTCTATCGCGATCGGGATGTCGCGGGGCTGACTCTCTGAGACGGGACCTATCGCTGTCTCCCCAGTGTTAACGGTCAGTGGCGTTCCGTCAGCGTCGGCTTCGACACGGACGTTTCGGGCGGTCGTAACGATTTCTCGGGCGGACGATGGGCCCGTGATGATCGAACCGTCGTTCGTGAGTTGGAGGGTAACCTCGTTTGTCTGACCGGGTTGGACAGTTGGCGCTGGAACGTGAAGGTCCAGATCCGGAGAACCACGGACGAGAACCGTCTCCTCGCCCGCTTGAAGCGATTGGTTATCGGCAAGCTGGGACTGACTGGTGGTCTGTGCCCCAACACCAACGGTCATTCCGATTCCGGAAGAAAATAACAGCAAGACCATCGCGACGACGAGGAATGAACGGCCGGTCATTGTCGTCGGCCACCTGTTATGTGCACACTCCATGTCGCCCGAAAACGGCACGACGACCCCACATCGAAGCACCGTCCGCGGGCCGAACGGTGACGAATGTCTTCGCAATCCATACTGTGATCAAGAATAGAAGAATCAAAAACGTTTTGATTCATAGACTTCTATCTATTGTAATGCGTGACGAGTATATGACCGGGGCCGACGGGTCGGAAAACGATGCGGTCACGGACAGCAGTGCACGAACAGGAAGCGATACACTCTGGATCACCTCACCGCTAGAACGAACGGGACAACAGGCTCCCCACAAGACAGTCACGAGCGCGGGCAAATGAGGGGGTTCAGTGATGAGGAGCGCGATCGGATTAGAGCGGAACTTATCGAGGCCGGCGGCGAGCTGTTCGCGCAGTTTGGACTCGAGCGGACACGAATTAAAGACGTTACCGACGAGGTCGGCATCGGGACGAGCACGTTCTACCAGTTTTTCGACTCGAAGGAGGCGCTCTATATCGAGGTGTTGCTCACTGAACAGGCGCGTCTCGACGAAACGCTCGACACAGCTGTCGCGCAATCGGACGACCCACGCGAACAGGTTCGTCTCACACTGGAGACGATGCTCGACGCAATCGAGTCGAATCCGCTCATTCGGCGGCTCATCGTCGAAGGCGAACTCCGATCGCTCCAGCAACACCTCTCCGAAGCCGAACGGCGGGCACTCACCGAGGAGGTGTACGCCGGCAGCCTCAGCTACGTCGACGAATGGACCGAGCACCCATCCTTTCGCGCCGTCGACCCGGAGCTCGTATACGGGCTACTACGGGCGCTCGTGTTCGTCACCCGAAGCAAGGACGTCTTCGAAGAAGCAGAGACGGTCGCCCAGTACGACGAGGTTCGTGCGCTCCTCATCGACGTCATCGTCGATGGACTGTTCACCGACAACTGAGCCGACGGATCCGCGCTCGGCCGATCGCTACCGACTCCCGTCCCCACGGGCCGCCGATCTTCGGCCACTCACTTCGAAAGGGCCCGCTCGACCGCGGTTGCGACGGTTCTAGCTTTCTCCGCGAGAGCGTCGGAGAGCACTCCTTCCGCGACGGCGTCTGCCAGTTCGTCCTCGTCGACGATCGCGACCGTGCCATCAGGCCGCTTGATAACGTCGATGTAGAGGTCGACGTACCGGGCACAGTCGGGGAACAGTTCGACCGGGGTACAGACGTTGACGTACGTCCCTTTCGGCGTTCCCTCGCGATCTTTGTACGTCGTCGGATACCACCACCGACCCTCACGGAACTTCGTCACGGCAACGTCGCCGTCCGTTTTTGGCACCCCGAGAGCGTCGTAGCTGCCACCGCCGCGCATCGATCGTTCGAGCGTCACCGAGCCGTCGCTCTCCCAGTTCGTGATCGTCCCTCGACCGAGCGAAATGAGCCGCCCATCGGGCTTGCCGTGCCCGATCTCGATACGATCGCCTGCCGTCGGCCCGAACTGCCGAGAGACGGCGGCGAACGGGAAGCTGTCGCGTCCGGTATCGCCAGTGCCATCGTCGCCCTCGGTCCCTGTAGAGCCACAGACGGCCTCTGCGAAATCTACGGCCGCGCTCGCGGCCCGATCGGCCGCTTTCGTCCGGTGGTGGCCCGCCATCGTCGCCGCCACCTTGCGTCGCGCTTCGTCGAGTGCGAAGCGGGACTCGCGACCGAACCAGAGCCACGCCGTCCGCTGTGGTGTTGCCAGTCGGCCGGGCTCGCTGGGTTTGTCTGGAGCGTCCGCGAGCGCGGTTTTGAGCGTCTCGACCCGATCGACGGCCCGATCGAGTGCGCGTTCCATCGTTTCGAGATCGACGTCGGCCGCACTGGGCTGCCAGCGCAGCCCCCAACCGTCGGGGACATCGGTCGAGAGGAGGTCGGTCATCCCGACGAGTTCGTCCGCTCGCTCACCGCGGAGCGCTGCCGAGACGCCGGTGCGATCGCGCGAGAGCGTACAGAGACCACCGTCAACCGACATCGAGGGAGCCACGCGAGGCCGATCGTCGTCCCACAGGGGCGCTGGCTCCGCGACCTGTACACGGTAGCGGTTCCCGGTGTCGACGTAGCCATCGACATCGTCGTAGTCGAGATACCCCTGCCGCCCGTCGCCGAGGTCGACGACGGCACCACCGCCACCGTCCGCTTCGATCACGTCGCAATCGAACACCGCCCCACGAGGCACCTCAGCGTCCCAGTGGAACGTATCGATCGAAAGGACGGCGAGTTTGTCGACGACAGACGCAACCGAGTTGGGTTCCCCCGAGATCTCGACGCCCTGTCTGTCGCGCGTGGTCTCGATCGCAACGTCGGCTGGGACGGGCGCAAACGATATCGAAAACCGGTTCTGGATCGGCTCCGATGCCTGGACGACCTCGAACCCGTTTTCGTCTAGCAGCTGCGTGAGTGCCGTCGTGTAGATGCCACGGATCCGAACTGTGGTCGTGTCCGTGCTCGGTGTCTGAGTAGTCTCTGACATGTGGCTCACTGGAGTCGCTCCCGATCGGCTGCAAACCGGACGCGATCGTGAACCGTCGGACCGAGCGTCAGTTCGACCGACCCGTCGTCGAGGAGTCGACCGTCCTCGACGTAGACGCCCCAGCTGTCGAATCGGAGCCAGCCGCGCATCTCGTCGGCGTGGGTCGTGAGATCGAGCGAGTCGACGGTGTGCTCGGGATACTCGGCTCGCGAGTGAGCCATCTCCATGTCCGAGTAGACCGTCTCGTGGTCGTCGAAAAACGCCTCGAGTGCCGCTACGTCCTCGGCGACGGCCTCGACGACTGCCTCGGAGGCAGCCCTGAGCTCGTCGGTGTCGAGTCCGACTTCCCGGAGCGCCTGCTGTGTGCGCTGGTCAAAGTGCATACTGGCAGGTTCGGACGGGAGGCCTTTGTGAATTCCGAGTCCGGCCCGGTCTATCCGGCTCGCGTTCCGCCGGTTTCGATCGAAGCGGGCCGACGCCTCGCCGAACGCTTACCGGACCGGAGCCCGTAGCGGCTGCTATGCAGCCCAGGCGTGACCCGGTCGAACGAGCCAGCGACGAGGAGTCAGACCTGTACGACGTCTCGACATGGGAGCCCCGATCGACCGTCGATCACTTCTCGTACACGCTCTACAACGGCATCAACTACGGACTGCGGGCGATCGTGTTGCTTGTCGCACTCGTGATCACTATTGCACTTCTCAGCCAGCCAGCGGTGCTCGTCCTCGACGAGCCGTTGCTTGGCGTCTTCTTTGGCCTCTCGATCGTTCCAGCGGCGCTGCTTGCGGGCTTCATCTGGTACACCGATATCACGACCAACGAACCGCTCGGGTTGCTCGTCGCGACGTTCCTGTTGGCGGTCCTCTTTGCGACGTTCGCCGCAGTCGTGAACTCGGTGACGGGGCCGTGGCTCCAGGCGATCCCACTGGTTGGCACGATCCTCTTTTTCTACCTGATCGTCGGTCCGGTCGAGGAGGCGGTGAAGCTCCTCGCCGTTCGCGTGTTCGCGTTCCGGAGCGACAGCTTCAACGCGGTCATCGACGGTGCGGTGTATGGCGCTATTGCCGGGCTTGGCTTCGCCGCGATCGAGAACGCGATCTACATTTCGGGGACGGTCGCAGAGGCACAGGTCGGAACGTTCACGGCTGCAACCGGTATCACGACCGTTCGGGCACTCGTCGGCCCCGGCCACGTGATCTACTCTGCGATCGCAGGCTACTATCTCGGACTCGCGAAATTCAATCCACAGTACGCCGGCCCCCTCGTCGTCAAGGGACTGCTCGTGGCCGCGTTCGTCCACGGCACCTACAACGTTACCGTCACCACGATCCCCGCTGAGATCGCTGCCGCCTATCCGGTCGGTCCCGGGCTTGCGTTCGTCGGCTACGTGATCGCGTTCAACCTCGCCATCGGCTACTACCTCTATCGCAAGATCGCCCGGTACCGGCGCACTTACCGCGGGGCCAGAGACGACATCGGCGAACCGAAGTCGGAGCTAACCGAGTTTGACCCTCCACAGCGCTAGAGCGTCGGCTCGAACGGACCGAACAGCCAGGCCGATCGACTTTGCAGGTCCGATCGGCGGATACTTCCATCTGGACAGGAAAGTCAGGATATGGTTCCATTCGTTGGTTCACTCGTCGCGTTCATCGTGGCGTTGCTCGTCGGCGGTGCAGCGATCTATATTAGTGCGAGTATCGTCGCCGATGTCGAAGACTACTCGTATGCGTTGCTCACAGCGGTGGTCGGCGCGATCGCGTGGGCACTGACGTCCTGGGTTCCACTTCTCGGTCCGGTGCTCGCACTGGTGGCCTGGATCTGGGTCATCAACTGGCGGTATCCGGGTGGCTGGGTGGACGCCGCGATCATCGGGTTCGTTGCCTGGCTCGCCGCGCTCGGGATGCTGTTCGTCCTCAACTCACTGCTGGGCCTCGGCGTCGGTGCCTTCGGGGTTCCGGGAGCCTGAGAGCGCCGCCGGCGACGTAGCCGTCGACCCTGTCTCCTCACTCCTCGAACCGGGCATCGAGAAGCCGCTCGACGTACTTCGCCAGCACATCTACTTCGAGGTGGACGGGATCGCCAACCGCCTTCTCCGAAAGCGTGGTCAGATCGTAGGTCGTTGGAATAATAGCGACAGTAACGCGCCCGTTCACTTCGTCGAGATCGGCCACAGTCAGGCTGATCCCGTCTAAGGTGATCGAGCCCTTTTCGACGACGTACCGATCGTACCCCTCTGGGAGTTCGAACTCGAAAAACCAGTCCTCCTCGACGGACTCGATATTCGAAATCGTCGCGACCGCGTCGACGTGTCCCTGCACGACGTGGCCGTCGAACCGACCGTCAACCGGCATTGCTCGTTCCAGATTGACCGCCTCGCCCTCGGCCAGCTCGCCGAGATACGTCCGATCGATCGTCTCGGTAGCGAGAAAGACCTCGAACCACTCGCCCTCGCTGAAGCGTTCGACCGTGAGACAGACACCGCTGACGCTGATGCTCTGGCCGTGTTCGAGTCCCGTTGCGACCGCGTCGGCCCCGATCCGAAGCCGGAGTCCGTCGTCGGTCCGGTTGCGTGCGACAATCTCGCCGGGCTCCTCGACGATTCCCGTGAACATACTCGATCCTGCGAGCGAACGAGTAAAGACGTTCCGGAGCCGGGAATCGGAGAGTCGCCGATCGCCGACCAGTCGCCGCGCTTTTGCCCACACTCTCCGTACAGCGGGGTAATGGCAGGAATTATCGAGACGATCAAGCTGGCAGGCGTTCTCGTGCTGGCGATTCCCGCGGCGCTGGCCGGGTTCGAGTTGCTGCTCGTTCGTGGTGAGACGATCGTAGGTGGTGCGCTAATCCTCCTTGCAGTACTGCTGGTCCTCGTTCAACGACGGCTAACGACGCCGGGTGATGTCCCAGGACTCGTCGCCAAGCGCCTCTTCGGAACGGTGGCCAAAGAGCCGGACGGAGAGTCCGAGGAACAGCCGTAGCCGCCGGACAGTTCTCCCAGAGTGGGTTGTGTCGTCGGCGACAGTACAAGAATGAAAGAATAAGAGTATAATAGAGGTGAAACCGTTACAAACGAATCTATTTGTCCTAATTGTTGCTCTGATACAGATTTATACGCGCGAACGGCTAACGATCGTTTGCTATGAGAACGAATCAGTACGAGATCACGACGTCGGTAACCGGCTTCACGGAGGGCGATATTCTCGATGTGACCGCCCGGTTCGGTGACTGGCACACGTACGACCTGCAACTCGAACCCGCGCCAGCGACTGCCCCCTCGAAAAAAGTCGTCGTCTCGGAGACGCCGACGGGGTTCACCGAGGCCGAAATCCTCGACCCAACGGCACGGTTCGGTGACTGGCACACGTACGACCTCGCGTTCGAGCCAACCGGGACGTCCACGCCGGAATCGATCGAAGACGCAGCGACGTCGCCCGGCCCACTCCGGCTAACGATGGACCAGTTCCGATCGATCGCTGCGCCGATCGACGCCGAAGCGTAGACTGGAGTCGAGCACCCGCTTTTTGTGGTAGCGTCGGCCGCAGTGAACTTCCCGCTCGGTACAGCACCGGCTTCGGGTTGATGTGAGTGCTCTGTGAGCACGCCGACAGACTCCCCGGTGGGGTAGTTGAGTCGCCACCACGATGGTATCCGATCGGGACCCCACAATGCGATCCGATCGAAATCGACCGACCGGGGTTGCCAACTCAGTCTGCAAGCGCCGTGGGGTCGATCGATCGCGACGGTGCAGTGAGCCACTCGACTCCGTCTGCGTGTTTCATGAGAATATCGGCGAGGCGAATCCACCGATCGGGGGCGAACTCGACCGCTGCGTCGACGCGAACGACCGATCCCAGTCCGATCTCGTCACCGCCGTCGCAGGGTCGTTCGGCAGGTTCGAGTCCGACGCCAGTGACGTGCGTCTCGATCGGATGATCGCCGAACCCAAAGCCGCGGATTTCGGCTTCGAGGTCCGCTTCGACGGCGGTCACGGATTCGGTATCGGCCGTCAGCATCGACTGAACGGACCGAAACGCCTGGGTGACGCCGACGTGGGCCCGGCGCTCTTTCCCACCTTCGCTGTCGACGACGACCGTTCGCGCAAGGCCGCCGTAGTAGCCTGCGGGGCTCCGTGGTGCGGTCGTCACGACGATCGGTTCTCCCGGCCGAAGCACATCGTCGTTCCCGCCGGAGTTGATGGCTGTGTTCTCCATCGGGAAGCCATCCGCTACGACGATTTCCGCGTCGATCGCACACCGCAGCCGATCGGGCGTCACGGGGTCGCCATCCGCGACGAGCCGTCCGTCTTCGATCGCCGCATCCGCAAGCATCGACGCCCCCCGTCGAAGCCCCATCGCGCCAGCAGCCTGTGCGGCCCCAACGTGGTCACGCTCGACGTCAGTCTTCGATTCCCGTACCCGGGCAACGACGTCCGTCGACGCGAGCGAAAAGCCAGCCTGTTCGAGGTAGAGCGCCCCGTCGTGTGGGATTCGAGCAGGGGTGAGCACGGTGCCCGTGCCGAGCCGATCCGCCAGTCCTGAGGCCAGCGTCTCTCCAGGGTGGCCAGCCGACTCCGCCGCCGAAATCGTGAGCCAGTCAGTGCCGTCGAACGCAACGGCAGAGCCAGGCCGCCAGCTCCCGACTGCTGTAGGCCGTCCCGGTGCCGGCCGACAGTATCGGATCGCCGGGTCACGATCGGGGCCGACGTGGGCGAACGCGATCGCCTCGCGAGCGTCGAGCGCCGCTGCGATCGCCGTCTCCAGTGCGGTGGTGTCGCCACCAGTCACGGCGCTTCGGCTTCGACCTCGTCGGCGTCCTCGGCGTCTTCGGCCTCGTCAGCGTCGTCAGCGTCGAAGGCGACCGGTTGCTGGGCCTCCTCGACCAGTTCGTCGAGTGTCTTCTCGGTCAGGCGGTTTTCGAGGAGGACGTCGATCGGAAGCGTCGGTGCGCCGTCGACGAGGTTCTCCATGAGAACCAGCCGTTCGCGGGCTCGAGACATACCGACGTAGAAAACACGCCGCTCGTTGTCCGTCAGGACTGGGACCGGCGAGGTCGTCTTGGTGAACTCCTCACAGTGGGGAATGTCCGTAGGATCGTCCACCGTGGCGACCATCTGTTCGACGACCTTCTCGGTGAGGTCGGTGCCGACCAGCACGTGGTCGGCTTCGCGCCCCTTCGCCGAGTGGATCGTTCCGACGCGGACGCGATCGGTCGCCGTTCCTTTGTATTCGCCGATCGCGAAGTACGAGCGGACGCTTTTCTTCTGGAAGTTGGTCACCTTGCGAAGCATATCCGACGCCGATTCAGGGCCGGGCATGAACGGTGCGTGATCCCTGATGACATCCGCGGGAATCATGAGTTCCTCCAGATCGTCGATTCCGGCCTCCTCCTGACGGTCGTCGATCGTATCGAAGAGGTCGTCGCGCTCGTTCGTGCCGAAGGCGGATTCCTGGAGCATATCCGCGAGTCGGCGCGCCTGTAGTCCAGTCACGTCCTCGCCGGCGTCGATCGCCTCGACGGCCCGGACGTACTGGGTGAGTCGATCGGTCCACATCCGCTGGTCGGTCAGCGAGGTGAAGGGGACGCCTTCGGTGATGAACTCATCGATGAACTGGAACATCTGGTAGCGAGCCCGGAACAGGATCATGATCGTCCCGTCGCCCTCGACGAGAGTTCGACGGACCGTCCGGACGACGTCGAGCATCGATGCGTTCGTCCGGGCCTCGACGGCACCGCCCTCTTTGCGGGGCTTGAGATCTTTGTCCTGGCGGTGGTCGATGTGGCGGATCTCCTTGTTGACCGCGTTGAGGACGTTCGATGGAAGCCGGTAGGAGTTCGGGAGAATAACGTCGTCGTCGACCTCTTCGTCGAGCAACAGTGCGGGGTCAGCACCCTGCCAGGAGTAGACAACCTGGTCGTCGTCGCCTGCGATCAGCACCTGCTTCATGTGCGGTTTCCACTCCTCGTAGACGTCGTACTGCAGGGTCGTGATGTCCTGAAACTCGTCGATGACGAGGTAGTCGACGTTCGGGAGCAGCGAGCGCTGTTTGACGCGTTCGAGCATGTCCGCGAAGCCGATCTTCCCTTCTTCGCCCTTGTAGGACCGCCACCCACGGATCGCTTCGGGGACGTCGATCCGATCGTCGTCACTGGGCCAGGTTGGGGTGTACTTGTTCCCTTCCTGGGCGTTGTCGTCGATCTCGGGCGGGAGACGAACCTCCTCGTCGTTCCACTGGAACGGAACGTCGTACCAGTCCGACACGTCGCGGCTGGTCCGCTGGAGCCACTGGCTGGTGGCGATGATCTTGTTTCCGATCGTCGTCGAGCGGGCGGTGCGACGGCCGGCACCGCTGTACTCGTCTTCGAACTCGAGGCCGAACTGTTCACAGAATTCCTCTTTATCGGATTCGCCGATTACGTCGCCCCGAGAGAGATCGAGAAGCTCGTACGCCTTTGCGTGCATCGTACAGACGTTTCCCTGCAGTGCACGCGGGCTCTCATCGAGTCGATCGGCCAGTCGTTCACGAACCTCCTGTGCAGCCGCTCGCGTATACGAGACGACGAGGATATCCCGGAACGTGACGCCGTCCTCCTCGAGGATTTCTTCGACGTGGTCGAGCAAGGCCGTCGTCTTCCCGCTGCCCGGACCACCGAACAGCCGGGTCACCTTCGTCTCCGTAGTAGACATTATAGCTGTTCAGGGCCGCAATACTCATAAGTCACATGGGTTTTCCTCGATAGAAACTGCAGATGCGAAACGGCTACCGGCCGTCAACTGTCGCGTGAGGACCGTGCCGTTCGGACATCCGCACCGTCACGGATCTTGTCCTGACAGTCGGGACAGACGCGGGGATCATCGACGTCACGAGGGGTGAAAACGCGAGCGTACGCTTCGGTAACGAACGCACCACAGTTCTGGCATTCCGGCATTGCTCGTTCAATGACTAGTTGAGAACGAAGACATTATAATTGTATCGTCTAGTTGGCAATAAAACAGCTGTCGGTCACCGAGCAGGCAGGAAACCGACCGATAGCTGGAGCACAGATGGGGCCGTCGCTTGTCAGGTTCGAGGATACCAAAATGGTGCCGACAGAGCCGTCAGCGTCGCCAGCCGCTTATCGCGTCGGCTCCCACCCACAGACCGTACAGGAAGTCGCGTCCGGACCGTGGAGACCGCCACAATCGGGACACTGCTTTTTGTTATACTCCTGTTCCCACCCGACTCGTTCTACCGTGTGGCCGCGATCCGAAAGGAATTGATCGAGGACATCGTCACCGGCATCATTGGGTGAGGTTGCCATAGGTGTGTCAATGCACACCATACTATTAAATCATTTGGATGGGTGAGAGTACTGCCGAAACATCTGATTACTCCGTCTGCGATCGACTGTCGGTCCCAGCACGTTGGTCCGTGGGCCAGACGTCACCGCGCTGACCCGCGGGTTTTTGCCCGTCTCGGCCCAACAGCTGTGTATGAGCGATCTTCGCCTCGATGCGACACAGCTCGATCGGTACTCGAGACACGTGATCATGGACGAGATCGGCCCCGACGGGCAGCAGCGACTGCTCGAGGGGAGCGTCCTCGTCGTCGGTGCAGGGGGGCTTGGGTCACCCGCGATCCAGTACCTCGCAGCGGCCGGCGTCGGGCGACTGGGTATCGTCGACGACGACGCTGTCGAGCGATCGAACCTGCAGCGTCAGATCGTCCACGGCGACAGCGACGTTGGACGACCCAAAGTCGAAAGCGCAGCCGACTACGTGGCGGCACTCAACCCGGATATCGACGTCGAGACTCACGAGACGCGCCTCACCGCCGAAACCGTCGCGGACCTCGTGGGCGACTACGATGTCGTCCTCGACGCCAGCGACAACTTCGCTACCCGCTATCTGCTCAACGACTACTGTGTCCTGACGAACACGCCGCTCTCACACGGCGCGATCTACCGCTTCGAGGGCCAGGTGACGACGTTTCCGAACGATCGCGACGGCGATCGATCGGCTGTTGAAAGCGATCGAGACGCAGGCGACGACGCAGCCGGCGAGTCGCCGTGTTATCGCTGTCTCTTCCCCGAGGCGCCCGAGCCCGGCACCGTCCCCGACTGTGCCACGACGGGGGTGCTCGGCGTCCTTCCCGGCACCGTCGGCTGTATCCAGGCTACCGAGGTCGTCAAGTTTCTGCTCGAAACGGGCGAGTTGCTCGACGGGCGGCTGCTGATGTACGACGCGATGGATATGACCTTTGAGACGGTCGAGATGCGGCAGAACCCCGCGTGTCCGGTCTGTGGCGATACACCCGAGATCGAATCCGTCGACGACGTGGCGTACGAGGGGACCTGCGAGATCTCCGCGGACTGATCCGTTCTCGAGACCCGCCTCAGGTTCCGGCGAGCACCGCAGAGCCAGTTAGCTCCGCAAGAGGCCGCCGTCGATCGGTACCGAAACCCCGTTGATGTAACTGGCACGCGGGCTCGAGAGGAACGTCACGACGTCGCCGAGTTCGTGAGGCTCGCCGATCCGATCCATCGGAATCTCGCTCGCCATGTCGGCCAGTCCCTCGTCGTAGTCGTCGTACGTCCCCCGATCGATGCGGGCCTCGATCAGCTCCTCGATGCGTGCGGTTTCGATCGTTCCCGGTAACACTGCGTTAACCCGAATTTCGGGCGCAAACTCCCGCGAGACGGTCTTGACAAGTCCGATCACCCCCCGCCGAACGGAGTTCGAGAGGAGCAGCCCATCAACCACTTCCCGAACTGTCCGCGAAGTGATGCAGGTGATCGTCCCATACTCGGAGTCGAGGAGATGCGGGTGCGCTTCCTCGATCGTCCAGACGACGCTCATCACCAGCAGGTCGTAGGCCTGGTACCAGTCCCGTTCGTCGGTTTCGAGAAAGGTCGTACTCGGCGGGCCACCCGCGGAGGTGACGACGTGATCGAGCCCGCCGAAGCTATCGACCGTCTCGCTCACGAGGTGGGAGACGTCGTCGGGATCGGTGAGATCCGCCTGAATTGCGAGCACGTCGCCCGTCGCCGTCTCCTGGAGCGTCTCGTGCGCCGTATCGAGTCGGTCCGCATCGCGTCCACAGATCGTCACGTTCGCGCCTTCGCTGGCGAGTGCCTCGGCCGAGGCGTAGCCGAGACCGCTCGAAGACGCTGTCACCAGTGCCGCGTTTCCCTCAAGATCGAGATCCATACCCAACCCACAGTGGGGCGATACTAATCTCTCGGGGCACTGGCAATCCACAGCGGCTGCGCTACGTCTCGGACAGTGCCGGCTACGGTACACTCACTCCCGGTGACGAACCCGAACCAGTCCCTCGGCAGTCACGCCGACGATCAGCGGCGTCGACACCTGTCGGCCGGTGACTGCGTTCCCGGCGGCGTCGCTAATTACTTTCATGAGATCAGGTGCAGTGTAGTCGACTTTGACGCCGGCCTCGTCACAGGCTTCGTACACCAGCTGTGGCACATCGTACAGATCAGTTCCCGAAGGGACGTGCACCCGGACGGGCGCGCGAAGTGCTTCCGCGAAGGCGACCGTCTCTCTGGCCTTCGAGACGTTCTCGCGGGCGCTGGACTCGATCGAGGAGACGTTCGCCCGCGAGGTGCCAAGCGCCTCGGCAATATCAGCCTGCGAGACGCCCCGCTCGCGCAGGGCAAGAATCTGTGCCTGTCGATACGTCAACACGCTCGTCTCGGGATCGAAGCCGATCTCATCGAGTAGCGTCTCGACATCGTCGATCACGGCGATCGCCTCCGGACAACTCCCACGCTCATACGTGTCACTACATGATGGCACTGGCAAAGCTTCCACGGTCCGCCGTCTGCAGCGGGGAACTATCAGAGACGTGCCGCTATATCGATCGGGTACGAGCGTGTACCCAGTAGAGACTGCGACGAGTAGAGCACGAGCGTGTACCCTGTAGAGACTGCGACGAGTAGAGCACAAGCGTGTGTACCCAATAGAGACTGCGACGAGTAGAGCACGAGCGTCCACTCAGTACGAGAGTGCCCACCGTTCGTCTTCGATCGCAGCGAGGTCGTCGGCTACGCCGTCGGCGAGCCGGTAGGCAGTCCCCTCGCAGACGACGGCTCCTGCCCGATCGAGATGATCGAGATGGGCAGAACATTCGCCAGGGCCGTGGAGGATATGAATCCCTTCGAGGTCGCCGAACAGCTCGGCGCTGACCGTCCAGGTATCACAGGGCCCCAGTCGATCGAGTGCATCGAGCACCCGATAGGCTCGCTCCTCGTGATGGTCGATGATATGCCGTGCGCGATCGGCCGGCTCGTCGATCGGATCACGGTGGCCGGGCCACGCGCGATCGTACCCGGCATCGACGATCCGTTGCAAGGCACGAAGGTATTTTTTGAGCGGATTGTCGACACGAACGTCCGCACCGCCGACGTTCGGCGTGTAGACGGGGAGCAACGCGTCGCTGGTGAACGCTTCGGTTCGTCCGTCGAGTTCTGCCTCGAAGAGACAGAGCCCTGCTGCGTGGCCGGAGACGTGGACGACGCGAAGCGCCGTCCCGTCGACGGGAATCGTGTCGCCGTCTGTGATCGGCGTCACGGTCGGCCCCCTGTTAGTGTCGTGCGCACTGGCCATCAGCTCCCGGAGCACCTCCCGACCCTCCTCGGGCAGCCCCCAGTGTTCGAAAGCAGCCTCCTGGCGATCGAACAGGTCGTCCCAGGCTGCTTTCTCACCAGCTACGAGCGCTGCGTCGTGTTCGTGGACGAGAACGTCGGCACCGCTTTCAGCCTGAATCTCGTTGGCCAATCCGGTGTGATCGTGGTGCCAGTGTGAGCAGATGATCCGATCGACGTCGGCAAACGAGAGTCCACGATCGGCGACGGCTGCCGCGAGTTGGTCTCTGGTCGTCGCCATCCCGTCGCCGGTATCGAGCAGGACGGTCTCGTCGCCTTCCGCAAAGAGGTACGCGTTGTTGTCGCCCTCGAACGCCGCGTTCGACAACGGAATACGATCCATGCAAACTGTGACAGCGGAACCGAGAAAGGTGTTATGTCGATTGCTTCAGGTGTGAGAGATATTGCTTCAGGTGTGAGAGATACTGCTTCAGGTGCGAGAGATAATCGCGACAAGTACTGCTCCCAGAAGACTGTCCACCGAACCGCTATTCAGGAGCCCCAGAAGTTCTCTCGGCTCCCGAGGCGCTCTCTGTCCGTGGGCTGCGTGCTGTCGCTCTCGTCGGCATCCGTCTCTGCATCAGCCTCCCCATCGGAATCGTCGTCCTCGTCGGTGTCGTCGTCGACTTCGGAGAGCTCCTCGTCCATCGGCAGAATTTCGACTTCCTCTGCGCGTGCGTGATTGTTGTGGACGCGCGTGATCTTGACACGAGCACGTGCCTCCGGAAGGATTCCGTCGACCATCACGATGAACCCGTCCTCGGTTCGACCGACGCCGGCACCGCTTTCGTGCATATCGACGACATCGACGACGACTTCCTCGCCCGGTTTGACTGGTTGCATCTTCAGGTCCTGGATCGGTTGGCTGTAGTGGTTACACCACTCTTTGCCACCCCGATCACCGTAGTGTTGACATCCCATGCCCGAGACGCGTTCGGAAAAACTCGGACAATCATCGGCAAGTGGACAGTCTGCCATGATCCGTACTACCGGCGGTGGCGTTAAACCGTTTCCGTCTTGAGAACGGCGGGTGGGGCTGCCAGCCGCGTGTGGACAGCCCGCGATCGATCCCAGCCGTCGATCGGCCGACACGATCGCGTTCAGTGTCGATTGCCGCCCAGCCGATCAGCCCGGTCTCAGAACGACGGCAACTGCGGCTGTCCGTCGTCGGGGACTCCCGTTTCCCCAGCGAGAAGCGATTCGACGAGCTGATCGATCTCCGCCTGGACCTCCGCTAGTTCGTCGATCGTCGTCGTATTGTACGCCCGTTTGCTGAGTGTGAGCGTACTCGACGCTGGCTGTCGGTGGTCGTCGAGATAGTCGGCGACGATCTCGTGTGCTGCCAGTGAGAGTTCAGCGAGCCGTCTGCTCTCTGCGGTTGCGTCCCAGTCGGGGAGTGCGAGCTTCGAGACGACCGTCTTCGAGAGGCTCGCTTTCCCCCCGGAGGCAATGTCCCGTAACGATCGCTGGTACACCGACGAGTTCAACAGCGCACAGAGAAAGTGGGCCTCGGACTCGTCAGGAGTCGAAATGAACATGCAGTGGTCGCCCGGAACGACCGGTTTCTCGCCGAGATCCGGATCGTCGACCGTCGAAACGACGGCGAAGTGTGGTTTGAACCCGAGCCGACACCAGACGACCTTGTACTCGGCCCAGGTGTACTCTCCGACCCCGAAAATGCTGTAGAAGGGGCCCCCTTCGAGCCACGACGACGATCGAGCCGCGAGCCGATCGCGATGGCTGTCGAGATAGTCGTACGTTCGTGGTTGGTTGGCCCGCAGGTCGTCCTCGTTGTCCTCGTTCGCCGCGGTCATCGGGACGAGATGGAGGTCGTGGCCGAACAGCCCGTACTTGACGACGTGTTTCGACTTGAGATACGGGTAGACGAGGTCGGGTTCGAGCTGGGAGAGCTGGTCCCGGTCGATCGAGAACACGGCCTGGGCATCGTCTTTGACACCGTGGCGGATCTCGTGAGTGCAGTCGCCGATCGCGCCCCGTTCGGCGTCGCGTCGAATCCACGCCGACGTCGTGTCGTCGTCTTCGAGCGGGACGATCGCAGTCTCGGTTGAGTACAGCGTCTCTCGAATCCTCGTTGCCGTCGAAAAGTCGGCCGTCTCGGTGCTAGCCGTCCACGACGTCGTCTCGATCGGAAACTGGGGTGTTCGATCGGCGACGAACGTATACACCGCCGCGTTCGCACCGACCTGCTTGCCGAAGGGCTTGAGCGTGTTGAAATCGTGGATGTGAGTCGGTGCCAGTGGCCGATCGTCGACCGCCACCGTTCGGAGCAGTTTCCCCGCTGGCCCTTTCATTACGTCTCGTTTCAGCACGAAGCTGGCGGTGCCCTCGGCAGCAAGATACTGGTGAATACAGACCCAGACGAACGGAATCGAAATATCGTCGTTCGCGTAGCCGAGTCGGGAGCTGGCACCCTCGTGTGGGAGCAACGGGAGTTCATCGGCGTACGTCTCGCGCCAGGCGTCTTTGACAGCCTCCGAGAGGCGATCCCAGGTAATCCACGGCGGGTTGCCGACGAGCACATCGACGTCGAGTGCCAGTTCCTGCCCGTCGAATCGAATCGTGTCGTCACGGGTGACTGAGAGTGCATCCGTAAGAAAGACGGGCAGTTCGACGGTGTCCGTGTCGGCCGCGTCGAGAACAGGGAGCAGCGACAGCAGGTACGCCAGCTTCGTGCTCTTGACAGCGACGGGATTCAGATCGATGCCGAAGACGCTTGAGGTGACGGTCTCGACGATCTCGTCCGGTGACTGGCTCCCCCGGAGTGCCTCGATCTTCCGATCGAGACAGACCGCGAGGAACACCCCGGAGCCACAGCCCGGATCGAGAACCGATCCGGTGGCGACCCCATCTCCCTCGATGGCGTCGACGGCCAGCTCCGCGACCCCCCGTGGCGTGTAGTACTCGCCGAGTTCGAGGCGAATTTCCCGGGAGATGATGCGCTCGTAGAGCGCCCGAAGAAACCCGGTTCCAGCCGTCTGGAGTGTGTCTCCGAGTGCGGCACCCTCGAACGCGTCGGCGACGACCGTGTCGTCCACCAGTTGCTCGTGGAGTGACTGAAAATCGACGGTGAGGGCGTCAGTGTTCGCCTGTGGCTCCGTATTGACGATCGTACAGCCGACCTCCCGTTCACAGTGTTCGATGAGCCGATCGACGACGAAATCGAAATAGAGCGAGTCGATGAAGAGCCGCTCTCGTGGGTTTTCGAGATCGATATCGGCGAAGACGTCTCCGTGGCTCGTTCGAACGAACGATTCCCACTCCCGTTTCGCCGTCTCGAAGCGCCGGTCCGAGTCCAGCCGGCCAGCGGCAGTTCGCCGAAACTTCCGATAGAGCTGACCGTCGCGACCCAGGCGATCGAATAGTGTTGTCTCCGTCATAGATAGTCGCGTGCGAGCGGCTCGCTGTGGAATTCGGCTACACAGGTTGCCCTGTTAGTCCTGTCGGTGCTGTCGCCCTGCCGGCGAGGACGACTGCCGACTCGACGCGAAGCCGCCGGGAGGGCCGCCGCCGAATTCATGGGCGAGAATCAACCTCACCAGCCGCTGGCGACGAACACAGATCGAACCGCAAGCATGATCTGTGAATGTCTACTGTTTACCGTGCAATTGTACGATACTGCGCCGTCCAACGGTTTTTGAGTTGTAAAACGTTGGCTAACGAAGGCGGATATGAAGCAGTTCGAAACTATTTACGGTCAGGAGGTGTAAGTAATTGATGATGAAGATCCTCGTTACGGTCAAAGAAGTCGCAACCGTCGAAGACGAGTTCGAAATCGACGGGACCGAGATCGTCGACACGTATCTCGGTGCCGATCTCAACGAGTGGGACGACTACGCCATCGAGGAGGCCGTCCAGTTGCAGGAGGCCGGCATCGCCGACGAGGTCGTCACGGTGACGATCGGTCCCGAAGACTGCGAACAGACCATCCGTCAGGCGCTCGCGAAAGGTGCCGATCGGGCTGTTCGCATCTGGGACGACGCGCTGGCGGACGTCGACTTGCTCGACGTCGGTGCGAAGACGACACTGCTTCGGGCCGTCGTCGAGGCCGAAGAGCCCGATCTCGTCCTCTCGGGCGTCCAGGCTGGTGACGATAACTTCGGGGCGACTGGTGTCTCACTGGCCGGGGCGATCGGCTTTCAGTGGGGAGCCGTGGTCAATCACCTCGACCACGACCTCGATGATGGGGTCGCCTCGGTGCGACGCGAGCTCGAAGGCGGCGTCGAAGAGCTCACAGAGATCGAGCTCCCGGCGGTGTTGACGATCCAAACAGGGATCAACGAGCCTCGGTACGCCAGTCTGCGCGGCATCCGCCAGGCACAGCGCAAGGAGCTCGACGTCCAGACTCTGGCCGATCTGGGTGTCGAACCGAGCGCCATCGAGACCGATCTCGAACTGACGGCGATGTACGAGCCCGAAAGTGAGAGCGACGCGACGATCTGGGAAGGGAGTGCCGAGGAGACGGCGTCGGAGCTCGGTGCGCTCCTTCGCGACAAGGGGGTGGCACAATGACGGACGTCCTCGCTATCGGAGAGCACCGCCGCGGCGAACTGCGGGACGTCAGCTACGAGCTCGTCACCGCCGGTCGGCAGCTCGCGGACGCGACCGGAGGCGAACTGCATCTGGCCGTCATCAGCGGCACTGTCGACGAGTTCGGCAAAAAACTCGATCGCGAGGGTGTTGACGCGATTCACACCGTCGACGAGGGCGAAGAGTTCAACCACGACATCTACACCCAGACCATCACCCAGCTGTACGACGAACTCGCCCCGAAGTACGTACTCACGCCGAACAGCGTCAACGGGCTCGACTACGCCCCCGCAGTCGCCAACCGCCTCGGCCTGCCGATCGTCACCGACGCGGTCGATCTCGAAGCTGACGGTGAGACGCTGATCGCAACCCGCGAGATGTACGGCGGGAAGGTCGAGACGACCACGGAACTCGCTGGCAGTGCCGTCGCCACCATCCGCGGTGCCGAGTGGCCCGCCGCCGAGGGGACCGGCGACGCGACGATCGAGGCCTTCGAGCCGGCGATCGACGAAAGTCAGCAGGGCTCGACTGTGACCGGCTTCGAGGAGGTCGGCGGCGGCGACGTCGACATTGGCGACGCCGACGTGCTCGTCAGCGTCGGACGAGGGATCGAAGAGGAGGACAACATCCCGCTCATCGAGGAGCTTGCCGACGTACTCGGTGCGACGGTCTCTTCGTCACGTCCGATCGTCGATAACGGCTGGCTGCCCAAGAACCGGCAGGTCGGCCAGTCCGGAAAGGTCGTCACGCCGGACGTCTACATCGCGATCGGTATCTCGGGAGCCGTCCAGCACGTTGCTGGGATGAAAGGCTCTGACACGATCGTCGCGATCAACACCGACCCGAACGCGCCGATCATGGACATCGCAGATTACGCGATCCACGACGATCTGTTCGACGTCGTGCCGGCGCTGATAGAGGAGCTTTCGGAGTAGGTCCGCGAACGGAGCGCGGCTTTTTCGTCCAGGTTTTTGTACAAGCGATCGTGAACACCGTGAGCGATCCGCCGCGGAAAACGGTCGGCGCATCGAGCTCCGGTGCGGTGGTTACATTGAGCTCCGGTAATCACCATATGGAGCTCCGGTAAGCACCATATGGAGCTCCGGTAAGCACCATATGGAGCACCAGTAATTACCATCACCACGAGTGGCCGGCGACACCCCTTCACCGGACGAACGAGCAACCGCCGCAACCGTCACCTACTTTTTCACCCCATCCTAAGCGCACCCAATGGAACTTCTGGAGCGCCGACGGGCGCTGATTGAGGGTCGTCTCGTGGAGGTCGTCGACGGCGTCGATCCTGAGACGCTCAGTGAAGAGGTTCGGCACGTCACGCTCTCAGGAGGGAAACGGGTGCGACCGATGGTCACGATTCTCGCCTGTGAAACCGTCGGTGGGACGGCCGAAGACGCGGTCGATTTCGGCGTCGGAATCGAGCTCGTGCATAACGCTTCGCTAGTCGTCGACGACATCATCGATCGCTCCGAACTCCGTCGAGGAACGGCCAGTGCCTGGGCCGAGTTCGGGTATGGACCGGCGATCATCACGAGCGACGGCCTGCTTGGCGAGGCGTTTGCACTGTTTTCGACCGATCCCCAGGCCACACAGGTCGTCGCCGAGTCGATGGTCGAACTCGGCATCGGGGAGGCGACCGAACTGTCCGCACAGCCGACGAACGAAACCGAGTACATGACTCTCGCCAGGCGCAAGACTGGCGCGCTGTTCCGGGCAGCGGCCGAGCTCGGCGCGATCGCCGCTGACTCCGACCCGTTCACCGTCGAAGCCCTCGGCGAGTACGCCGAACGCGTCGGCATCGCGTTCCAGATCAGAGACGACGTCCTCGACGCGGTTGCCGACGCCGAAGAGCTGGGGAAACCGACCGGCCACGACGCCGCCCTCGAACGCCCGTCAGTCGTGCAGGTGACCGACCTGACTCCCGAGGAGGCAAACGAGCGTGCCCGACTGGAGGCCGATCGAGCGATCGACGCACTCGATCGTGTCGACGCCGTCGATCGGGAAGCGCGTGGCTACTTGCAGGAACTGGCGGAGTTCGTGGTCAATCGGGAGCGGTGACAGACGGCGACACCGTGTCTCGGCGATCGCTAGCGAGACGCGGTATCAGCCTGTCGACTACCGTCTGAGAGTCGCGATTCGGCGATAGCAAAGGTGAGCGTACTCACGATCCCGAGTAGCGTACCGGCCGTCAGCGCCGCTGCGAGATAGGTGATACCCACTTCGTCGATGAAAAAGGCACTCACTGCGTGGAGGACGATCGCCATCGCGAGGACGTAAAACGGGGCGTTGAGATATCGCCACTCGAGTGAACCCATAATATACTCGTCGGTGATCTGTCCGAGACTGGTGGTGATCCCGGCAGCGGCGATCCACTGGACCGAACCGAAGACGATCGCGGCCAGCTGGACTGGGACGCCGACCTCTCCGGCGGTCGCCGCCTCCACCTCCTCAAGCGTATTCAGCCCGCTAACGCCACCGAGAACGAACAGGGCGGCCGCGACCACGTACGCGAGCAGCGTCGTCCGACCGGCGTAGAGCGAACGGCGGGCCCGCTCGACGCCAGCGTCGAGTCGCTCGCCGAGTCCGATCCCCCGTGAAATGAGATAGAGGCCAAGCAGCGCCGAGGTTGTCCCGAGAAAGAACCCGGGCATGTCGAGTAAGGTTCCGATCAGTGCAAGCGGGTAGATCAAGAGCAGAATGCCAAGCGGAATGAGTACCGTTCCCCGCGTCTCGGGGTCGTTCAGCACCTGTTTGATCGTGTAGTACATCGATTCTAAGTTCTGGGCCTGCCTGACGACCACCCGGCGGACGCCGTCGATCGGCACGCGCGATCGGATGATCGGGATGACGGACTCGTCCTGGGCACCGTCGGTGACGACGAGCGTCGTGACGTCCTCGCTGGTCGAGAGACTCGCGAGGACGGTGTCGACCTCGTCGCCGACCTCACGGTTGGCCTTCACGTCGCCCTCGTCGTTACCCGTGACGACGGCGACGGCGACGCTCTCACCGCGATCGTCGAGATCGTCGTAGACGTGAAGCCCCTGAAAGATGACGTTGGCGTCGGAATCTTCCGGATCCGCAGTCGCCAGCGCGATCGCTGCCTCCTCGACGGCGTCACGCCCAATAACAGGCGTCGAGAGGCCAGTCTTTCGACCGAGATCGTCGTCGAGATCGACACAGAGGACCAGCAGCATCGCTCGAATGTTGCACAGCGCGGTATTTCCGTCTTCTGGAGGCCACGGATCGTCGCCCGGATCGCGAGCGTAGATCCTGGCTCTACAGCCAACATAACGAATAGAGCCAGCGAAACCGGTTCCGGTTTCGTCCAGCGTGCCAGCGCAATGCGTGCAGTTTTTGGGCGTTCACGCGCAATCAGTGGTATCGAATGATCTCCAAGGGCTGTGAGCAGTGCGCGAAAGGTGGCAAGATGGTGCTGTTCGTCTACGGCTACTGCGACCAGCGAGACTGCTTTTACTGCCCGCTGGGGGAGAACCGCAAGAACGTCACCGACGTCTACGCTAACGAACGACTCGTCGAGAGCGACGAGGACGTCCTCACCGAGGCCCACCGGATGTCCGCACTCGGCACCTCGATCACCGGCGGCGAACCACAGGAAGCCCTCGATCGGACCTGCCACTATCTCGAACTGCTGAAAGACGAGTTCGGTGAGGACCACCACACCCACCTCTACACCGGTATTACGGGTGGCCGCGAGAATATGCGTCAGCTCTCGGAAGCCGGCCTCGACGAGATTCGGTTTCACCCACCGTACGAGCAGTGGGGTGACCTCCACGGCACCGAGTGGGAAGAGATCCTTTATATCGCCCGCGAAGAGGGGCTTACCCCCGCCTTCGAGATTCCAGGGATCCGCGCCGAGACGGAGTTCCTCGACTTTTTGGACGAGGGAGCCGCGGACTTCTGTAACGTCAACGAGTTCGAGATGAGCGACGGCAACTACCGCCGGATGCAAGAACAGGGCTTCGAGCTCAAAGAGGGTCACATGAGTGCCGTCGACGGCGATCGTGAGGAGATCCTCGACGTGATGGGTGACCACGAGAAGGTGTATTTCTGTACCTCGGTGTTCAAAGACGCGGCCCAGCACCGACGCCGGCTAAAACGGATGGCCCGGAACATCCGTCGGGAGTTCGACGACATCACTGACGACGGCACACTCGTCTATGGAAAGACGACCGCAGAGCCGGAAGCGTTCGCCGAACTCGGCGTTCCAGAGGAGTTCTACACCGTCAAAACAAACCACGTCGAAGTCGCCTGGTGGCTCTTAGAAGAGATGATCGACGAAGGCGACCTCGACGATGGAGAGATCGTCGAACAGTATCCGACGTACGACGGGCAGGTCGTCGAGCGGACACCGTTGGCGTAGATCGCCGATCAACGCTGGGCGCGGAGAGAGCGCTGGGCGAGGAGAGAAGCCCCCTACGAGTGAGTACCGCGAACGAGTAGCTCTTTCGCGGCGATTTTTTGAGGAGGTGAGTGTAGCGAACCCGAGTGGAAAACGATCGCTACGAATGCTCAGCGAGTCGTCAGTCGATCTCAGTTAGATCGACATCTGGTAACGTGATGAGATTCTCGCGGCCGATCCGGAGCTTCTCGATCTCCTCGTCGTCGTCCATCTTCGAAAGCAGTTGCGAGACCTTGGCGTTCGACCATCCGGTTTCGTCGACGATCGTGCCCTGTTTCATTCGACCACCGTTTTGTCTGAGCAGTCGGTTGACGCGCTCTTCGTCGCTCAACAGCTCCGGATCGACGTCCTCGTCCTCCTCGAACGTGAGTTCGGCATCGGTGTCGGCCAGTCGGTCAGCGTCCGGCGTCGCCGACGTGGCGCTGGTATTTGCGTTTGGCACAGTCGCGTCGGGGGCTGTCGTCTCGTCAGACGACCACGGCAGCCGATCGAGCGGGCGGTCCAACGCATCCGATCGGCGGCGGACAACAAAATAGCCGACGCCGGCGACGACGCCAGCGACGACAACTACCCCAAGCGCAGTTCCGCCAGCGGGCAACCAGCTACTCACTCCGCTGGCGACACGAACGAAGGCGATATCGAAATCACCCTCGCTGAACTGGCGTGGTCCGTCCCAGACGAACGCACCGTCGGTCTGGCTCGTCGGTGGTGTCGCAAACTCGTCGAAGCTGTACCCTGGTGGCGACCGGATGACGAGTCGTTGATCCTCACTGAGGGTCAAAATCCACATCCCCTGGGAGGATTTGAACGCGTCGCCAAGATAGATTCGATCATCGTCAGTCTCTGCGAAGTTCGTCCACGTGAACGAGTATGAAAGGATGCCTACCTGTGTGTCGTCGTCGAACTCGTTGTCGGGATCGTCGATCGGTTCGGTCTGTGGGTCGTCCCAAGCCATGTTCTCGATCGACATACTGCGGTTGGTTACTTCTTCGACGTATTGCGCCTCCTGTTCGAACTGCTGACGATCGAACTCGGTATCGCGCTCACCAGCTATCACAGCCTCGGCATACGCGGAGAAGGTCTCGACGTCGCTGTCGTCGGTCAGCAAAAACCGACTTTCGATCGTCCATTCGGCATCACCAGTATCGGTGATGGCGATTCGGATCACCTGTGCTGGATCTGCTGGCGAAAGTGGCGATGGCTGGTCGGTTACGGCGGTCGTTGAGGGGGTAGAGCTGAGCGACGCCTCGCTCAGGTGGTGCTGAACCGAGGGGTCCTGGAGGGGCGGTTCCGACTGGGGCCGGTCAGGTGCCGTTGTTGTAGACGCCAGCGGAGTGGCGGCCACTGCCCCTAGAACCGACATCGTAAGGAGGAGCGTGAGGGCAAGTGTAACGGCGGTTGATAACCGCATGCGTATCAACAGGTGGTTTCCGGTGAGAAAAAACCCTTTCCATCGGAAAATACCAGATTACGACTGCTACTGAATCCAGGTCTGACTGTCGCTACCAAAAGAATCGATCGAATATAGCCATTACTGGTGCGACCGGCTTTTATATCAGGAGTGCATACACTGGCGCGATGAACAGCGCGCCCCCCGCCCTCCTCGCGTTGCTTCTCGTCTGTTCGGTTCCCGCTATGACCGTCGTCGCAGCGGGCCCAGTAGATAGAGGAGTCGACGATCATAACCAGGAACGCTATCAGGCCCCGTTCCAGCAGGCGACACCAGTCGATACAGCCGATACGACGAACCGGCTCGAACTGAGCGGCGAGATGAGGAGTGGACACGCTGCCTACGGCTACGACCTCGGCACGGCGCTGGCGGCCGACGACGACAAACTCAGACTCGATCACGCACAGTACGCCCTCCTCGACGACGAGTTCGAGGGTGCAACGAGCGAGGAGCGAGCAGCGCTAATAGATCGGACGTACGACCAGCTCCAAGAACGAATCGCGGCACTCGAAACCCGCGAGCAAAACGTGGCCCAGCAGCACGCAACCGGTGAGGCATCGGACGGAGAGTTACTCCAGGCAATGTTCCGAAACACCAATGAGGCGACCGCGATCGACAACGCACTCGTCGACCTCAGAGATCGAGCGAGCAGTATCCCGGGATACTCGCTTTCATCACAGCAGTTCCGGGCCGATCGGACGGTACTCGATCTTCATCAGTCATCGATCCGCGCTACGCTGGATGCGCCAGCTGCGCCGGGACAGACAATTCTGATCGAAACCGCCGAGAGCGGGTACAGCCTTGCGATGTTAAGCGGTGACACGTACGTCGTCGAGACCGTCCGGTTCGACAACCGTGATGCAGATGGGCCAGACCAGTTCGAGGAATTCGAGGCGGCTGACCGGACCGGTGAACTCTATCCATGGGCCGACAGGCAGTCCGATCCCCACTTCCAAGACAACAGCGCCGAGAACATCTACTGGACCGAGTATCTTCACGATCAGGGCTCACTTGAGGTGTATCTCGACGGTAGTACCGGTGATGTCTATCGTGAGGTCCAGGAGCTTTCGACGTCAGCGCTGCCACAGCTCGAGAGCCAGACGTGGGAAGAAAACGGTCTCGAACTCATGCTCAACCAGACAGCAGCGAACGGCCCTGCCGAGCTAACGGTCACTGATTCGGAAACAGGAGAGCCAGAAGTCGCAACGATCACGATCGGCACTAACGAAATCGGCGACACCGACGATGATGGGACTCGGTGGATCATTCCGCCGACCGGAGAGTACGAACTGACGGTCGAAACAGCAGATGGCGTCTTCAATGCGACAGTATCGAGCTGACGAGTAGCATCGACCAGGCGGTTCCGATCGTTTTTACGACAACTCTAACGGTTGTTTCTGACTAGTTCCACTACGAGTTCTACTGGATGCCACTACGTGTTCTGCCGGTTGTCACTAGTCGATGGGAACACCAGCCCTGACCTTTATTATTAAACGAGCGGCCACACCGGTTCGTGAGCAGCCAATCGACTCTCGATCGGGTCACAGTCAGAGGGTTAGACCACGATCGAGCCATCAGTCCGCTCGTTGGCGTCCTGGCGCTTCTCGCAGTCACTGTCGCACTCGCGACGATCGTCGCGGCCGGAGCGAGCACGCTATCGGTCGACTCACCGGGACCGTCCGCGGCGTTCGACCTTGCAGTCGACGGCTCTGAGTCGTCGATCACGATCGATCACGTCGCTGGAGAAACGATCGACGTCGAGACGCTTTCGATTACAGTCGCAGTAGATGGGACCGAGCTGGCGGACCAGCCGCCCGTCCCGTTCGTCGGTGCCAGTGGGTTCGACGGCACACCCGACGGACCGTTCAACGCGGAAGCAGGGCAGCAGTGGCGATCGGGAACGGCTGCAGGGTTCAGCGTCGCCGATACGAACAGCCCGACACTCGAACGCGGCGACACGGTAACGGTGAGTCTGGCTGTCGACGGAGCATCGATCGCGACTCTAGAAACGGTCGCCGAATAGCGGCGGTGTCTCGCGTACTCGGTTACTCGGGGGCCCGACCGATCGTCGTGATCGCGACATCCGGCTCGTAGGACGGCCCCTGGAACAGGTGTTTGACGTCCTCGAAGCCGGCGGTCTTGAACATCCGATCGGCCTCGTACTCGTCGTAAAACAGCATTATGGCGTCTGCCAGCCGCTGTGTGATCGGATTGTCCGGGTAGTTCGGACCGACGACGAGCACCTGACCGCCGGGTTTGAGCACGCGGCGGAACTCCCGGAGTGCGAGGATCGGGTTCGGCCAGTACTCGATCGAGCCCGAGGACCAGACGATATCGAACGTGTCCGTCGCGAACGGGAGCCGTTCGGCGTCGCCCCGGTGGAAGTGGACGGGTG
>LFCJ01000286.1_pt1 | contig 30431 bp, 25 predicted proteins | sample 643141 | NCBI WGS metagenome assembly LFCJ01 (sample SAMN03766243, study PRJNA286221) | soda lake metagenome | biome: soda lake; feature: Kulunda steppe; material: water; isolation source: sample B1-Br-g2 brine of Lake Bitter-1 | place: Russia: Kulunda steppe | collected 2010-07
CGAGTGTCGCGGGTCGAGAGGCCGTGGCGCTCGGCGAAGACCTCCACGTCCCGGGCGCCGAGCACCGAGTGGTCGCCGCCGCGCCCCTTGCCGATATCGTGATAGAGCCCGGCAATCCACAGCAGCTCCAGCTTGGGCAGCTGATGAATGACGTTGGCGGCCACCGGGAAGGTCTCCCGGGCCTCGGGCTTGCGGAAGCCGTGAATGCACTTCAGCAGGCGCAGGGTGTGGGCGTCCACGGTGTAGATATGGAAGAGGTCGTGCTGCATCAGGCCCACGGCGCGGCCGAACTCGGGCAGGTACTTGCCGAGCACGCCGTAGCGGTTCATGCGCCGGAGCTGGCGGGCCACGTTGCCGCCGGATCTCAGCAGCGCCATGAACAGGCTCTGATGACGCACATCGTCCCGGTAGAGGTCGTCGATCAGGTGGCGGTGGTCGCGTATCAGGCGAATGGTGTCGGCGCGCACCCCCTCGATCTCCGGGTGCTCGGCCATCAGCAGGAAGAGCTCCAGCAGCGCCGCGGGCCGATCGCGGAATACGGTGCGCGAGCGCGCCTGGATATAGCCGCCCTTGATCTCGAAGCGGTCGTTGAGGGGGACGGTCTCCAGCTCTGCGCCGCCGTGGAGAATCGCCTCGTCGAAGTGCTGCAGCAGCATGTCGTTGAGGCCGGCCAGGGCGGTGACGTGACGGTAGTAGCGCTTCATGAACTGTTCGACGGCGAGGCGCTCCGGAGTGTCGCGGAAGCCGAACAGCTCGGCGATGGTGCGCTGGTGGTCGAACTGCAGCCGGTCCTCGGCGCGGTCGGTGAGCATGTGCAGGGCGTAGCGCACCTGCCACAGGAAGGCCTGGCCCTGGCTGAGAATGCGCAGCTCGGCATCGTTCATGAAGCCGTTGGCGACCAGATCCTCGTAGCGCTGGCTGCCGAAGTGGCGCTTGGCCACCCAGCCGATCATCTGGATATCGCGCAGGCCCCCGGGGGAGCTCTTGATATTGGGTTCCAGATGATACTCGGAGTTGTTGAAGCGGTGATGACGGCTGATCTGCTCCTGCCACTTGGCCTCGAAGAAGTGGTCGGCAGGCCACAGCCGGTCTGGCGCCAGGCGCGCCTTCATCGCCTCGCGCAGCCGCTCGGGGCCGGCCACGGTGCGGCTCTCCAGCAGGTTGGTGATCACCGTGACGTCGGCCTTGGCCTCTCGCTCGCAGTCGGCAAGCGAGCGCACGCTGTGGCCGATCTCCAGGCCGATGTCCCACAGGAAGGTGATGAAGGCGGTGAGCGACTCGCGGTAGGGGACGTCGTCGTCCTCTTCGAGCAGCAGCAGCAGGTCGACGTCGGAGTGGGGATGCAGCTCGCCGCGGCCATAGCCGCCTACGGCGAGCAGGGCGACCCCCTCGCCCTCGGGCCACTCGTGCTGCTCCCAGGCTACCGCCAGCAGCCGGTCCAGGCACCAGGCGCGACCGTGGACCAGGTCGCGGATATCGGCGCCGTCCCGAAACCGCCCGTCGAGTCGCTCCTGGATCTCGCGCAGCGCCGCCTTGAAGGGGGCGATGGGCGAGCGACTGCCGTCGAGCCCGGCACGGAAGGCGTCGGCGTCGAACAGGCTCTCGTCGGGGGCAAAGCGGTAGTGGTGGAGCAGCATCGGCTCATCGCTCCAGGAGGGAGAGGTCTTCGTCGCGGCGCGCGGTGAGCACCTCGACGCCGGTCTCGGTGACCAGCAGGGTGTGCTCCCACTGGGCGGAGAGGCTGCGGTCCTTGGTGATGGCGGTCCAGCCGTCGCGCAGCACCTTGGTGCGTGAGTCGCCGACGTTGATCATCGGCTCGATGGTGAAGCACATGCCGGCGGCGAGCTCGATGTCCGCCTCGGGGGCGTAGCCGTCGTAGTGCAGCACCTGAGGCTCCTCGTGGAAACCGGCGCCGATGCCGTGACCGCAGAAATCGCGCACCACCGAGTAGCCGCTGGCCTCGGCGTGGCTCTGGATGGCGCGGGCCAGCGCCGAGAGGCGCACGCCAGGGCGCACCAGGGCGATGCTCTTGTAGAGGCACTCCTGGGTGACGCGGCACAGACGCTCGCCCTGGATGGTCTCGCCGATCACGAACATCACGCTGGAGTCGCCGTGGTAGCCGTCGGCGGTCCTCACGGTGATGTCCAGATTCATGATGTCGCCCTTCTTCAGCTTCTTGGCGTCATCCGGGATGCCGTGGCACACCACGTGGTTGATGGAGGTGCACACCGACTTGGGGAAGCCGTGGTAGTCCAGGGGGGCGGGCGTGGAGCCGAGCTCGTCGACGATATAGGCATGGCAGCGCCGGTCGATCTCGCCGGTGGTGATGCCGGCCCTGACGAAGGGGGTGATCATCTCCAGCACGCTGGCGGCCTGGCGGCCCGCCTCGCGCATCTTCTCGATCTCGTCGGGCGTCTTGATGGGTACGTTCATGGAATCTCGAGGGTGGGGGGTGGTGTCGCCCGGGCGACTTCAACTTGTGGACGATCCATGGTATAAAGCTGCGCGCTTTCCTGCAATCGCCCGTCCTTGCCGCCCGCGCACGTCGGAAGCTTCGCCGTGACGGCCGCGCTTGAAGATGGCGACATAGGTGGCGTCAAGCAATGTAACGCCTTGAAAACACACATGCACCGGCACATGGTCCCGGGTGCTGTCGCGGCTCCATGAGAGAGTAGCGGCGGTCGGATCCATGGGGTGCGTGGAGGCCTAACCCGATTTTCCAGGAGTCATCCATGGCACACGTCAATATGCGTGACCTGCTGAAAGCAGGCGCTCACTTCGGTCACCAGACCAAGTACTGGAACCCGAAGATGAGCAAGTTCATCTTTGGTGCGCGCAACAAGATTCACATCATCAACCTCGAGCATACCCTGCCGGCCCTGAACGAGGCCATCGATGTGGTCGAGAAGATGGCCGCGTCGAACAACAAGGTCATGTTCGTCGGTACCAAGCGCAGCGCCAGCAAGATCATCAAGGAAGAGGCCAAGCGCGCCGGTCAGCCCTATGTCAACCACCGCTGGCTGGGCGGCATGCTGACCAACTACAAGACCATCCGCGTTTCGATCAAGCGTCTGCGCGAACTCGAAGCGATGCACGAGGATGGCACCTTCGAGAAGCTGACCAAGAAAGAGGTCCTGATGGCGACCCGCGAGCAGGACAAGCTCGAGCGCTCCGTGGGCGGCATCAAGGAGATGGGTGGCCTGCCCGACGCCATGTTCGTGGTCGACGTCGATCACGAGCGCATCGCCATCAACGAGGCGAACAAGCTGGGCATTCCGGTCATTGGCGTGGTCGATACCAACTCCGATCCGGACGGCGTCGACTATGTGATCCCCGGCAACGATGACTCCATCCGCGCCATCCAGATCTACGTCAAGGCCATCGCCGACGCCTGTGCCCGTGCAAAGGAAGGTCGTCCTGACGAGTTCGTCGAAGTTACCGACGAGGCCGTTCAGGAAGGCGACAGCGCCGCCGAGTGATCGCGGCTCGTCTGGTCGCCAGCCGTCGCTGCGGCAGCCGTCGCTGCGGCAGCCTCGCGACGCTGGCCGAGCAGACGAAAAAGGGGGCCGAGGCCCCCTTTTTTCTCAGCATTCGCCGGATCCGTCCCGGGACGGGTCCGCTATCCGTTGACATACAGATTCAGAGGTGAACCCCATGGCAGCTATCAGCGCCTCCCAGGTCAAGGAACTGCGCGAGCGTACCGGGCTCGGCATGATGGAGTGCAAGAAGGCCCTCACCGAGGCCGGCGGTGACATCGAAGTCGCCATCGAGAACCTGCGCAAGAGCTCCGGTCTCAAGGCCGCCAAGAAGGCCGAGCGTACCGCCGCCGAGGGTGCCGTGGTGACCCGCGTGGCCGAAGACGGCAGCTACGGCGTGATGGTCGAGATCAACTCCGAGACCGACTTCGTTGCCCGCGACGACAACTTCAAGGCCTTCGCAGAGAAGATCGTCGAGGCCTTCTTCACCGCCAGGAGCGAAGATGTGGCCGCGGTCATGTCAGGCGACCTGGAGGCCGCTCGCGAGCAGCTGGTGCAGAAGATCGGCGAAAACATCGGCGTGCGTCGCTGTGTGGTGGTCGAGGCCGCTGACGGTGGCGTTGTTGGCGAGTACGTCCACGGCGGTCGCATCGGCGTGCTGACCGTGCTCAAGGGTGGCAACGCCGAGGTGGCCAAGGATGTCGCCATGCACGTCGCCGCCATCAACCCGGTCGTGGCGCGTCCCGAGGACATGCCTCAGGAGGATCTGGACAAGGAAAAGCAGATCATCCTTGCCCAGCCCGACATGGCCGGCAAGCCCGCCGAGATCGCCGAGAAGATGGTGCAGGGCCGTCTGAAGAAGTACCTGGCCGAGGTCAGCCTGACCGAGCAGCCCTTCGTCAAGAACCCCGATCAGAGCGTCGCCGAGTTCGCCAAGGCGGCCGGCAGCGAAGTCATCGGCTTCACCCGTTTCGAGGTGGGCGAGGGCATCGAGAAGGAAGAGGTCGATTTCGCCAAGGAAGTAATGGAACAGGCCAAGCGCAGCTGAGGTCAGACGTTCCCGCAGGATGATGGCGTGTGCGCGAGCGCACGCCATCGCGTATCCGGCCGGTCCATCGGCCACCCGACATGCCCAGGAGAGATGTCATGCCCACATCCGATCACGTCGAGACGTCGCCAAAGGCCCGCTCCGCCAAGTCGAAGTACAAGCGAATCCTGCTCAAGCTCTCCGGCGAGGCGCTGATGGGCGAGCATGACTTCGGCATCGACCCCAAGGTGCTGGACCGCATGGCCCTGGAGATCGGCCAGCTGGTGGGGATCGGGGTGCAGGTGGGCATCGTGGTCGGCGGCGGTAACCTGTTCCGCGGCGCCGCTCTCAATGAGGCGGGCATGGACCGGGTGACCGGCGATCATATGGGCATGCTGGCCACGGTGATGAACGCCCTGGCCATGCGCGACGCCCTGGAGCGTTCCAATATCCGCTCCCGGGTGATGTCCGCCATCCCCATGAGCGGCGTGGTGGAGCACTATGACCGCCGTACCGCCATCCGCTATCTCACCTCCGGGGATGTGGTACTGTTTTCTGCCGGTACCGGCAACCCCTTCTTTACGACCGACTCCGCGGCCTGCCTGCGCGGCATCGAGATCGACGCCGACGTGGTGGTCAAGGCCACCAAGGTGGACGGGGTCTACGACAAGGATCCGGCCAAGCACGCCGATGCGATCAAGTACGATCAGCTCAGCTACGACGATGCCCTGGATCAGAAGCTTGGCATCATGGATTTGACCGCCATCTGCCTGGTGCGTGACCATGATATGCCGGTCCGCGTCTTCAACATGAACAAGCCGGGTGCCCTGCTCAACCTGGTGGTGGGCGGCGAGGAAGGCACGCTGATAGACAGAGGTTGACACCGTGATCAATGACATCAAGAAGGATGCGGAATCCCGCATGAAGAAGAGCGTCGACGCTCTGCATGGCAACTTGAACAAGATCCGCACCGGGCGTGCCCACTCCAGCATCCTGGATGCGGTGAGCGTCGAGTACTACGGCAGCCAGGTGCCGCTGAACCAGGTCGCCAACATCAACATCGAGGACGCGCGTACCCTCTCCGTGGTGCCCTGGGAACAGAGCATGGTGCCCAAGGTCGAGAAGGCCATCATGACCGCGGATCTCGGTCTGAACCCCTCGACCGCGGGCAACAACATCCGTGTGCCGATGCCGATGCTCACCGAGGAGACCCGCAAGGGCTACATCAAGCAGGCTCGCTCCGAGGCCGAGCACGCTCGGGTGGCGGTGCGCAACGTGCGTCGCGATGCCAACGGCGATATCAAGGCGCTGCTCAAGGAGAAGGAGATCTCCGAAGATGAGCAGCACCAGGCCGAGGATGCGATCCAGAAGCTGACCAACAAGTATATCGCCGAGATCGACAAGACGCTGGAGCTGAAGGAACACGATCTGATGCAGATCTGAGCAAGCCCGGGGCCGCCAGGAGGGCGGCCTCCTGCCTTCGCGATTCACTCCCCGATGCGAGACCCCATGACGCCACCGCTCTCCCCAGACCCCAGCGCCACGGATGGTACGCCTGCCACCCCGGGGGGCGCACTGCCACGCCACGTGGCGATCATCATGGACGGCAACAACCGCTGGGCGCGGGCTCGAGGGCTCTCCGGCGTGCGGGGGCATCATGCCGGCGTGGAGGCGGTGCGCGCCACCATCCGTCGCGCCGCCGAACGGCGGGTCGGCAACCTGACTCTGTTTGCCTTCTCCAGCGAGAACTGGAAGCGTCCCCGGGCCGAGGTCAGCGCCCTGATGGAGCTGTTCCTGCTGGCGCTCAAGCGCGAGGTCAGCAAGCTCCATCAGAACGGTATCCGGCTCTCGGTGATCGGCGATCTTTCGGCCTTCTCGGACTCGATCCAGAAGCACATTGCCCGGGCCGAGGCCAAGACCCGAGACAATACGCGCCTGCACCTGGTGATCGCCGCCAATTACGGTGGTCACTGGGACCTGACCCGGGCGGCGCGCCGCCTGGGTGAGCGCGTGGCCGCCGGCGAGCTCGATCCCCAGGCCATCGACGAGGCCACCTTCGCCGGGCAGCTGAGCCTGGCCGGCGTGCCGCCGGTCGACCTCTGTATCCGCACCAGCGGCGAACAACGCATCTCCAACTTTCTGCTCTGGGAGCTCGCCTACGCCGAGCTTCACTTCACGCCACGCCTGTGGCCCGATTTCGACGCCGACGCCTTCGACCTGGCACTGGATGACTTCCAGCGCCGCCAGCGACGCTTCGGCATGACCGACGAACAGATCGAGGCGCAACACGGTGCTTAGACAGCGCATCATTACCGCGGCCTGGCTGGCGCCGCTGATGCTGGCCGGCCTGTTTGGCCTTTCCGGCGGTTTCTTCGCCCTGTTCACGGCGGGTCTCGTGCTGCTCGCCGGCTGGGAATGGACCAACCTGTCCGGCATCCGCCGACGCGACCACCGCCTGCTGCTGGTGGGCGTGCTGGCCCTGATCATGCTGATGCTGTGGCTCAGCGGCGCGGCCCTGGCCGTCTGGCCGCTGTGGCTGGGCGTCGTCGGCTGGCTGGTCAACCTCTACTGGGTGGTTCACTACCCCGAGCGCGGCGAGCAGTGGCAGTCGCCCGCCCGGCGTCTGGCCATGGGGCTCTGGGTGCTGCTGCCCGCCTGGGTGGGGCTCGTGGTCCTGCGCGACACCGGCGCCGTCTGGCTGCTCTTCGTGCTGCTGCTGGTGTGGTGTGCCGATATCGGCGCCTACTTCGCCGGACGCGCCTTCGGCCGCCGCAAGCTGGCGCCCAGGGTGAGCCCCGGCAAGAGCTGGGAAGGCGTGGCCGGCGGCCTCGCCGCTACCGCCCTGCTGGCGCTGCTGTTTGCCGGCTGGCAGGGTCTCGGTTTCGGCGGCGGGCTGGCCCTTTTGCTGGCGACCCTGATGGTGACCCTGGTCTCGGTGCTGGGGGATCTGCTGGAGAGCATGCTCAAGCGCTATCGCGGCATCAAGGACTCCAGCCAGCTGCTGCCCGGCCACGGCGGCGTGCTCGATCGTATCGACAGCCTCACGGCAGCGCTGCCGCTGTTCGCCCTGCTGCTGCTCGGGGTGCTCTAGGGTGGCCGCAGCAGAGCGCGACGCCGGGCGCCGAGAGGCGGTCACCGTGCTGGGGGCCACCGGCTCCATCGGCACCAGCACCCTGGACGTGATCGCTCGCCACCCCGAGCGCTATCGGGTCCATGCGCTGACCGCCCACCGCTCCCGGGAGCCCCTGCTGTCGCTCTGCCTCATCCACCGGCCCGACGTGGCGGTGCTGGGCGACGAGCGCGATGCCGCCTGGCTGCGCGGGCGCCTGGCCGAGGCCGATGTGGCGACCGAGGTCCAGAGCGGCCCCGCGGCCCTGGTGGCGGTGGCGGAAGCGAGCGATGTCGACGTGGTGATGTCGGCCATCGTCGGCGCCGCAGGGCTGCTGCCCACGCTTGCCGCGGTGCATGCCGGCAAGCGGGTGCTGCTGGCCAACAAGGAGTCCCTGGTGATGTCCGGGGCGCTGTTCATGGACGCGGTGACCAGGCGTGGGGCGACCCTGCTGCCCATCGATTCCGAACATAACGCCATCTACCAGTGTCTACCCGTGGAGCATCGCGGCGGACTGGCCCGTCACGGCGTGACCCAGCTGCTGCTGACCGCCTCCGGCGGCCCCTTCCGCGGCTGGTCGCCGCAACGGCTGGCTGAGGTGACGCCGGCCCAGGCCTGCGCCCATCCCAACTGGTCCATGGGCCGCAAGATCTCGGTGGACAGCGCCACCCTGATGAACAAGGGCCTGGAGCTGATCGAGGCGTGCTGGCTGTTCGAGGCGCGTCCCGAGCAGGTGCAGGTGGTCGTGCACCCCCAGAGTGTGATCCACTCCATGGCCGCCTACAGTGACGGCTCGGTGATCGCCCAGCTGGGCAATCCCGACATGCGCACCCCCATCGCCTATGGACTGGCCTGGCCGGAGCGCATTGATGCCGGCGTCGCCGCGCTGGACCTTTTCGCCGTGGCGCGACTCGACTTCGAGGCGCCGGATGAGGTCGCCTTCCCCTGCCTGAGGCTGGCTCGGGAAGCCATGGCGGCAGGGGGCACGGCGCCGGCGGTACTCAATGCCGCCAATGAGGTGGCGGTGGCGGCCTTTCTCGATGGACGCCTTGAGTTCACCGGCATTGCCGAACTGGTGGCCCGGGTGCAGGATACCCAGCCCCTGCAGGCGGTCCGCGACCTCGAGACCGTGCTGGACGCCGATAGCCGGGCACGCCACGCCGCCGAGACCTGGCTGGCGAGTCGCTGAAGCGATGCCAATTCCACTCGATTCCTGGAGGAGAGCAACTTGGGCCTGATCCAGAACATCCTGGCCGTCATCGTGGTGCTGGGCCTTTTGATCACCTTCCACGAGTTCGGCCACTTCTGGGTGGCCAGACGCTGTGGCGTCAGGGTGTTGCGCTTCTCCGTAGGGTTCGGCAAACCGATCTGGTCCCGGGTCGACCGCCACGGCACCGAGTTCGCCGTGGCCGCCATTCCCCTGGGTGGCTACGTCAAGATGCTCGATGAGCGCGAAGCCCCCGTGTCCGAGGGCGAGCTCGATCAGGCCTTCAACCGCAAGACAGTGTGGCAGCGCATCGCCATCGTCGCCGCGGGGCCGCTGGCCAACTTCCTGCTCGCCATCGTCGCCTACTGGGCGCTGTTCGTGGTCGGCACCACCACGGTGTCGCCGGTGATCGGCAGCGTCGAGCCGGACTCCCCCGCGGAGCGCGGCGGGCTCGTTGCCGGTCAGGAGATCGTGGCCGTGGGCGGCGAACCCGTGCGCGGCTGGGACGAGATCAATCTCAAGCTGGTGGCCGCCATCGGCATGAGCGGCGAGCTGCGGGTGGACGCTCGCGCCGATCCTACCGCAGAGGCCCGTGAGCACCGCCTGCCGGTGGAGAACTGGCTGGTACGCCAGGATCCGCCTCAGCCGCTGCCGAGTCTCGGCGTGACCCCCTGGCGTCCACCCTTCCCGGCGGTGCTGGGTCAGCTGCTGCCCGGCGAGGCCGCCGACGCTGCCGGCCTGGAGGCCGGCGACGAGATACTGGCGGTGGACGGCACCCCGGTCGACGACTGGATGCACTTCGTCGATATCGTGAGGGCGAGCCCGGGGGAGACGCTGAATCTCGAGGTGGAGCGCTCCGGCGAGCGCCTCGACCTCGCCATCACGCCGGGCGGCAACGAGCTGGAAGAGGGCGTGACCATCGGCTATATCGGCGCCGGGGTGGCCGAGGTGGAGTGGCCCGAGGAGTATCTTCGCGAGATCCGCTACGGCCCGGTGGCGGCGGTGGGCCAGGCGGTGTCGCGCACCGGCGAGATGACCCTGCTGACTCTGGATGCCATCCGCAAGATGCTGGTGGGGCTGATCTCGCCATCGAATCTCTCGGGGCCGATCACCATCGCCCAGATATCGGGCGACTCGGCCCGGGCCGGGCTGGAGAGCTTCGTGAGTTTCCTGGCCTATCTCTCCATCAGCCTGGCGGTGCTCAACCTGCTGCCGATCCCGGTGCTCGACGGCGGCCATCTGCTCTACTACTTCATGGAGGTGGTGCGCGGGCGCCCGGTTTCCGAGCAGGCCCAGGCGATCGGGCTGCGCATCGGCCTGGCGCTGGTGGGCACCCTGATGCTGATGGCGATCTATTTCGATCTGATGCGGCTCTGGTAGGCGCCCCTTCGCCTTGTCAGCGAGCCGCACAAGTGTATAAGGTGCCTGTCTGGACAGGTTTGGCAGATCAACGCGAGCGAATCGACTGCATGAGAATCAAGACCATCGGACTGGCGGCACTGCTGCTCGTCGGGGCCGGGACGGCCCAGGCCCAACCCTTCGAGGTTTCGGACATTCGTGTGGAAGGCCTGCAGCGAGTCTCCGCCGCCTCCGTCTTCAACGCCTTTCCTGTCAGCGCCAGCGACCGCGTCGATGACCGTGAACTGGCCGACGCCACCCGCAGCCTCTTCGCCACCGGCATGTTCGAGGATATCAGCCTCGCCCGCGACGGCGATGTGCTGATCATCCAGGTGGTGGAGCGCCCCACCATCAGCCGCCTTAACATCAGCGGCAATCGTCAGATCGGCGACGACGAACTGCGTCAGGGCCTCAGCCAGGCCGGTCTGGCCGAGGGCGAGGTGCTGCAGCTCTCCACCCTGGAGGAGATTCAGCGCGAGCTGGAGGGCGTCTACCAGGGGCAGGGTCGCTACAGCGCCACCATCGAGACCAGCGTGCGCGAGGTCGATGAGGGCCGCGTGCAGGTCGACGTTGAGATCAACGAGGGCGCCGTGGCCCGCATCCGCCAGATCAATCTCGTCGGCAACCAGGCCTTCGACGATGACACCCTGCGCGACGTCTTCGAGCTCAATGACCGCCCCGGGCGCCTCTTCGGCTGGTTTTCCCGGGACGAGTATTCCCGGGAGGCGCTGGCCGGCGACCTGGAGCGCCTGCGCTCCTTCTACCTCGATCGGGGCTATGTCAATTTCAACGTGGAGTCGACCCAGGTCTCCATCAGCCCCGACAAGTCGCAGATATTCATTACCGTCAACGTCGACGAGGGCAGTCAGTATCGCCTGGGCGACGTACGCTTCGTGGGCGACCTGCAGATAAGCGAGAACGAGGCCCGGGAGCTGCTCGAGGTCTCCTCCGGCGACGTCTTCTCGCGCAGCGACGTGAACGCCTCCGCGGAGGCGCTGCGGGCGCGCCTGGGCGCCGAGGGCTTCGCCTTCGCCAACGTCGACGGCATTCCCGAGGTGTCCGCCGATGGCGAGACCGTCGACCTCGCCTTCCGGGTCGACGCTGGACGCCGCGCCTACGTGCGCCGCATCGAGTTCATCGGCAACACCACCACCCAGGACGAGGTGCTGCGTCGCGAGATGATCCAGCTCGAAGGCGCGCCGGCCTCGACCCAGTCGATCAGCCAGTCGCGTCAGCGTCTGGAGCGCCTGGGGTTCTTCCGCCAGGTCGACGTGGAGACCCAGCCGGTGGCCGGCGAGCCGGACAAGCTCGACGTCACCTACACCGTGGAGGAGCAGCCCTCGGGCTCCATATCGGCCAGCGTCGGCTTTTCCCAGAGCGCCGGGGTGATCTACGGCCTGGGCCTCTCCCAGACCAACTTCCTGGGCACCGGTAACCGAGTGAACCTCGGCGCCCAGCGCAGCGACACCTTCACCAGCGTCAACTTCGGCTTCACCGACCCCTACTGGACCCTCGACGGTATTTCTCGCGGCTACAACCTCTACTATCGCGAGACCGACTACGAAGACTCGGATATCTCCACCTACTCCACCGACGCCTACGGTGCCGGGATCAACTTCGGCTATCCGATCAACGAGATCACCCGCCTCAACTTCGGCGCCGCGGTGGAGGACCTGACGGTCAAGACCTATCGCGATACCGCCCAGGAGATCCGGCAGTACGTGGAGGATCAGGGTGAAGGTGCCCAGAGCGTGAAGCTGACCGCCAGCTGGACCCGCAACAACCTCAATCGCGGCATCATGCCCACCGCCGGCAACTATCAGCGCCTGTCGCTGGAGACCGCGGTGCCCGGCAGCGACGCCGAGTATTACAAGCTGCGCGCCCAGGCCCGCCAGCTCTTCCCGCTCAACGACAATCACGACTGGGCGCTGAAGTTCAGCGGCGAGGTGGGCTACGCCGATGTGGTCGGCAGCGACCCCTATCCCTTCTACGAGAACTTCTATGCCGGTGGTCTCGGCTCGGTGCGAGGCTTTACCGCCAACACCCTGGGGCAGCCCACCACGCCGCCGGAAAGCGGCGGGCGCGATCGCACCCTGGGGGGCAACGTGCTGATGCAGGGCAGCGCCGAGCTGCTCTTTCCGCTGCCCTTCATCGAGGATCGCCGCTCCGTGCAGACCTCGCTGTTTCTGGATGCGGGCAACACCTTCCTCACCGACTGCTATGCCACCGAGACGGGCACCTCGAACTGCAGCTCCGGGGTGGATCTCGGGGACCTGCGCTACAGTGTCGGCGTGGGTCTCTCCTGGCTGACGCCGGTGGGTCCGCTGACCTTCAGCGTTGCCGAGCCGATCAATGACGAGAGCGGCGACGATACCCAGTTCTTCCAGTTCTCGCTGGGTCAGACCTTCTGAAGACGGTCAGCCCCACCCAACAGGCCGGTCGCCACGAGGCGGTTCGCCCAGGAGTTCGAAATGCGTAGATTGACCGCCGCTCTGAGTCTCGCGCTGCTGGCCGCGCTGACGCTTCCCGCCCAGGCGGCCGACGTCGCCGTGCTGGACTGGCGCCAGGCGCTGATGCAGACCGATGCTGCTCAGCGCTCCATGAGCGAGCTGGAGAGCCGCATCGGCAGCCAGCAGCGTCAGGCAGAGGCTCTCGAGCAGGAGCTATCCCGGCTTCAGCAGCGCGCCGACAGCCTCTCCGACAGCGAGCGCCAGGAGGCCAATCGCAAGGTGGGCGAGCTCAACCGGCTGGCCAACGACATCATGCAGACCCAGCAGCAGTCCGAGCAGGAGTTCCTGCAGCGGGCCGAGTCGCGCCTCGAGCAGGCCGTGGAGCAGGTGATCGCTAGCCACGGCATTGATGTCCTCGTCGAGCCCCAGGGCGTGCTGCATTCCAGCCGGGACCTGCCCGACCTGACCGGCGAAGTGACCCAGATACTCAACTCCCTGTTCTGAGCCGGCACCAGCGGACCCAAGCCATGACGCGACGCGACACCCCGACTTTTACCCTTGCCGATATCGCCAAGCACCTGGGCGCCAGTCTGATCGGCGACCCCGATCGCCGCGTCAGCGGGCTGGCCACGCTCAAGGAGGCCGGTCCGGACCAGGTGGCCTTCCTGGCCAACCGCGCCTATCTCAAAGACCTGGCCGGCACACGAGCCGCGGCGGTGCTGCTGCATCCGCAGCACGGCGAGGCCTGCCCGGCCGCCCGGCTGGAGCTCGACAATCCCTATCTGGGCTATGCGGCGCTGTCGCGGCTCTTCGACCCCCTGGCGGGGCGCGAGCCCGCCGGCGTGCACCCCTCGGCGGTGGTAGCCCCCAGTGTCACTCTGGGCGAGGGAGTAGAGGTAGGCGCCAATGCCGTGATCGAGGACGGTGTGATCCTGGGCGATGAAGTGAGCGTGGGGCCCGGCACGGTGATCGGCGCCGATGCGGTGATCGGGGCGGGCTCGCGACTCCATGCCAACGTCACCGTCTGCCACGGGGTGGTGGTCGGCGCGCGGGTTATCCTGCACAGTGGCTGTGTGATCGGCGGCGACGGCTTCGGCTTCGCCCACGACGGGGCGCGCTGGCACAAGATCGCCCAGCTCGGCGGCGTGGTGCTGGGCGACGACGTCGAGGTGGGCAGCTGCTCGAGCATCGATCGCGGCGCCCTGGGCGACACCCTGATCGGCAACGACGTGAAGATCGACTGCCAGGTGCAGATCGCCCACAACGTGAAGATCGGCGACCACAGCGCCCTGGCCGGCTGCGTGGGCATCGCCGGCTCCACCACGGTCGGTCGGCACTGCATGCTGGGCGGCGGCGTGGGGCTCTCCGGCCACCTGACCATCAGCGACGGTGTCCAGGTGACCGGCATGAGCCTGGTCACCAACTCGATCAGCGAGCCGGGGGTCTACTCGTCCGGCACCGGCGCCATGCGTAACGCCCAGTGGCGCAAGAATGCGGTACGTTTCAAGCAGCTCGACGACATCGCCAAGCGCCTCTCGCGCCTCGAGAAGAGGCGCGATGGTTGAGGGTGGCGCCCGGGGCGCTATAATCCCTCGCCTGCCCGACGGCCCCTGCCGTCGGCTCGCACCCGCCAGGATGGCGGGGCTCCAGATACTCCAGAGGTTGTGACGATGGTAATGGACATCAATGAGATTCGAGACTACCTGCCCCACCGCTATCCCTTTCTGCTGGTGGATCGGGTCACGGAGATCACCCTCGGCGAATCCATCGTCGCCTACAAGAATGTCAGCATCAACGAGCCCTTCTTCAATGGCCACTTCCCCCACCACCCCATCATGCCCGGCGTGCTGGTGATGGAAGCGCTGGCCCAGGCCTGCGGCATCCTCGGTTTCAAGACCGTCAACAAGCTGCCCGCCGACGGCTATGTCTACTACCTGGTGGGCAGCGACAACGTGCGCTTCAAGCGTCCGGTGATGCCCGGCGATCAGCTGCAGCTGCGCGCCGATGTGATCCGCGAGAAGCGCGGCATCTGGAAATTCGCCTGCCAGGCCACCGTCGACGGCGAGCTGGTCTGCGAGGCAGAGATCATCTGTGCCGAGAGGAAGGTCGCTTGATCCACCCCACCGCCCTCGTTGACCCCGCTGCACGCCTCGCCGATGACGTCGAGGTAGGGCCCTTCACGGTGATCGGTCCCGATGTGGAGATCGGCCCAGGCAGTCGAATCGGCCCCCATGTGGTGATCAAGGGGCCCACGGTGCTTGGCGCCCGCACGCGCATCTTCCAGTTCGCCTCGGTGGGGGAGGATTGCCAGGACAAGAAGTACGCCGGCGAGCCGACCCGCCTGGTGATGGGCGATGACAACGTCGTCCGCGAGGGCGCGACCCTGCATCGCGGCACCGTCCAGGATCGCGGCGAGACCACCATCGGATCGCGCAACCTCTTCATGGCCTATGTGCACGTGGGCCACGACTGCGTGATCGGCAACGACTGCATCCTGGCCAACCAGGTGACCCTGGCCGGCCATGTCAAACTCGGCGACTTCGCGATCCTCGGCGGGCTCGCCGCGGTGCATCAGTTCTGCCACTTCGGCACCCACGCCATGGCCGGCGGTGGCTCCATCATCACCAAGGACACTCCGGCCTACGTGATGATCAACGGCAACCCGGCCCAGGTCCACGGCCTCAATCTGGTGGGTCTCAAGCGTCGCGGCTTCTCCCGGGAGGCGCTCAAGGCGCTGAGTGAGGCCTACCGGCTGGTCTACCGCCAGGGGCTCACCGTGGAGCAGGCTCTGGAGGAGATCCGCAGCCGCTTCCAGTTTGCCGAGACCGAGGCCTTTGCCGCCTCCATCGAGGCCTCGACCCGCGGCATCATCCGCTAGTCATGCCCGCGGTCGAGCGACAGGCGATGAGGCGGGTCTACCTGGTCGCCGGCGAGCTCTCCGGCGATATCCTGGGCGCCGGCCTGATGCGCGCCCTCAAGGCCCGCCACCCCGGCGTCGAGTTCCGCGGGATCGGCGGCCCGCGCATGATCCAGGAGGGCATCGACAGCCGCTTTCCCCTGGAGACCCTCTCGGTGATGGGGCTGGTGGAGGTGCTCAGGCACCTGCCCGGGCTGCTCCGGGTGCGCCGCAACCTGAAGGCCGACGCCCTGGCCTGGGAGCCCGATATCATGGTCGGTATCGACGCGCCCGACTTCAATCTCGGCCTGGAGCGTCAGCTGCGCGAGGCGGGGCTCACTACCGCCCACTATGTCAGCCCCTCCGTGTGGGCCTGGCGCCAGGGTCGCGTCAAGGGTATCGCCAGGTCCGTGGATGCCATGCTCACCTTCCTGCCCTTCGAGGCGGCCTTCTATCGGCGCCATCGGGTGCCGGTGGCCTTCGTCGGCCACCCCCTGGCCGATGAACTGCCCCTGGAGAACGATCGCGGCGCCGCTCGGGCCGAGCTCGAGATGCTCACCGATGACGAGGTGCTGGCGCTGCTGCCCGGCTCCCGGAGCAACGAGATCCGCTTCCTGGGGGAGACCTTCCTCGACGCCGCCGAACGGCTGTGCGTCGCCCGGCCGGGGCTGAGGGTCGTGGTGCCGGCGGCCACGCCCGAGCGCCGCGCAGAACTGGAGGTGCTGCTTGCTGAACGCCCCGCGCTGGCAGAGCGGCTGACCCTGCTCGACGGCCAGGCCCGGGAGGCCATGGTGGCAAGCGACGCCGTGCTGCTCGCCTCGGGCACCGCGGCGCTCGAGGCGATGCTCTGCCATCGGCCGATGGTGGTGGCCTATCGCCTGGCGCCGGCCACCTACTGGCTGGCCAAGCGGCTGGTGAAGAGCGAGTGGATCTCGCTGCCCAACCTGATCGCCCGGGAGAGCCTGGTGCCGGAGCTGATCCAGGAGGCGGCGACCCCCGAAGCGATCGCGACTCGGCTCGGTGCGCTGCTCGACGACGCGCCGGGCCGCGCCGCGCTGGAGGCGCGCTTCGCCGGCATGCACGCCGGCCTGCAGCGCGACGCCAGCCGCCGCGCGGCGGAGGCCATCGAGGCGCTGGTAGCCGGGGCGCCGCTGCCGGAGAGTGTCGCCCCCGAGCAGGCCGGAGAAGCGGCATCGTGACCTCGGCAAGGGACAAGGCCGCCGGGCTGCCCCCGCTGGTGGTGGAGTATCGCGGCGAGCGCCTGGCCGGGGTCGACGAGGTGGGCCGCGGCCCCCTGGTGGGCGCGGTAGTCGCCGCCGCGGTGATCCTCGACCCGGCGCGCCCCGTGGAAGGGCTTACCGACTCCAAGGCGCTTTCCGCCAGGCGCCGGGAGACCCTGGACAGCGAGATCCGCGAGCGCGCCCTGGCCTTCGCCGTGGCCGAGGCCAGTCCCGCCGAGGTGGACGCGCTCAATATCTACCACGCCACCCATCTGGCCATGCGCCGGGCCATCGACGCCCTGTGCCCGGCGGCGGAGTATCTGCTGGTGGACGGCAATCGCCTGCCCGGGCATCATCTGCCGGGGCAGGCGGTGGTCAAGGGCGACGCCCGCCACCCCGCCATCGCCGCCGCCTCGATCCTGGCCAAGGTGGCCCGGGACGCCCAGATGCTGGCCCTCGATGCCCGGCATCCCGACTACGGCTTCGCCCGCCACAAGGGCTACCCGACCCGGGAGCACCTGGCCGCCCTGGAGCGACTGGGACCGCTGCCGGAGCACCGCCGCTCCTTCGCCCCGGTCAAGCGCCAGCTGGCGCTGTTCTAGTCCAGCGCGTCGCCACCGATAGCGAGGGGCGCCGGGGATAGGCCGAAGGTGAGGTCCGATTCCAGGGAAGGAATCGGTAGCGTACAAGGAGGTATTCACAGCGCCTCCCCGCAGGCCTATCGCCGGATCAGCGCCGAGCGATACTGCCGGAATAGTCCCGCGCTTCCTGCAATGACCATACACCGCAAAGCTCCGAGCCCCCTATGACCACGCCCTTCGTTCATCTCCGCGTTCATACCGAATACTCCCTGGTCGACGGCCTGGTGCGCCTCAAGCCGCTGATCAAGGCGGCCACCGGGCAGGGCATGCCGGCGCTGGCGGTGACCGACGAGGCCAACCTCTTCGGCCTGGTCAAGTTCTACAAGGGCGCCCAGGGGGCCGGGCTCAAGCCGATCATCGGCGCCGACCTGTGGCTCGCCAACCCCCATGACGAGGGGCATCCCTACCGGCTGACCCTGCTGGCCATGAACGATGTGGGCTACCGCAATCTCACCGAGCTGATCTCCCGGGGCTGGATGGAGGGGCAGCGCCTGGGGGGAGCCGAGCTCAAGCGGGACTGGGTGCTGGCCCAGAGCGAGGGGCTGATCGCGCTCTCCGGCGGTCGCGACGGCGAGATCGGCCGCCACCTGCTCAGCGACCACGGCGCCGAGGCCCGCGCGCTGCTGGAGGAGTGGAACGCCGCCTTCCCCGGTCGCTTCTATCTTGAGCTGGCGCGCACCGGCCGGCCGCTGGAGGAGGAGTGCGTGCACCTCTCGGTGGCGCTGGCTCTGGAGACCGGCACCCCGGTGGTGGCCACCAACGACGTGCGCTTTCTCGACAGGGAGGACTTCTGGGCCCACGAGACTCGGGTCGCCATCGGCGAGGGGCGGGCTCTGGACGACTCGCGGCGCGAGCGCAAGTACACCGAGGAGCAGTACCTCAAGAGCCCCGAGGAGATGGCCGAGCTGTTCGCCGACATCCCCGAGGCGCTGACCAACAGCGTGATGATCGCTGCCCGCTGCAGCGTCGAGGTGCGCCTCGGCGAGATCTTCCTGCCGGAGTTCGAGATTCCCGAGGGGATGACCCAGGATGAGTTCTTCCGCAAGATCTCCCACGACGGCCTCACCGAGCGCCTCGACTTCCTCTTTCCCGCCGAGCGCTACCCCCGCGAGGGCAGTGAGTACGCCGAGATCGACGCCCGCTATCGCAAGCGGCTCGACTTCGAGCTCGACATCATCATCCAGATGGGCTTCCCCGGCTACTTCCTGATCGTGATGGATTTCATCCAGTGGGCCAAGGACAACGACGTGCCGGTCGGCCCCGGGCGCGGTTCCGGCGCCGGTTCGCTGGTGGCCTACGCCCAGAAGATCACCGATCTGGATCCCATCGGCTACGATCTGCTCTTCGAGCGCTTTCTGAACCCCGAGCGGGTCTCGATGCCCGACTTCGACGTCGATTTCTGCATGGAGAAGCGTGACCGGGTGATCGAATATGTGGCCGACCGCTACGGCCGCAACGCCGTCTCCCAGATCGTCACCTTCGGCACCATGGCGGCCAAGGCGGTGGTGCGCGACGTGGCCCGGGCCCAGGGGCGCCCCTATTCGCTGGGCGACAAGCTCTCCAAGCTGATCCCCTTCGAGGTGGGCATGACGCTGGCCAAGGCCATCGAGGCGGAGCCGGCGCTCAGGGAGTTCGTCGAGAGCGATGACGAGGCCGCCGAGATCTGGGAGATGGCGCTCAAGCTCGAGGGCATCACCCGGGGCACCGGCAAGCACGCCGGGGGGGTGGTGATCGCCCCCACCAAGCTCACCGACTTCTCGCCGCTGCTCTGCGACGAGGATGGCTCGGGGCTGGTGGTGCAGTTCGACAAGAATGACATCGAGGAGGCCGGGCTGGTCAAGTTCGACTTCCTGGGCCTGCGCACCCTGACCATCATCGACTGGGCCCTGGAGATGGTCGACAAGGTCCGCGCCGTGGAGGGGCAGGGCCCGCTGGACATCGACAGCATCCCGCTGGATGACGCCCCCACCTTCGAGATGCTCAAGCGCGCCGAGACCACGGCGGTGTTCCAGCTCGAATCCCGCGGCATGAAGGAGCTGATCAAGCGCCTGCTGCCCGACTCCCTGGACGACATGATCGCCCTGGTGGCGCTGTTCCGCCCCGGCCCGCTGCAGTCGGGCATGGTGGACGACTTCATCAACCGCAAGCACGGTCGTGCCGAGATCTCCTACCCGCACCCGGACTACCAGCACGAGCTGCTCAAGCCGGTGCTCGAACCCACCTACGGCATCATCCTCTACCAGGAGCAGGTGATGCAGATTGCCCAGGTGATGGCGGGCTACAGCCTGGGCCAGGCCGACATGCTGCGCCGCGCCATGGGCAAGAAGAAGCCCGAGGAGATGGCCAAGCAGCGCGCCGGCTTCATGGAAGGGTGTGCGGCCAACGGTATCGACAAGGACCTGGCGGGCAACATCTTCGACCTGGTGGAGAAGTTTGCCGGCTACGGCTTCAACAAGTCGCACTCGGCGGCCTATGCGCTGGTCTCCTATCAGACCGCCTGGCTGAAGGCGCACTACCCCGGCCCCTTCATGGCGGCGGTGATCTCCACCGAGATGGACAACCTCGACAAGGTGGTGCCGCTGATCGAGGAGTGTCGCAACCTCAAGCTCACCGTGACGCCGCCGGACGTCAACGTCGGCGAGTACAAGTTCAGCGTGGATACCGAGGGGCGAGTGATCTACGGCCTGGGGGCCATTCGCGGGGTCGGCGAGGGGCCCATTGGCGCCATCGTCGAGGCCCGGACGGAAGGCGGACCCTTCGCGGACCTCTTCGACTTCTGCCGTCGCGTCGATCCCAGGCGCATGAACAAGCGCACCCTGGAGGCGCTGATCCGCTCCGGGGCCCTGGACAATCTCGGGCCGAACCGCGCCGCGCTGGCCGCGGCGCTGGACGATGCCCTCAAGGCCGCCGCCCAGAACCAGACCAACGAGAACCTGGGCATGGTCGATCTGTTCGGCGAAGCCTTCGTCGACGAGGAGGCGGCGGGAGGCGACGTCTACGCCGAGTATCGCCGGGCGCGCGAGTGGACCGACAAGGAGCGCCTGGCCGGCGAAAAGGACACCCTGGGGCTCTATCTGACCGGCCACCCCATCGACGAGTATGAGGGCGAGCTTGCGCGCTTCGTCTCCACCCGCATCGGCGACCTCAAGCCGTCCCGGGAGCCGCAGCGGGTGGCGGGACTGGTGGTGGGGGTGCGTACCATGAAGTCGAAGCGCGGCGATACCATGGCCTTCCTGACCCTGGACGACCGCACCGGGCGCATCGAGGCGTCGCTGTTCGGCGAGCTCTATGACCAGCTGCGCGGCCAGCTCGAGCCCGACCAGGTGCTGATCGTCGAGGGGGAGGTCTCCTCCGACGACTACTCCGGCGGTCTGCGCCTGAGGGGCAAGGAGGTCACCCCCATGGTGGCGGCGCGCCTCCGTTACGGTCAGGCGGTGGAGCTCTCCCTGGACGGCGCGGCCATCAACGGCCGCCTGGTGGACTCTCTGCGGGCAAGTCTCGACCCGCATCGCGACGCCGAGGGGCTTCCGGTGCGGCTGCGCTACCGCAACGCCGAGGCCGCCGGCTGGCTGGAGCTCGACGCGGACTGGAAGGTCTCGCCCACCGACGAGCTGCTGATTGGCCTGCGCGAGGTGCAGGGGCAGGATGGGGTGCGGCTGAAGTATCGCTGAGGGGTCGCCTTGCGCCGCTCGTTGAGGGTGCGATAATGCCGGTCATTTCATTTTTCGCGCCGCCTGCCACGGGCCGGGCGGTGAAACATCACAAGGCCTCCCGCCAATGAATCCCAACTATCTCGACTTCGAACAGCCCATCGCCGAGCTCCAGGCCAAGATCGAGGAGCTGCGCCTGGTCGGCCACGACAGCCAGGTCAGCCTCAGCGACGAGATCGAACGCCTCGAGGAGAAGAGCCGCAAGCTCACCGAGTCCATCTTCAGGGACCTCACCCCCTGGCAGGTCTCCCAGCTCTCCCGCCATCCCCAGCGGCCCTATACCCTGGACTATCTGGAGCATGTCTTCAGCGACTTCGACGAGCTCCATGGCGATCGTCACTTCGCCGATGACTCCGCCATCGTCGGCGGCGTGGCGCGCCTCGACGATCGTCCGGTGATGGTGATCGGTCATCAGAAGGGGCGCGACGTCAAGGAGAAGGTGCGGCGCAATTTCGGCATGCCCCGCCCCGAGGGCTACCGCAAGGCGTGCCGGCTGATGGAGATGGCCGAGCGCTTCAGGATGCCGGTGCTGACCTTCATCGATACGCCGGGGGCCTATCCGGGCATCGACGCCGAGGAGCGCGGCCAGTCCGAGGCCATCGCCTACAACCTGGCGGTGATGTCGCGCCTGCGCACGCCGATCCTCGCCACCGTGGTGGGTGAGGGCGGCTCCGGCGGGGCCCTGGCCATCGGCGTCTGCGACGAGCTGGCCATGCTGCAGTACTCCACCTATTCGGTGATCTCCCCGGAGGGCTGCGCCTCCATCCTGTGGCGCAGCGCCGAGAAGGCCTCCGAGGCGGCTCAGGCCATGGGCGTCACCGCCGAGCGCCTCCGCGAGCTGGGCTTCGTCGATACCCTGATCGAGGAGCCTCTGGGCGGCGCCCATCGTCAGCCGGTCACCACCGCCGAGCGGGTCAGGGAGGCGCTGCTGGAGAGTCTGGATCGCCTCAACGCCATGGATATCGATGCCCTGCTGGCGCGGCGCTACAAGCGGCTGATGAGCTATGGCGCCCCGGCGTAGCGGGGTGCCGGCGCCGCCCAGGGGGGCAGACCCGGGCCGTGCCACTCTGTCGCACGGCGTGCTCCTTTCTTGCCTCCTTGTCGCCGCCGGGGTCTGACCCCATGGGCTCCAACGGTGGTCTGTCGCCGCAAGCCTCAATCGACGACGCCCTGGCCCAGACCCCGCCGGGGCGTTGCGTCTGGGTGGCCCTCTCCGGCGGGCTCGACTCCTCCCTGCTGCTGACCCTGGCCGCCGAGGCGTGCCGCTGCCATCCTCGCCCGCTCCACGCCCTGCACGTTCACCACGGCCTCCAGGCCGCCGCCGACGACTTCGAGCGCCACTGCCGCCGTCTCTGCTCGCGGCTCGGCGTGCCGCTGTTCGTCGAGCGCGTCGCGGTCGACCTCGCCGCGGGGCAGGGTCTCGAGGGGGCGGCCCGTGAGGCGCGCTACGCCGCCTTCGCCCGCCGCGTCGCTCCCGGCGAGACCCTGTGGCTGGCCCAGCACCGCGACGACCAGGCCGAGACCTTCCTGCTCGCCGCCCTGCGCGGCAGCGGCGTGCGCGGTCTGGCCGGCATGCCGTCGCGGCGTGTCTGGCGGGGCAGGGCGATTGCGCGTCCGCTGCTGGGCGTCTCCCGGGCCACCCTGGAGGGCGCGGCGGCGCGCCTGGGACTGTCGTGGGTGGAGGACCCCACCAACGCCGACCAGGGGCTGGATCGCAACTTCCTGCGTGCTTCCCTGCTGCCGCGGCTCGAGGAGCGCTGGCCCCATGCCGTCGCGGCGCTGGCCAGAAGCGCCGAGCTCGCCGGCGAGGCCGAGGGGCTGCTCGGCGAGCTGGCCGAGCTCGATCTCGAGCGCCTCGGCGGGGAGGCGGAGCGGCTGCCGATAGCGCAGCTGGCGGCGCTATCGAGGCCACGCCAGCGGCTGCTGGTGCGCCACGCCTGCGCGCAGCGGGCTCTGCCGACCCCGCCGGCGACGCGCCTGGCGACGCTGCTGGCGCAGCTGGACGCGCGTGCCGACGGCGAGACCCGGGTGGTCTGGCCCGGCGCCGAGGCGCGGCTATGGCGAGGTGTGCTCCATCTGATGGCACCGCCTCCGGCGCTGCCGGCGGACTGGGAGCGCCACTGGGATGGGATGGCGCCCCTGACCACGCCCCTCGGCATCTGCGCGGTGGGCCTGGCCGGGCCGCCGGAAGCGCGCGGGGGAGTGGTGCTGCGGCCCCGCCGTGGCGGCGAGCGTCTGCGCCTGGCGGGGCGGGGGGCGCGGGATCTCAAGCGGCTGCTGCAGGAACTGGCGGTGCCGCCCTGGGAGCGCCAGCGGCTGCTGGTGGCCTGGCAGGTCGATGAAGCCGGGGAGGAGACGCCGGTGGCGCTGCTCGACCCCCTCGACGCTCGCTGGCTGGCGCTGGCCGAGGGGTGGCGGGCTCAGGAGGGCGTCACCGCCAGGGGGAAGCCCGCCGCCTGCTGATAGGCGCACTCCTGCTCCAGATCGGTAAGCAGCAGCATGGGGTCGTCACCGCCGGGGAGCGTGAGACGCAGCGCCTCGCCGTCGGCCTCCAGGTGCGGCGGGAGCGGAGCCTGTTCCGGGCGGCTGTGGTTGAGCAGCACCGCCAGGCGCAGCAGGCGGGCCAGCCGGGCGTGGGAGCGCTGCGCGGAGGCGGGCAGCGCCTGCCACTCCCGGGCCGGGAACTTGCGGCGGTGGGCGCGCACCAGGAAGGCCAGCAGGCGCTGCTCCGGGCGCGAGAAGCCGGCCAGGTCGGAGTGCTCCAGCAGGTAGGCGCCATGGCGGTGGAACTGGCTGTGGGAGATCGCCAGGCCGATCTCGTGGAGACGGCCGGCCCAGCCCAGGAAGCGGGCCTGGTCGTCGTCCAGCTCCCAGGCGTCGCGCACCTGGTCGAACAGGGCGGCGGCACTGGCGGCCACGTTGGCGGCCTGGCGTCCATCCACGCCGTAGCGTCGCTCCAGCAGCTCCAGGCTCTTGAGCCGCGAGTCCTCCGGGCTGTTGCGCCCCGCCATGTCGTAGAGCACCCCCTCGCGCAGGGCGCCATCGGCATAGCGCATCTGCTCCAGGCCGAAGGCCTCGAAGACGGCGCCGAGCACCGCGATGCCGGCGGGAAAGACCTTCGCCCGGTCGGGCTTCAGCCCCTCCAGGCTGACCCTGTCGAGGCGCTTGCACTTGATCAGCCGTTCGCGCAGCGCGGCCAGTCCCTCCCGGGTGATGACGCCCTCGGGTGCCTCACCGGCGGCGTGGATCACCGCGGCGGCGGCCTTGATGGTGCCGCTGGACCCCACCGGGTCGGCCCAGCCAAGCTCGCGATACGGGCGGCGAATATTGGCCAGCTCGGAGAGGGCGGCGAGCTCGGCCCGGCGCATGCGCTTGGCCGTGATCTCGCCATTCTCGAAGAAGCGCCGCGTGAAGGTCACGCAGCCCATGCGCAGGCTCTCCAGGGCCAGGGGCTCGAAGCGCTCGCCGATGATGAACTCGGTGGAGCCGCCGCCGATGTCGACGATCAGTCGGCGCCCCCCCTCGGCCAGGGCGTGGGCCGCCCCCAGATAGATGAGGCGGGCCTCCTCGCGGCCGGCGATGATCTCGATGGGGCAGCCCAGCAGGGCCTCGGCGCGCTCGATGAGCGCCTGGCTGTTGCTGGCATCCCTCAGCGCATTGGTACCCACCACCCTCAGCTGCCCCGGGGCGATGTCCTCCACGAAGGGAGCGAAGCGGGCCAGGCAGTCCAGGGCGCGCTGCATGGTAGCCTCGTCGAGCAGGCCCTCGTCGTCGAGGCCCGCCGCCAGCTGCACCTTCTCGCCCAGTCGGGCCACCACCTGGAGGCGCTCCTCCTGATAGTTGGCGACCAGCAGATGGAAGCTGTTGGAGCCCAGGTCGATGGCGGCAAGGCGTCGGGTGGGGGGGGCCGGCTCCGTTGGCGAGGTCATGGCGAGTCCTTGAGGGAGGGTGTGGAAGAAAGGTTGCGGGGCGCCTCCCGCCCTGTCAATCGCCGCGGGGCTTGCGTTACCCGGGGGCCTTGTCTAGTATCGTGACGTTCGCCTGTTCCGAATGCTTTCCGACCGTTCTGCGGCGATCCCGTCTCGGTCAACCTCAAGTCGTCAGTCAGCCCACTATGCCCAGCGATACCCGGCTCCGCCGTAGCCGCTGGTCAGGCGAAAACGAATCTGCTCCCTCGACTCCCCTATCGGCCGGCTGCCCCCTGCGGTGGCGTCTCCCATGGCCATCGGATGCAAGGTGACGAGTGGCAGCCTGTCCGGGCTCTGAACGCACCCCACGCGGCGTTATCGTCTCGCCTCCCGCCAAACGCGGCGCACCGACGCCCGGCTTCCACGAGCAATCTCTGATCACACCGATGAATCTTACCGACCTCAAGCAAAAGTCCGTGCCGGATCTCCTGGAGATCGCCCGCGAGATGGGCATCGATAACCTGGCGCGCTCCCGCAAGCAGGACATCATCTTCGCCATCCTCAAGAAGCATGCCAAGAGCGGTGAGCCGATCTTCGGCGATGGCGTGCTGGAGATCCTGCAGGACGGGTTCGGCTTCCTGCGCAGTGCCGACAGCTCCTATCTGGCCGGGCCCGACGACATCTACGTCTCGCCCTCCCAGATTCGCCGCTTCAATCTGCGCAAGGGGGATTCCATCTCCGGCAAGATCCGCCCCCCCAAGGAGGGCGAGCGCTACTTTGCCCTGCTCAAGGTCAGCGAGATCAACTTCGACAAGCCGGAGAACGCCAAGCACAAGATCCTGTTCGAGAACCTGACGCCGCTGTTTCCCGACGAGCGCCTGCGCATGGAGATCGGCAACGGTTCCACCGAGGATCTCACGGCGCGGATCATCGATCTCACCGCCCCCATCGGCAAGGGCCAGCGCGGCCTGCTGGTCTCCCCGCCCAAGGCGGGCAAGACGCTGATGCTGCAGAACATCGCCACCTCCATCACCCGCAACAACCCCGAGTGCCATCTGATCGTGCTGCTGATCGACGAGCGCCCGGAAGAGGTGACCGAGATGTCGCGCACCGTGCGCGGCGAGGTGGTGGCCTCGACCTTCGACGAGCCCCCGGCCCGCCACGTGCAGGTCGCCGAGATGGTGATCGAGAAGGCCAAGCGCCTGGTGGAGCACAAGAAGGACGTGGTGATCCTGCTCGACTCCATCACCCGCCTGGCGCGCGCCTACAATACCGTGGTGCCCAGCTCCGGCAAGGTGCTGACCGGCGGCGTGGACGCCCACGCCCTGGAGAAGCCCAAGCGCTTCTTCGGCGCGGCGCGCAACATCGAGGAGGGCGGCAGCCTGACCATCATCGCCACGGCGCTGGTGGATACCGGCTCCAAGATGGACGAGGTGATCTTCGAGGAGTTCAAGGGGACCGGCAACATGGAGGCGCACCTGGACCGCAAGCTGGCCGAGCGCCGCGTCTACCCGGCGATGAACATCCGCCGCTCCGGCACTCGCCGCGAGGACCTGCTGGCCTCCGAGGAGGAGATGCAGCGCATGTGGATCCTGCGCAAGCTGCTCAACCCCATGGAGGACACCGCGGCCACCGAGTTCCTGATCGACCGCCTCAAGGATACCAAGACCAACCTCGAATTCTTCGAGGCCATGAAACGCCGCTGATCGCTACTGCCGGGAATGCCACTGCGCGGCTGACCCGGGGACAGGCCTGCGAGGGGGCGCTGTGAACCCCCTCCCTGGGCGCTACCGATGCCATCCCTGGCATAGGACCCCCTCTTCGGCCTGTCCCCGGCGCCGCTTATCCTGGCAACTCAGCAGACGTATTCAAGGGGCATGCTATGCTGCCCCCTTTCGTCGTACTGTAACCGGGAAATCGGAATGAAGTACAAGGACCTGCGGGAATTCATCAGCGCCCTGGAGGCCCAGGGCGAGCTCACGCGTGTCACCGCCGAGGTGGATCCCTACCTCGAGATCACCGAGATCTGCGACCGCACCCTGCGTGCCGGCGGCCCGGCCCTGCTCTTCGAGAACGTCAAGGGTCACAGCATGCCGCTGCTGGGGAACCTCTTCGGCACGCCCAGGCGGGTGGCCCTCGGCATGGGTCAGGACTCCGTGGCCGCCCTGCGCGAGGTGGGCGAGCTGCTCGCCTTCCTCAAGGAGCCGGAGCCCCCCAAGGGGTTTCGCGACGCCTGGGACAAGCTGCCGATCTTCAAGCAGGTGATGAGCATGGGGCCCAAGAAGGTCCGCTCGGCGCCGGTGCAGGCGCTCGTCTATGAGGGCGACGAGGTCGACCTGGACCGCCTGCCGATCCAGCACTGCTGGCCCGGCGACGCCGCGCCCCTGGTCGCCTGGCCCCTGGTGATCACCCGCGGCCCCCACAAGACGCGCCAGAACCTCGGCATCTACCGCCAGCAGAAGCTCTCGAGGAATCGCCTGATCATGCGCTGGCTCTCTCACCGCGGCGGCGCGCTGGACTTTCAGGAGTTCCAGAAGGCCCACCCCGGCGAGCCCTTCCCGGTGGCGGTGGCACTCGGCGCCGACCCGGCCACCATCCTCGGCGCGGTGACGCCGGTGCCGGATTCGCTCTCCGAATACGCCTTTGCCGGCCTGCTGCGCGGCTCGCGCACCGAGCTGGTCAGGTGCGGCCACGCCGACCTCGAAGTGCCGGCCTCGGCGGAGATCATCCTGGAGGGCTTTATCTATCCGGATGACACGGCGCCGGAGGGCCCCTATGGCGACCACACCGGCTATTACAATGAGGTCGACCACTTTCCGGTGTTCACGGTGACGCGCATGACCATGCGCGAGGGCGCCATCTATCACTCCACCTACACCGGTCGGCCGCCGGACGAGCCGGCGATCCTGGGCCTGGCGCTCAACGAGGTGTTTGTCCCCATCCTGCGCCGCCAGTTCCCGGAGATCGTCGACTTCTACCTGCCCCCGGAGGGCTGCTCCTACCGCATGGCGGTGGTGACCATGAAGAAGCAGTATCCGGGCCATGCCAAGCGGGTGATGATGGGCGTATGGAGCTTCCTGCGCCAGTTCATGTATACCAAGTTCGTGGTGGTGCTCGACGATGACGTCAGTGCCCGGGACTGGAAGGACGTGATCTGGGCCATCACCACCCGCATGGACCCGGCACGGGACACCGTGATGGTGGAGAACACCCCCATCGACTACCTGGACTTCGCCTCGCCGGTCTCGGGGCTCGGTTCCAAGATGGGCCTGGATGCCACCAGCAAGTGGCCCGGCGAGACCGACCGAGAGTGGGGCGTGCCCATCGTCATGGACGAGGCCGTCAAGGCCCGCGTCAGCGAGCGCTGGAACGAGCTGGGCATCGACCTCCCCGACAACACGACCCCCTGACACGAGGCATTCATGACGCCACGCACCCTGACCTGCCTGGTCGACGAGGTCGAGGACCTCACCCCGGATGTCTTCCGGGTGCAGCTGGAGGGCCGTCCCGAGGCGGTGGCCCACGCGCCGGGCCAGTACCTGGAGCTCAAGCTGGACGACGCGACCTGGGTACCCTTCTCCATCGCCAACGCCCACGGCGGCGACGGTGTGATCGAGCTGCATATCCAGCACTGGCCGGAGCGGGAGAATTCCGCGCTGCTGCGCGACCTGGTCCAGGTGGCCAGCCGGCTGACCCTGCGGCTGCCCGGCGGCGACTGCGTGCTGGACCCCGACAGCACCCGTCCGCTGCTGCTGATCGCCGCCGGCACCGGCTTCGCCCAGATGAAGGCGATCGCCGAGGCGGCGCTGGCGCAAGATCCCGCGCGGGAGATCGACCTCTGGTGGGCGGCCCGGGAGCGTCGCCAGCTCTACCTGGAGCGCCTGCCCCGGGAGTGGGCCGAGACCTATCCCGGCTTCCGCTTCCATCCGGTGACCGAGCTGGCGCCCGAGGAGCCCTGGACGGGCGAAGGGGTGATCGGCCATCGCGGGCGCATCGATCAGGCCCTGGCCGCGGAACTCGACGACGTCTCGGGCCATGATGTCTACCTCTCCGGCTCGCCGGGCATGGTCTACGCCGGCGTGGACGTGCTGGCCTCGCTGGGTCTGCAGGCCTCGCGCACCTTCTCCGACGTCTTCGCCTACGCGCCCCGGGACCCGCTGATTCCGGTCACCGGCAGCCTGATCAGGGAGGGGCGCGAATGAGCGCCTCGCCGATCCTGATCACCGGCGGCGCCCAGCGGCTGGGCCGCCACTGCGCCGAACGCCTGCTGGACGACGGCCACCCGGTGATCATCAGCTACCGCCGCGAGCGGCCCGAGCTCGAGGCGCTGCGCCAGCGCGGTATCGTCACCCTGCCGGCCGACTTCGCCAGCGAGGCGGGCATTCTCGATTTTCTCGAGCGCCTCAGGGCCGAGACGGGCTCGCTGCGGGCGATCGTCCACAACGCCAGCGACTGGGCCCCGGACTCCAGCGGCCCCGAGGCAGGCGCCACCTTCGAGCGGCTCTTCCGCATCCATATGCTGGCGCCCTACCTGATCAACCTGCACGCTCGGGAGCTGCTCGAGGCGTGCGCCGAGCCCCAGCGCGACATCGTGCACATGACCGACTATGTGGTGCAGAAGGGCTCGAGGAAGCATGCCGCCTATGCCGCCACCAAGGCGGGGCTCGACAACCTCACGCTGTCGTTTGCCGCCATGTACGCCCCGGCGATCCAGGTCAATGCCATTGCCCCGGCGCTGATCATGCTCAACGAGGGCGACGACGAGGCCTATGCCGCGAAGGCGCGGGCCAAGTCGGCCATGCAGATGGTCCCCGGCCCAGGGGTGATCTATCAGACGCTGCGCTACCTGCTCGACAACCGCTACGTGACCGGCGCGACCCTGCCGGTCGATGGTGGGCGGCATCTTCGCTAGACTACGGGCGACAACACCCCTCCCGTGGCAAGACCACACCCTCGAAGAAGGAGCGACAGATGGCGGGACATGACGAAGACTTCAAGGACGAGAGCGGTTTCCTGTTCGTGCTGGTGGGCCTGATCGTGCTGGTGAGCATGAGTGCCCTGCCGGTCACCGTCGGACTGATCCAGCTCTTCGCCGGCTGATACAGACTTGCCTGCCGCGCCGCAATGCGGCAGGATGAATTCAGCGCTCAGGAGACGATCATGACCCCACTCGCTGCCCCCACCACGCCTCGCCACCCCGCCGCTTCTGCGGGCGGAGCCGGTGCGTGCCCGGGAGCGAGCCGCGGTTTCTGGTGGTATGGCTATTTTATGACCGGTGTGCCGGCGGCCATGTCCTGAGTGCAAGAGACGACATCGCCGAGAGGCACGCCCCGCCAGGGACGCCTCCCGACAGAACCCCCGGAAGGCGCCTCGCCCCGGGGGTTCTGCA
>LFCJ01000287.1_pt1 | contig 30369 bp, 21 predicted proteins | sample 643141 | NCBI WGS metagenome assembly LFCJ01 (sample SAMN03766243, study PRJNA286221) | soda lake metagenome | biome: soda lake; feature: Kulunda steppe; material: water; isolation source: sample B1-Br-g2 brine of Lake Bitter-1 | place: Russia: Kulunda steppe | collected 2010-07
CCATCAGCAATAATAAACACATTAGATCCACTGTCTTTGAATTGTGCAATAGGTTGATTTCCATTCTGATTAATGATCAAAGCTGGTCCCGAACCATCATTTGTAACACTAAATTGATCGGTTGTTTGGATATTCGTATTCAATTGTGTGGATTCACCATCAACGATAAGATTTCCATGAACATGAACATTATCAGATACATCCAAATTTTTACCTTTAATTAAACCTGTAGAGGATAAGTCATTGCTTACTGTAACCTTTCCAGAGACATCCAAAGTAGATCCTAAAGAAAGAGGACCCGTTTTAGTTTGCGCACCTGAAGATGTGCGAAGAACGGAGTTATCTAAAGAAAGTGATCTGTTAGAACTCAGATCGCCTCCACCGATGATGCCATCTTGCGTGTTTATAGTGAGTGATGTGCGCACAACACTTCCGTCCACAGCAAGTGTTTTATTAGAAGATATGTCGCCTCCACCGACAAGACCATCTCCTGCATTAATTTCGGGATAATTCGTCAAACGAACCCAAGGGACGGTACCATTGGTCAATTGACCGGTAAAAGCAAGATCGTTACTCACAGTTACTTTACCGCTCACATCTAATGTTGAACCCAGAGACAATGGTCCTTGTTTAGATTGAGGACTGGAACTCGTGCGCAATACAGTATTATCTAAAGATAAGGTTCGATTCGAGGATAGATTTCCTCCACCAATTATACCATTGTTTGTGTTTATTTGACGAGTTGTTCTCACGACCGAACTGTCTACAGAGAGACTTCTGGCAGAGGACAAGTCACCACCTCCAGATAAACCATCGCCAGCAGTTAACATTGGATAATTCGCAAGACGGACCCAAGGTACTGTACCGTTTGTCAACTCACCTGTAAAAGCAACGTCATTGCTCACGGTCACTTTTCCGAGAACATCTAATGATCCTAATGTGGCTTTCTCGTTTGTCACTAATGTTCTAGAAGAAATGGTTTGAGTAGAAACGATATCATTTGTCACATTGACCAAACCACTCACCTCCAAAGTTGAACCCAAAGTTAAAGGTCCTGATTTTGTTTGGCTGTCGGATGATGTTCTTAGAACGGTATTGTCTAGGGACAATGTACGGCTAGAACTTAGGTCCCCTCCACCAATTAATCCATTTTGAGTCAAAATTTGCCTTTCTGTGCGTACGACTGAGCTATCTACAGAGAGTGTCCGGTTTGAACTGAGATCGCCTCCGCCTGTTAATCCATCTCCTGCTTGCAATGAAGGATGATTATCTAAACGCACCCAAGGAACTGTTCCGTCTACCATCGTTCCTTGCAAAGAGAAATTTTGGCCCACATATAATTGACCCTCAATTTTTGCATTTTCTTTGACATGAAGTAATTCTTCGGGTTCATCGACACCTACACCAAGTAATCCACCATCAGCAATCGTTATGACATTCACACCATCATCTTTAAATTGAGCAATCGGTTGATTGCCAGTTTGATTAATAGCAATTGCTGGCCCAGATCCATCATTTGTAACGCTTAATTGGTCAGTGGTTTGAAGAGTAGTATTCAGTTCTGTGGTACTTCCATCCACGATCAAATTGCCATGGACATGAAGGTTACTTGAAACATCAAGTTCATTCCCAGATATTTTACCCGTAGATACCAAGTTACTTAATGTTACAGGTCCATTGACATCAAGACTAGATCCCAAAGTCAAAGGACCAGTTTTCGTTTGATGTACAGATGAAGTTCGTAAAACAGTATCATCTAGAGAAAGCAAACGATTAGAAGTTAAATTACCACCACCTACGATACCGTTGTTTGTATTAATTGTCAATGATGTACGCACCACACTTGTATCGACATTAAGTGTTCTATTAGCCGAAAGAACACCACCTCCGCTTAAACCATCTCCTGCAATTACGGTAGGATGTTGACTTAAACGCGGCCAAGGAACATTACCGGCCGTCAAAGTACCGGCCAAGGCAAGGTCGTTGCTCAAAGATACCTTTCCCATAACATTTAGATTTGAAGATATATCTACCTTATCCATCGTCATTAACTCACCTAAAATAGTTGTTCCTTCCGAAGCAGTAATATCTCCCTGCACGGTCAAATTAGAACCTACAGAGACATCTTTTAAGCACTGTATATTTTTAGATTGAACATCTCCTGAAATACCTACATTGGCATTAAATTCAGCATCGTTGTTAACAATAACCTCGTTCATCACGGTTTTTCCGTTTAACGTAAGATCACCTGATCTGGTTTGTGCTTCACTTCCCGTACGCAAGACCGTGTTATCAACTGCGAGTGTTCTATTTGCACTTAAATCTCCTCCACCTTTTAATCCAGAGCCTGGAATAATTTTACGCGAAGTTCTTACTACACTCGGATCAACATTTAATGTAACATTCGTAGAAACGTTTCCACCTCCGGATAAGCCATCCCCTGCAACAACTTTGGGATGAGCAGACAATCTTTGCCAAGGAACATCTCCACTCGTGAGGGTACCCTTCAACTCTAAATCATTCTTGATTTTACCCGAAGCCATGGTCATTTCCCCCAAGACTGTAAAAGACCCTGATTTCGTTTGATGATTAGGTCCGGTTCTTAAAACTGTAGAATCTACCTCTAAAACGGGGTTTGTTTTTATTGGACCCCCACCTATAAGTCCATTTTGAGTCCCGACGACTAAATTACCAAAGCTATCTAAACCATCTTTTAAAGCTTTTTGACTAGCTCCTAAAATGGTCGAATCACCGTCAAATTCATCGGTAAGATGATTGAATTTAACAAACAGAGCTTGATCTAAAGAAGCCATTAATCGTAAAATAAGTCTGTTTTATAGATTATAGGAAGAAAAAATTTAGTGCGTTTGAAAAATGAAAAATGAATGGAAAATTGCCTTATGATTGTGAACCACAATAAAACATATTCTTGTAAAGCATTCTTCTTCGTTCTTTTCGTAAGCAAAGCATGAAAATTCATCTCTAAAAAATGTATTCTGATTGTAAGGAAAATGTTTATTCTAGCTTGTATTCTATTTTTTATAGTTTGTATTCTTATTTTTCGTGTTAATTCATCATTAAACATATTGGAATTCTTAACTGTCGTCCTCGTTTTATTTATTATCCTATGTTATCTCTTTTATTTAGATCATGTGAATAAAGAAAAATTCTCTGATCAATCACGATTAAAGCATGTGTTTTCTACAAAGCCGGATAAAAAACGAAAAGCTAAAAAGAAGAAAGATATGTATGATAAACACACAATTCAAGCCTCTTCTTTTGTCGATAACTTAAAATCCAGTTTAAGAAAAAACCAGACGGGAACCTTAAATGATGTACATGAATTAGAGTTTGACGCATTTACTGAGAACGATGAGTTAGAATCTAAATCAGAATTAGTTGAATATCCTGGACATGAATTTAATCAACCAAAACTTGATATTAAGTCTAACAATTCAAATACGCAACATCACAAACACAATAAAGAATATAATGAAAAACAAAAAGAAAAATCCAAAAATAAAAAAAATAAAAAGAAGAATGAAAAAGAGAGAGTGAGTGAAGAAGTGAGTGAAGAAGTGAGTGAAGAAGTGAGTGAAGAAGTAAGTGATGAATACATGAATGATTTTAAAAAACATCTCCAGGTAAATGAAGAATGTCCATGTGATAGGATTGACACTGAATGTACATTGAGTGAAAAATTCAAAAAGGCATGTAAAGATAAATGGAAAGGATATGTTCACTCGAATACATGGAAGAAATTGTCAAATATCACAGATCGTCTGAACAATGATATGCTTCCTTCTATCAAAAAGCTGTCTGAAAGAGCAGATATATTTGGCAGTTCTGCAGAAGGCACAAATACTGAAGTCGATGAAAATGAAGCTATGGTCATAGATCCTTTCTATGTTCAAAGTAATAAACATATTTATATTCCACTCGGGGTGCTTGACAAAGATTTCCAGCCTTCAAAAAATGAGCTTGAGGTAGATATCAATAAAATAAATTTAACCAAATTAAAGCAAATTAGTGATCGCGTCGACAAATTAAATAAGGTTTTATTTTCCATTAAAGAATATACACCTGATTTTTATGATATGTTGTTAAAAACTTATTCTCCCCAAAAATAATTTATTCAATTTTTATAAAATAGTGATAAAATATGGCAATTAAGAGTTTGAAGTTCGGGAGACAGGTATCAAGAAGTCTTAGATCATTACTTATCGTTGTAGGAATTTCTGTTGTTCTTCTTTTGATGGGAATATCCACCGCTCGAGTTCATGAAGGATTTAAAAATATATATGAAATCGAAAAAATGTCTTATAAAAATAATAGACAATAAACGTTTTTATTTTTCTTTCATACAAGTAAAGTTGTAGTATGAAAAAAGACATTCTTATTTGCGGGCTTTTATCCCTTGCACTTTTCATTGTGATTATTTTTATATTTAGGAACTACTCTAAAAAAACAGAAACGTTCGTAGATTCAAAGAATTATGAAGCACGCCTTACCGTTATCGACGTTTTTGATAAACACCTGTGTAAAATTGCAACCCCTAAAGAGATCAATCGTTATAGTGAGTTTAAAACCAAGGACGCAATAATTAAACAAATCAAGAAAGACTTCCCTAATGAGTTTAACGAGAACAAGTGTAACATAAATTTAGAGAAATCAAAAAACAGCAAGGCATCTAAGTTAAGTGAATATGAACAAATGACTAAAAATGTTTCGTCCATGAAAGATAAAATGAATAAGCCGATATCAAAAATAGAAAAATACAAACGAAGCATGGGTAGAAAAAATAAAAAGGTCAAAAATGATATCGTTGATAAAAAAATGGAGAAGAAGGGACGTAAATCAAGACCTAAGAGAAAATCTAAAGTTGAAACATTCTCGGATGTTTTACATGACGAGGATGATATAGATTCTCCCGATAATCCATTTAATGCTCGTAATAATATTATGGATAACGATCCTGAAATTCAATATAGCAAAAGAATGAATCGTATTAACAATTTGAATACTTCCCAATCACATCTTAAAAAAGAAGATGAATTTGAAAACGAGAATTACGACGGTTCTCCTGTGAACATAAGGATGCTCAAAGATGAATTGGAACAAAATGTAAAAAAACAAAATGAATTGAATAAAGTGAAGACATTACATACCACAAACATACAACCAGGTATTACATTTACAGATCCAGAGGAACAATATAATCAACAACAACTTATGAAATTACATGATGATTCTAGTTTAAATTCAGCTGATTATGCTATACAACAAATAAACCAAGAATCAGATGAAATGGAAGATATGGAAAATATGGAAGATATGGAAGATACAGACATAGACACATCATTTGAAACTGAAAATGAAGGAATGGTAGATGACAAAGTGCTTGCTTCTTCAACTATACCACCTTCTTTGACACAAATGGAAAATATGAATATTTTAGACAAATCAAGACCATTGATCCGTGATGATGATGAAAGTAGTACTGAATCTGAATCGGAATCCGAATATCAACCATCGTCGTCTGAATCTTTATCAGAATCAGAAGAGTTGTCTGATGATATTGAATTTGATTCAGGAAGAAGTATTTCTAATTTGGAGAAAATGGCAGAGAGTATTCGAGAAGCTGAAGAAAATGATGAAGACGATAGTGATGATAGTGATGATAATGAAAAATATGAGAAAGAAGACTTAGAGGGCTTCATTGACAATATGGACACAGATACAGAAATAGAATCGAATGAAGAAAATGATGCAGACGATGAAAACGATAGTCCATCAAGATCAAATACGCTTGTTTCAAGAAAAGGTACACAGACACTTTCTATTCAAACAAAAAATGAACCAGCTATAAGGGTTCGGCGAAATCATTTAATGGAAATGAGAAACCATTTGAGAAGAACAAATGGAGTTTTAGAGAACATTTTGGCACAAGCCAGCATTAATCCTTAGCAATGCTAAGTTGGCATTAAAAAAGATAAATTAATAAAGTAAATATGATAAATTTTGAAAAAGATGGGACAAATAATGATCAAGAAGTTGAAGGAATTTTTGACAAGTTATCCCGCTTTGTGAACAAATCAAGCGACTACTTAAAGAAATGGGCTTCTTCAAACTCACCTACAAATTATTCATCTGACAATCCCGATGATTATCTCCCTTATAAAAATCTTAAAATGATAGAACAGATGATGATACAAAATCCAGCTTTAGTCAATTATCTTCTACAATTGGGTGATAGATTGGATTTTCATGATAGTCAAGATATGAAAAAACAATTGACAAAAGCTTATTCCCAAGAAATGATCGACATGATAAAATAAAACAAATAAAATGTATAGAATAAAGTAAGAAAGAATATGGTCCTTGAATTTGCATCTTTATCAGAAATTGTGGACCCGCAAGAAAAGACGCAAAGAAATCCAAAAAGAAAAGATGGTACGATGAAAAAGAAATATAAGTCTAGAACGAAAAAACCAGAGACATCTTTAATCGAATATCAACCGACTCTGAAAGCTGACAAAATTAGAAATAAGCATAAAACCAATAAGAATAATCAAAATCAAAATCATAAACAAGACGTTTTATGTCTTCTTAAAAACAAAGATGGTCAATATATTGATACTTACATAGAACCAGATGTCAAGAATCCACAAAAAAATAAAATAGATAAGAAAGTAAAGTCTAATGCGGCATGGAATGGTAATTGGATTAATGAAGATTTAATCTTTGATAAAAACACAAAACAAAAGACTTATTCCCCATTAGATGAAGTTGATACTTATGATCTTAAATTTAATGGAATGCTAGCAGAATCATTTCATGCAAACGAACCTATTTCAGCTATCATGAGTAACGAAACGTTAATGAACGATTTATACGACTTAAATTATCCTTCTAATTCTCATACTTTTCCTCTTTTTGCCAATAATTCTGAACAAATGAATCTAATGGGATACAATGATTTACATTCTCAAAAACAAAACATCTTAAACAGAAAAGATAATGGATCAAAAAGTTTGTTTCTTGAGGAAGATATTTATGACTATGAAGATAATGAAAATGAGGATGAAGATAATGAAAATGATTATGATAGACTGAGCGATATCGTAGGAGGTGAGACAGATGAAGAAGATAATTACTTTGAAAATTCTCCAAAAGAAATGAGTGATTGGGAGCAAATTGACTCAGATTTAAATACCGATTCAGATGGAGATAATGATATCCAGCTCCGTTCATATAATCATAATGAAAAAAACCCTTCAAGCTTCAATGATGTAACAATTATCCTTGCCTATTTCTTCTTGGGAATATTTTTTATCTTCTTGCTTGAACAATTTTTGTATATGGGGACATATTTTATTCGTCACATATGAAAATCATTAAGACAAATCTAATACAAATTTCTTTTTATTTTTTAAGTCAGATAAAGGTTTTATCTCCTTTTTTTTCTTCTCCCTTTTTTTAGTTTCTTCATTTTTTAGATTACTTTTTTCCGACCTATTCGTCTTATTATTATGATCTATTTCTTTATCTTTACTATTCATATCCAGTTCATGTTGTTTAAGTTCAAGACTTGATTGTCCTAACTGTCCCGACTGCCCCGACTGTCCCGACTGTCCCGACTGTCCTGATTGGTCTGGCTGTTTTAGGGTTTCTGATGTGTCATTATCAAATAAATAAAAAGGATTGTGCATAACCTTCTTAATATCATCGTTGTTTTTTACTTTAGTACATTTTTCCATAAGTGTTCTTTCCCCAGGGACTGTCTTTACATTTTCTTTCCAATTTTCAATATCTTGAATTTTCTCGCTTGTCAGATAATAATTGGGACAAAATGAAGATTGTATCTTTTGTTTTAGTTTTTCTGATTCTAAACAGTTTTTTGATGGTTTAGTATAGAAATCGTTGTTTTCCCCCATGTACATTTTAAAAACATCCAAAAATTGTTGTGTTTGTTCAGCATTAAATCGCAATTCACTTTCATCTTGAACAGGATAATATTTTGATGTTTCTATTTTTCTAATATTCTGATCGTAAAAATCACTATTTATAAGATTTTGTGTTTTTGTATGTTTAACTTGGATTCCTTTGAGAACATCTAAAAAGGCATTATTGATTTTATCATCATTTGTTTCTTCAATGGGCCAAGTTATATATATTGTTTTGGGAAAATAGTAATTCACATGATAATCATTTTCTTTGAGTTTGCGAAGAACATACACGATGCATTCATTTATATCATACAATGGATAACCAATTAAAAACTCCGGTACTTCAAAGATACAGTGTGTATAACCAAGTTCTAAAGATTTTGAGATTTCTATCTGACACAATTCGAGAATTTTAATAAAATGTTTTTTATTCGCTTGTCTTTTCGTTTGGATTTCTTGTGACAACTCTTTTGCATTTCGTAAAGCCACAGAAGATTCTTTCAATGAATCTTTGGATATTTCTTTCGTCTTCTTTTTTTTATTCATTTGAGAAGAATATATCATGACAAATCCTTTATTCTTCAAAGATAAAAACAAATAATCAAAAGTACGAAGAAAAAAAATCGTTTAAATAGGGTTTACAATTTGTCATTCCTTATTAGGACAATAATCATTTGACATGATCAAAAATTTGGTCTTATCAGGAGGAGCATTAAAAGGGTTTTCTTTTATTGGAGTCATTGAGTATTTAGAAGACAATAATCTTCTATCTAATTTAGAGACCTTAGTAGGATCCTCTGCTGGATCTCTAATATGTTTTCTTTTATGTTTAAATTTAACTTCTTTACAAATCAAGAAAAACTGCACTGTACTACTCAACTCTTATTTACAAGAACCGATCGACCTTAATTTGATTTTTAACCTCAATCAATCATTAGGTATAGACAATGGACACATTATTATCGATTTATTGAAGGAACTGTGCTTGGAGCATTTCAAGGCTGATCGTATCACTTTTTTTGAGTTTGTTAAAAAAACTGGATATAATTTAGTCGTCTGTGCATCTAATCTTACTACAAGAGAACCGACTTATTTTTGTGTAGATAACTCTCCACATGTCAACGTATTGGATGCTATTCGAGCCAGTATTACAATTCCATTTATATTTACACCTATTGTTATTGATAAACAGATTTATGTAGATGCAGGAATATTTAACCACTTTCCAATCAATTTTATAAAAACATTCGTGTTGCAAGATACACTTGGAATCATTATAAAATGTAATCCTTATACTCCACCAAAACCTCTTACTTTTATTTCTTATTTTAGACTCCTGATTGATAGTATGCTAGAAAGAATAAACATCAAAGATGACATATTAAAAAATTTTAATGTCATCGAAATCGATTGCGGTAATGAAGATATATTCGATTTTGATTTTAATACAATGAAAATGACGATTGATAAACATAAAGTAGAAGAATACATTATTAAGGGATATTCGAGCATACTTTCATCTGCTGTTAAAGAAAAAATAAAAAAAGGCTTCCTGTTATTTAAAGATAATGAAGAGCAACAACATTTTAATGAAAATGATGTTATAAAAAAAGATGATCTGTCCTTACTACAAGTGCCTCTTCTCTATTCCCATTACGATTTTCATTTTAATCGTCGACTATGGGATATTTTTATAGTAAGGGATCATAATGAAATTCTAAACTAAAGTACAGACTTCAATCCTTGTATAAAATCTTGACCACTCATGTTTCCTACCATTTTTTTGACCATTGCGTCATCTTTAAACACTAAAACCGTAGGGAAACCATCTACCATATCCATTATATCACTTGGCATGTCTGATCTTTCATACCTTATGACATTGACGTTAACATTTTTCACTTCTTGCACGAACTCTTTCGTTTTTGTATCGAAGGTGCTTTGGAATTTAATACAATGCGGACATGTTTTACTGTAAGCATAAATAATTCTCAAAGTAGGAATATCAGAAAATGTTTCTAATTTAACTGTCGTTGACTTTTTTGTATTACTTTTTAACAAACTCATTAATATGCCAAGAATAACGAGAAATACAAAAGCAAAGACGATACTCATGGTTTGACCTTTTTTCATATTTTCCAGACGTTCTTGTTTAATTTATAATGTGAAAATAAATTGTCTTTTACTCGATAAGTTTTCATGGCAATTTAATGACGACAAACAATTTTGAAAGACATTTTGTCCAATAAAAAAAACACAATCTATTTCTATTTCGGTCAAATTTTCCCAAAAATCAGAAGTGTTGAATTCCTGTTCCATGCAGACAAACATGTTATTTGGGGATTCACGTAAAGAATCTTTGGATGAACAAGAAACATAACGACATGGAAAAGATTTTGACTCTAGAGAATCAATCATAAATGCCATCTCAGAGGGAGAGTCGCACACAACAATTGAATTATTAATGCACATAGATTCATAAATAGCTTCAATATAATCAACAGATTCCATTTTAAATCCTTTTAATTTTTGAGAATATTAACAATTTTATTATATAGAATTTTTTCTTTTTTCAATGAAAATCACAACTTAAAGACGTATTTTTGATTTATATATTTTTTCATATGCGGAAAAATGATATAAGAAATTCGTTCGCTTTTGTTAAGGATATAAATTAATCCTAAGTGTCTCATGAGCCAAAACTGTCCCGACCATCAAAATGAGTGTTATAAAATATCTTATGAAATATTCTTAAAACGACTTACCCAAAAACCTATTGATCACAATTTTAAAGAAAAAATCGAAAAAAGAATAAATGAAATTGTCCAACAACATATATGTTTACAAGATGATCAAATCAAACTTCATTCATCTTTCGTTCAAGATCATGATAAAGTTTGGGTCAATAAAAATTTAACAAATAACAGAAACCATCATAACTTATACCCTAAAAATTACAAACAGACACATAATAATTTTGCTCACAATAAACGTCATATCTATTCGTTACATAAAAATACTACACATGTTGATACACATTTGAAGCGCACAAAAATTGGAAATTGTGATGATTTTTCAAGAAGTGCATTGTCTTTGTTGAACAAATTATCTCCTCACAATTTTGATAAAATCAAACAAAATATCATTCATCTCTGTGATTCTTCTGACCATTGTGAAATGATGATCTCGTTCATTTTGAAAAAAGCTCATAAAGATTATTCATACGTCCAATTATATCTGTCTCTGCTGAATGGCATTCCATTTGAACAAAAAGATATAATTCAAAATGCAACATTCCGCCTCATGAAAACATTTTTAGACTCTTTACCCTTGGTTCTTGAAAACATTATTCAAAACATAGAAGGAGAAAACAATTTATCAAAGTTCATAAAGGCAAAAAAAGACGTCTATGACATTCATAAAACAATTTGTACCTTGATTGTATTCAAATTTCTAAATGTTGAACCAATGGAATACTTAATGATGATTAAAGCATGTTTCGATCAAATGCCGTGTTTGAACAATTATGAAATATATGATATTTTTGTTCATTTTTTGTATGACTTTTTTTCTATTCATAACTCTACAGAAATTAAACATGCTTCACAATCCATGATTTCGGATATTCATGATAAAAAAACACAATTGTCTTGCAGCAAAAAAACAAACTTTAAATGGTTAGATCTTATGAAATTAGTTGGTTGAAAATCATTTATTTATCATAATTAAAGATAATGTCGCAATCTACAATTTCGTATCTTTTAAGCTCAAATACATTATTCATAGGTGTATGTTCACTTATGGTTAATATGGGTGCGCGTTATGTCATTAACGATATAACTGAAGCACAAGACTATTTCTTTAGACAACCTATCATCAAAGCATTCGTTTTATTTTGTATGTGTTTCCTTGCCACCCGTGATCTAAGAACATCCATAGTCCTAACTGTTTCATTTTTTCTTGCTTCTAATGCTTTATTAAACGAAAACAGTCAATTCAATATCATTCCAATTTTTATTCAAAAGAAAATAGAACAATATAAGAAATCAAAGACAAAAATATAAATAAAAAATCTGAAAATAAATGAAATAACTAAAGATTACGCCATTTTCTATTCTTTTTTTTGAATTGTATATTATATTGTATACAATGTTAGAGGATGAAAATATTTCAGTGTCTTTAAGTCAAGGTTTACGACCTTATATGGAAGACACATATATAGTTGATAAAATTACTAAAAGACAAGGGAAAGACATAAAGATTCTTGCAGTATTTGATGGTCATGGCGGTGATAGTGTATCAAATATGTTAAAAGATGAATTTATCCCACACCTAAAAAAATTACTTCTTCGCTCTCCGGAAATCAACATTTGTTTGCGAAAAGCATTTCTAGATTTAGACAATCAATCTAAACCTATAGGCTTCTCTACCGGCTCAACCGCGGTGGTTATAGTCATGAAAGAAAATGAATTATATATTGCCAATTGTGGCGACTCAGAAGCTATGATGGGTTACAAAAATAAAAACATAAAAATCTTATCCGAAAGACATAAGGTAGAAGATGAAAAAAGTAGATTGATATCTTTAGGAGCTGAAATTACTTATGATGATCCATGTGCAAGAATCAATCACACTCTTAATCTCGCAAGATCAATCGGGGATCATTATCTCAAACAATTCGTCATTTCGACACCTTATATAAGATTAATCAAAATAAACAAAAATGTTGAATACATCATTATAGCTTCGGATGGATTATGGGATGTTTATGATTATAAAACACTTCAAAATGAAATCCAAGAGCTGAAACATCGGTTTGAAAGTGAAGGAAAAAATAAAACAGAAATAACGGATGCTATCGGTTTTGAATTGGTCAAAAGAGCATTACTGAGAGGATCTACTGACAATATAACTATAATTTTGCATTTCCTTGAATAGAAAGAAGGAAGAGTTTTTATATTTATTTAAGAATTTAGGTTTCATACCAATAACCTTTGTAAGATATAAATTGTTTTGTTTCTTTGCTCATTATTCTAAAAGTCCGTTCAATATGTTCTGGTTTGTACAAACTTACATCATTAAATTGTGCATTTTCTACATGGGAAATATGTAAGACAGCAGCAAATGGACTATTGTTTACTATTATTTTTCTAAGCCCTGAGCCTGCCTGGTCTGAACCACTTATTAAAATGTATGGAGCATTTTGTATTGTATTAAATTTAACGAGATAAGCTGACTTTCTAAGAGTTGAAGGCAAAATAGGAATATCATGTGATATATTATTATCAACATCAAAAAATTGTGGTGCATTTAGAGAATAACTCCCGGATAAATATAAATTTGATTCTTTGTCAAATAATAATTTTAAACCCTTTATATTTGCCTCAGGATTCTCAATTCGTGAAGTCCATTGAATAAGTCCATTGTCCAAAAACTTGATGACAAAAGAACCATGGCTTTGCAATGCCGTGTCGTATGACACAGTAAACGTATTGCTTTCAAATCCACCTTGATCATTTCCATGAAGGAATGAAACATCATCTTGTGCAGTCCCCGTGACAAATAATGCATTTTCTTCATCTATGGCAGCACTTGTAAAAAAACAGTTTGTCTTTGTATGTGTTCCCCATTCTGCAATACCATTAACATTGTATTTTATAACAAAAGCATTTGTTGTCGTATTTATGGTTGGAGGAAAAGAAAATCTTACCGGCCCATCTCCCGGATTAGACTTTGTCGCATCACTTACTTCAATTGAACGACTTGAATTGTGACTCCCACCGATGTAAACATTATCGTTTTTATCTATGATCAATAAATTCTTATGATGTTCGTCACGTGTACTATTTATTCTGGTAGCCCATTCATATTTTCCATTGTTATCAAATTTTATTAAAAATATGAAAGACGAAAATAACGTGACTTTACCGAATTGACGTCCCGTACTTTCACCCCCTTCAAGACCCATATCTCTTATTGAAATGGCTTCAGATGAGGAATAGCCTCCACTCCAGAATGCTTCACCTTTACTTGTCAATACAACATTGGATTTAATGCCTTTCGTTTTTGCCGCATCTAAATGTGTTGCTTGAATGATAGATCCGTCAAAAGATCTTAAACAAACAAGAAAAGATGATTGTGTTGTCCCACCTTTTATTGATGCGGGCATGTATAATGAAGCTATCCATTCCAGCGACTCATTTTCATTTTCAAAAGAAGAATAATACATTTGGTTTTCATCGCCGTAACCCGAAACAAAAAGAGAAGAAGAAGATGCATTCACGGCTAATGATTGTGGCATAACTCTACTATTCGAACTATCCTCAGGCATAGGTTTCATTCGTGATACCCATTGAACTTGGCCATTCATGTTCATTTTTATGATAAAACCTCCACGACTAGGAAGGACAAAGCGCGAGTCATTTCCTCCCAAAGGAGATCCATCGCGTAAAGTTACATTATTACCGTTAGATCCGGCCCAATAGACAGACAATCCATCTTTAGAAATAAGAACACATGATCCATAATCATTGGAATTACTATTGATGTAGGTGTACCATAATATGGATCCATCAACACCATATTTAATTAAAAATGCCGCTTTACCTCTTGAAGGAGGTAAAATATGAGATTGAGAGTATGTCCCATTCATGTTTTTTAATTTTACATTTTGAAAAGAATCATACGTTCCTGATACATAGATATTATTTCCAATATCGCAATCAACTGACTCAATTTTCATCTCATCCGTAGGGAGATACGGTATTCCTCTTTCCGGAACAATGCCATTTATACGTGTCATATGATTGCTATTTTTTAATATAGTGACTGTCTCATTTGCATCGATCAAAGATTTATCTTCTTCATTTAAAGAATAAAATGAAGGCGTTCTATATAATTCACCATTTTTTAATACTTGACCTGTAATATTTATATCTCCCATGATATCAAACTTGTGTTTTGGATCTTTAGTTCCTAACCCTAACCTGTTTGTATTACGGTCATAATACATATCAAAAGTTTGAATGAGATCATTTTCACCGTTTCCGATAATGAATTTATTCTCTATAAATGAACCTTTACCTGTTCCGCCTTTGGGTACGGTTACTGCACGATCGGCAATTTTATTTGTAGTGACTGCTCCATCTTTTATGTTCGGTTCTTCTACAGCAAAAATATCTATTTTTTGAGTAGAAATAGATTTGTCTTTGATGTGTCGTCTTAAAACATTCGAAAGACTTATATTATCACTGAATACACATTCATCTGACAAATGTGTCTCGTTGATGACATTAGGAACAAGAGCAGAAGAGGGAATCACATGCGTACCAAAATGTCTTGTTTCTATTACATTATTTTGCATGTGAATTGCAGCTATAGCATCATCTTTTATTTTTTCACCTGTAATACTTTTATGGACTATTTTGATACCATCTAAAGAATTATCTGAAAAAGCTATTGATGGAATAGAATTTGCAGCATATTTATTGGTTGTTATAGCACCATTTTTGATTTTATCACTCGTCACACACTGATCCTTTAATTTTTCCGTACTTATGGCGTCGATGGCCACTTTACTTTCATCAACACTTCCTTCAGCTAACCGATCGGATTGTATGGTTCCTAATGCAATTTTTTCATTTGTTATAGAGTCATTCTTTATTTGGCGCGCAGTTAAAGTGTTATCTTGAAGTCTTCTACCATCTAAACTTCCTTCTTCTATTATTTCATTATTCACGACACCTTGTGCTATCAAAGGTCGAGTGATGCTTTTTTCTTGTATTTTTTCCGTACTGATACTCCCATTTTTTAATTTTAAGTTCGTTATTGAAAAATCTTGTAGATGTTGAGTAGAAACAGCACCATTTGTCAAATGACGACTTAGGACTGCAGAATTACTCAGAATATCAGGTGTCACAGATCCATGTGCGAGATTTTCTGTAATTATTCCTTTGGGTTCAATTTTTGACGAATTAATAACATGATTCAAGAGTTTGTTTCGGGTGACAGAAGCAGGCGCAATATTGTGAGACAATACAGAATTTTCGGCAAGTTTTCCTGCTACAACGGATCCATCCATCAATACACGGCTGGAAATAGTTTCGTCATACAATTTTGTTCCTTTAATTGACTTATCTTGAATATGTTCATTTTTAATCTCAAATTGTTGGATCTTATTACCCAATATGGACCGGTCTATGATATTATTTGAGGATATAGAATGAACCGCCATTTTTTCCAACGTGATTTGTTCACGCCCTATTTTTTTTGTAGTCACCGAACCGTCAGCTATTTTTGTTTCCGTAATGATTTGTGCGGGCAAACTAGCAGATGAAATAGAATTGTTTGAAAGATGCCTGGATGTTACGGACGCATCTGCAATTTTTTCTGAGGTGATGGCCATATTTGAAAGAGATGATGTTGTCACACTCTCATTGATTAAATTTCGCGTTGCCACACATGAATCACTTAACTTGTTGTTTGTAATCTGAGAATCTTGAATTAAATCCGTAGTAATAGAGTTTGGAAATATATTCGGTGTAGCTATACAAGGTCGAGCAAGATGACGGTTTACGATGACCTCGTTCGCAATTTTGTTAGAATCTACAGCCTTATCCGAAAGCTTACTCGTGCTAATACTCAAATCTTTGATTTTTATAGAAGTTATGGTGTCATTTGCTAATTTGTCATTCGTAATAGCATATTTAGAAACTTTCCGCGTCGTCAAAGATTCATCGGCAATGTGAACTGTGTTTATAGCATTAGGAACGAGATGTTTACCTTCTATGTTTTGAAGTTTTATTTTGTCAGATGTGACGGCTTCCTGTGCTAATTTCTCTGTGACAATCGCATCTTTTGCTATCAAATCGGTAGTTATACCACCTTCCACAATCTTTCCCGTGGAAACAGATCTATCTTGTAAATGCGCATTCATAATAGATTCATCCGCAATATTTTGAGACTGCACAGCGTTTCGCGCAAGTATAGGATGTGTCACAGAAGATGGAGCAAGATTATTTGTTTTAATTTCACCATCTTTTATTTTATCACTCGTAACAGATTTATCTTTGATTTTTGAAGTTGTCACTTGATTTTCAGAAATGTGTTTTTCCAAAATAGCATTTTCAGCAACCTTTGTTTCAGTAACACAACCTGGGGTTAAATGATCACTTTCCATGGTCAACTTTGCTATAGAGTGACCTATGATGCCTCTCGGTTTAATCTTTCCACTATCTAAAATACCATCTTTGATTTTATCATAAGTGACTGCATCATTAGAGAGCGCAAAAGTATTTACACAACCTCTGGCAAAAAACGGAGATAAGATTTGACCATTTTGAAAATGTCGGCTTTCTAAAGATTGATTCGCTAAATGAATATTTAATACATTTCCTGTTTTAATTTTGCTATGTGTGACGGATTCATTCCCCAAATTGTCTTCAAGAATACTCAACGGTTGAATATTAAAATCTGTGACACAATTCTCCGCAAGATGAATGTTACAAACTGAAAAATCCGCAATTGATCTAGAGTCTACCGATTTGGAGGAATATTTATCACTTGTCAGTGTTCTCCTTGCAATTAAATCCGCACTTATCGCCAATGGTGCAAATTTTTCTTTTGTTATTGAACCGTTTGTAATATGTATAGTATTTACAGACCCGGGCGCAATTTTTGATGAGGTTACCGCATCATCTCTTAAATTTGATGTGCCTACACTAGAAAGTCCCAAATTTCTTTCTTGTATGGTTTTTTGCCCGATTTTAATTCCAGATATGGTTTCGTCTTCAAGAAATCTTCCTTGGATGCTTTTGTTTTGAAAGTGAGTGGTTTTAATTGAACCATTTTGAATTTTTTCAGATGTTATTGAGTTATTTACAATTTTTGATTGAGTCACAGAATTATCTGCAAGCGTTCGCGAATTCACAGCATTGGTTTCTATATGTGTGTTCGAAATAGAAAGCTGTGATATTTTTTTACCTATAATGCTTAAATCTCGTATTTTAGGCGTCGTAATAGCATCATTTGCTATAGCTAAAGATGTGACCGCATTGTTTGCTATCTTCTGTGCTGTAACAGAATTATCTCTCAAGATATTACTGGTCACAGCATTAAAAGAAAGTTTGGAAGAATCTACTGCACCGCTCGCGATATGAAATTGTTGAATAGTATGTGCGGGAATTTTCTCTTGAGTTATTTGACCATTGACTATATTCTCCCCAAGAACACTATTTATATCTAACTTACCTTGAGATATAGATCGATCTTTTAATTTACTCGACAATGAAATATCATTCATTAGTTTTTCGACAGTGATGGATCCATCTCGCAAATGGTTTGTAGTTATAGAACCTAATCTGATTTTTGTTTCGTCAATGATTGCATCCTTTAAATGAAATCCTTCTATTTGTTGAGATCTAATCTTATTTGATGTAATGGAACCATCTTGTAGCTTATTTGTTTCTATCGCATTATCAATCAACTCCGAAGAAGTTATTGAATGAGGGGCTATTTTATCTCTATTAATGGCCTGAGAAGCAATCTTTTCTCTCGTTATTTCAAAGTTTCCTATTTGATTCGATCCAATAGCACCATTAATAATCTTACTTCGAGATACAGAACCGTCGCCTAATTGAGTTGTTGTAATTGCACCGTCCAATATTTTATTTGAAGTAATAACTTTATCATTGAGATTCTCAGATTTTATACCATTTATAGCAATCTTCTCGCTGGTGATACTCAAGTCATCAATGTGTCGTGATTGTATGGCTCGATCGGCTATTTTAGAATGTGTTATAGACAGATCGTCGAGGTGTCTTTCTGAAATGGATGTATCTACTATTTTGTTTCCATCAACGGAGTTATCTAGTAAGTGTTTATTCTCAATAACATTGACATTTAAATGACGACCAATTATAGCCTTGTCATGTATCTTATCTGATATAATAGATTTATCTTTAATTTTTGTGCCATCAACAGCTTCATCTTCTATCTTATCTCGCGTCACACATCCATCCTCTAATTTTACAGTTGTGATAGCTTGATTCGATAGTAAGTCTGTATTAATGCTTTCTAAAGATAAAACTGAAGATGGGATAGATCTGTCTTTTAAAACGGGTTGATAAAACTCGCCATCTTTGATAATATTTCCTTGGATATGAAGATCTTTAAAAAATTCTATGTTCTCATGCCGAATAGCCATTTTGGCTTCATTGCTCAACCCTAACAATATGTTTCTTGTATTTTCAATTCCAATGATGAGAAAATCATTTTTCTTTGATTGATGGAAAACATGTCCATCATCTTTACTTATTCCTATAAATGCAGTATTGGTCGTCATTTTATTGGTGCTTATAGATGAGGTACTTATTTCTTTATAAATTGTAAAGAAAATCAAAAAATAAAGAAAACTTGATTTATTAATCATTTGATTCATTTGTTTTCGAGTTCAAAACTGATTTCATCTGGCCCGAATTTTACATTCACGCCATCTTTATCTATGATAGGCATGACTTCAGCACGTCTATTTTCAAGAGCATTAATGAAACTCTTTGACATGTAGATCACACAACTTCGTAGTGTATGGCGTTCATTTTCTGAACCTGATAATTGAAAATCTAATGAAAGCGTAAAACTATTATCTTGGAACGTCGCAGAAGGAACAGACACAAGTGTCCAATTTATATCGTCTATGGTATTCTGTTCTACGAAATAAGGAAAGTCCTTTTCAAAGTCGCTGTTTTTTTGAAATAGGTTATTAGTAATGTAAGCTTTAAACCGATCTGTTTTGACAAACTTCATGAACTCTTCCTTCAGTTCGTTTGATACCTTATTCATTTTTTTTGATTCTTTGTATAAAGCACCAAGGATGATTACTTTGACGACTTTGTTGTTGGCATTATCTTGTATAGGTCCGATGATTCTAAAACGAAGATCTACATCATTCACTTTATGGATGGATTGAATGTTACTTGTACTTATTTTCTGCCCCATGATATGTTTTTTTAATTCCTAATTTTATATATTAAAAAGAAAAAAGATATGATTATCTTTATTTTTAGAAGGGATTTTCGATTGGATGATAATGTTTCTTTCATCAAAGCTGTTCAACATGCGCAAAGAACACAAATTCCCATTTTACCGCTGTTTATTTATAACAAGGAGCAGATAGATCATAAATCGAATAAATATTTCAGCCATAATTCTATGCAATTCTTGGTAGAAAGTCTAAATGATTTAGAAAGGCAAATAAAAAAAGTCGATGCAAAAGCCAACCTTTGCAAATTATTGATCGAAAAAACTTCTGATGAACTACATGTTATCGCAGACCTTCATTCACGAATTCGTGTATCTTCTGTGTTTTTTAATAAGGATTTAACGCCCTTTGCAAGGATGAGAGATAAGAAGCTCATGATCAAATGTAAACAGCTCGGTATTAATGTTTATTCTTTCGAGGATTACACTTTGTTTCCTCTACAAGAAGTCCAAACGAAAACAAACGATGGAAATCCTTATAGGGTATTTTCATTTTTATATAGAAAACGTAAAGAACTTCATAAAATTATTCCCCGTCTTGTAAACATAGATGATACTTTAAAAGAAAATGATAATGTTTCTTGGTTTGACACAAGTTCTATAAGAAGTAGGGGTGAAATATATAAAGTTGTCACAGAAAAAGATGAGCGTTCATTTTATAATGAAAATAAAAACATTTCCGTGCGCGGAGGTCGTGAAAAAGCTTTAAAGATACTTCATAATAAAATTGGAGGAAACAATAAATTATTTAAAGACTATGAGAAATCGCGAGATGAGATACACAATGAGGAAGGAACAACACGCCTGAGTGCATATCTTAAGTTTGGATGTCTGAGTATTCGTGAATTATATTGGAGAATATATGATTTGTATGGTATCGATCATGCACTCATTAGAGAATTGTTTTTTAGGGAGTTTTATTATAATATATCTTGGTTTTTCCCCTATGTCCTCGAAGGTATGAAAGGTTCTCATGAAAAAAATAAAAACTTTATTGAAGACCTGAAAATACCGTGGTATCAAGATAATAAGGGTTTGTCTTTGTGGAAAAAGGGTAAAACGGGTACACCTTTAGTAGATGCTGGTATGAGACAATTAAATGAGACAGGTTTTATGCATAATAGATGTAGGATGGTTGTTTCTATGTACCTCACCAAAGATTTGTTTGTAGATTGGAGGGAAGGAGAAAAATATTTTTCTACAAAACTTGTGGATTATCATCCGATACAAAACAACGCAGGTTGGCAATGGTCTGCCTCAACCGGTACAGATGCTTCACCTTATTTTCGCGTGATGAATCCTTACACGCAAAGTCGACGATTTGATAAGAATGCTATTTACATAAAACAATGGGTACCGGAATTAAAAGACGTAGACCCAAAAGACATTCATAATTGGGATAAAGATGAAGTTCGAAAAAAGTATCACAAAATAAATTATCCTGATCCATATGTCCAAAATCGCAAACAAAAAATCAAAGATGTCATCGATATATTCAAAAAAGCAGTAAATAAAAAACAAGAAATAAAAAAAAGTTTTTAATAAAGTAAAAAACTTACAAAACAAATAAGACTAGACACATTGAGAGGCTGGCTTAATGAATGGACTTCCTCTGAAAGTTTTAAGTTGATATATAGCCAAACTGACAAAACCGCAATCTAGATTTCTTCGCACGACATCAAAAATAAGAGCCGTAGGAACATCTGGATCATCATACGGGAGACGTTCCGGGCATGTCTTGATATCTTCTTTAAAAGACATTAAAGAGGGTTGAGGAATTGGTCTTGGCATTATGGGGGTGTTTGAATTTTCTTTTGGATAATAATGCATTTATTTTTCTCTCTTTGATCACATATAAAAGATAAAGTTTCAAAATCAAATTTTTTTGTTTTTTCATATTTTTGAAGAAAATGTGAAATCTCCTTACTTTATGTAAAGTCTATACATAGGTCCAACTCTGAATACTGACTTTTGATATTTATCAAAAAAAGATGGAACATTTCCTTTCCAAACAAAAAGATCAAGATGCCACAAAATTTATTATTTTTACTTCTCAGGCTTCAAATTCAATAAGGGTTTTTAGATTAGATAGTGTAAAATCTAATAAAGAAACGGAAGTTGAATTGATTGTGTCTATAATTAAAAAATCACAAGACAAGGAAGCTAATTATACTGTGAAACAAGTGGGTCTTACTGTAGCGAAAGCAGAATTTGGTATTGATAAATCCTATAATGGTTATGTTTATCCAAAAGATGATAAGATACGATATATAATAGATAAATCACCCATACTCAAAATGTTAGTTCCTCATCAAGAGGATAAAGAAAAAAAAGAGCAGACGCAGACAAAAATAGATGTTGAAAATGATAAAAAAAGAAAGGTGGAAAAGGTGGAAAAGGCTGAAGATGACGTCGAAGAATTAAAAAAAAAGATACAAAAACTCGAGTATGAGATAAGTGTAAAAAAGATGGAAGAATTGCAGAAGCAAAAAGAATTTTTGGACGAAGACCATCTGAGACTATCTTTAGAAACTTCTCCATCGACAAAATCAAACGTCCGCGAACTGGCGAGAAGAGGAATATTTCCACCTTCAGAACGCGAGGTGTTTAATACTCTTCCTAAAGATATTAAGGGTAAGTATATGAGTCCGGAATTGTTCTCAAATGTGAAATACGCTTATCATACCCCAAAAGGGACATTACAATCTGGTACATTGTGTGCTTTATACAAAGTGACAGGGAAAGAACGATGTAAGAGTGTTACGAATAAGAGTATTGATAACGAAGTAAAATTGATCACTAAATTTGCCAGTTTTGTACATGTTTCGCATTTCGAAAATTATGAATTTCGATGTATGAATTCAGATGAATCTGTGAAGAGACTCCTGAATTATGCTATATGTGGAGAGTGTAAGCGACATTATGACGAGACGTTTAAAAATGAAAGATGTTATATAAACATTCATTCACGAACTCAGAATTGTAGCATATGTAAAATTAATAACAGTCAAGTCAAAGACAATAGATCAAAATCCGAAATACCGGCATGTAATAGATGCATCATAGGAGACAATTTTGTTCCGCGAGTTTTAACTGCTCTTAATTTGTTGAAAAGCGTCTTTGGAAAATACAACATTAAGATAAGTGTTGAGGAGACAACACGATCGGAAGAAAATAGAAATAGATTTGCAGACATAGTTGTCCGCTTTGAAAGAAGCAATATACGAGGTGTGATCATTATAGAAATAGATGAGTCCATGCATAAGGCTAATGTTAAAAGCACATCTTCAAGCTCAAACATGAAGAAAGGTAAGAAAGATGATGTCCAAGAAGATGAAAAGAAAAAGTTCATTCAACAAAGCGCAAATCTACTTCATAAAGAAAGCTCAAGCATCGATGTAATCAAGCACGAAGAGGTAAAAATGATGTTTATACGTTTCAATCCATCGGGAAAGTATCAAACATGTACGAAAAAGCAGAAGGATGTAATTAAAGATTCTAAAGGAGTTATTAAGAGTATAAGTGCTGTCGCGAGAGTTTTTATATTGAGACAATGGATTATTTGGTATATGCTGGAATGTACACATGTCAGATCATTTTTGACGTTATATATGTTTTATGATGCTGATAAGACATATTTATATCCATATTCTCATCCCGGTACGGCTTTTATTTTCAACGCTCCGAAGCCTGTAGGTGATGACACGGATTGGATGTATTCTTTAGATATTTCTGAGGTCATAAGTAAGAAACAGAAAAAGAAAGGTGAAGATGATGATTTACTGACTAACATTATTGATAGTCGCATCAGTCCAAATAAAGTTTTTAATTATGAAAAATGGAAAAAATCGCAGGAATCGGAGGAGGATATATATCCTGCAGAAATTTCTAAGTTGGTTCATCTGTTAGAACTTAAAGCAAAAGATATTTAGAATAAATTTTATGTAGGAACTTATCGTACGATCTATCGCATATTTTTTTTCTGTATCGGCTCTAAATATAACTATATAAGTAATTATGATTACTAATAATCATACAAAACAACCCTTATCCTTTCTTCGTTTAAATCTCAATTCTTTACTTCTACTTTAATTAAAAGCGTAAAAGAAATCGAAAATGCCTCCCAAATCCGCAAAAGTTCAAAAGGCAGCTCAAGAATCTGAGGCCAAGGAACCAAAAGAGACAGTAGAAACTGTTGAAGCTACGCCTACCGCTAAATCTCCTGCTAAGAAGACCAAGGCACCCGCTAAGCCACGTCAACCTAAAGTTCCTAAATCAAAAACTTCTGATGAGTCCAACAGCAGTAGTGATGATGCAGAAACTAAGAAGCCTACCGAAAAGAAGCTGAGTGCAGTTCCGATGCCACTTGTTAAGAAGGTTAAAGAACAACTCGGTACGGAGGTCAATCTCAAGAATGTGAACGAGCTAAAAACTATTCTAGAGACTTTTATCGAGGTTATTGTGGACACTGTGTCCAAGGGTGATAGCGTGACTCTTCCAAACGTGATGACCTTCAAACGTGTGCTTCGTAAAGAAAGAACTCATATGAATCCACGCACACACATGAACAAGGTAATGGAGAGTATTGTGAAGCCTGCACACTACGTGTTTAGTATGTATGTGAAGGCACGTCTCAAGAAGGACTTTGAGACTATTGAGGTATGTCCTGCCGATCTTGAGCCTAAACCAAAAGTTTCTAAGAAAAAGGATCAACCACCAGCAACTGAAGAAGAAACTGTATCTGCATAAATAATTTAATCTTCTTTTTTTGTTTTTTTCAAAATTAAAAAAACAAATTTTCGATAAAAAAATTGAAATCTATGTAAAAATAAGCTATATAAGGCACTTACTTCACCTTTAAGAATATAGGTGTCAAGGTAAGAAGAAAAAGATGAATCAAATCTTAGAAAGAAGGCTTTCTTCTAGCTCTGTTGTAGCACCTAAAAAGTGTAAAGATGATATCATTTGTCAGATTATTGCATGGCATCCCGAAGATGTTGATATGGCGGAAATAAACGGCGAAGAAGATAGTTATAATGATTATACTCAATATGTCATAAAATGTTTTGGTGTTGACAAAGAGGGAAAGTCTGTCGCAATATCCATTACTGATTTTACTCCATATTTTTATATCAAAGTCAATGAGCTTTGGACAGATAAAGAAGTTAAGAAGTTGAAAGAATTTCTGGTGAATCAATTGCATCCATCTATGCATCATAATTTTATTTCTGCGACACTTTGTCAACGTAAAGATTTTTGGGGATTCACCAATTTTCAATCCTTTCCATTTGTACGTTTTGTCTTTCGCAATCAAAAAACCATGCGATCTATTCAATATAAGTTACAATCCACGGTCCAAATTCCAACATTAGGTACCTATAAATTTCAGCTCTATGAAAGCAATATCGATCCATTCATCCGATTTATTCATTGCAATAATTTGGAACCTACCGGATGGTTGCGCATTCCTGCGGGATTGTATAAAAACAATACAGAAATCCTTCCCGCACATTCAGACATTGATGTTCAAACAAATTGGAAAAACGTTCAACGTCATGAGTGCTTAGAAAGCGCACCTTTTGTTGTATTATCTTTTGATATTGAGTGTATGAGTAAAACTGGACAGTTTCCAGTTCCTACTAAAGATTACAAAATTCTAGCTATGCAAATCTATGATCTTTACTCTACCGGTCTGAAACCCGAATGGAGTTCTTATAAAAAAATGACAATTATCCAAAATGCAATTATGTATGCTTTTAGCTTAGATGAATTTATGTTTAAACACAGAGATGAGGAACCGAAAGACGAAATAGATACTTTTCCATATCAAAAGTTTGCTTATCGCATCGAGTTTAAAAATGAAAGACAGATGTCGCCTAAAGAGAAACAGCGCATCTTGAACATTATTAAATGCAAGATTGATGATATTATGACGCATTTAGAAGGAAAAAGCTCAAAAATTATGAAAAAGAAAAAAGATTCACAAGATCCGGATTTTGACAAACAAAAACATATTCATATTGTCTCTGAGTTGTCGGATGAATTTAATAATCTTGGTTTCCCAGCCATCAAAGGTGATGAAATCATTCAAATCGGCTCGACTGTACATTTATATGGTGAACGCGAATGTTCTTATCGACATATCATCACTCTCGGTGAAACGAGTGAGATTGAAGGTGTTGTGGTCGAAAGCTGTGACACCGAAATCGAACTTCTTATGAAATGGAGAAACCTCATCAATAGATTGAATCCTGATATTATTACCGGCTTCAACATCTTTGGTTTTGATTTTCCTTACATCTATGAGAGAGCATGCGATTTGAAGATTGACGGTGAATTTATGCTATTGAGTCGGTTGAAAGGAGTGAAATGTGAGTTTAAAGAGAACAAACTTTCCTCATCTGCCTTGGGAGATAACATTCTCAGATTCATTGATATGCAAGGTCGTGTCCTCATCGATATGATGAAGGTTATTCAGCGTGATCACAAACTTGACAGCTACAAACTAGATAATGTTGCCCAACATTTTATGGGACTCAAGAAAAATGATGTGAGTCCGCAAGACATCTTTAGACTTCAACTCGGAAGTTCTGAAGATAGAAAAATCGTGGCAGAGTATTGTGTTAAAGATTGCGAGCTGTGTAATAATCTCATGATCAAATTGGAAATCATTGCCAATAACATGGGAATGTCTAATGTATGTTTAGTTCCCCTCGCCTTCATCTTTATGCGTGGTCAAGGAATTAAGATTTTCAGTTTGGTATTGAAAGAATGTCGTGATAATGGTTATCTTATTCCGGTCGTAAAGAAAAGTCCACTACCCGTCGATTTCGATTTCACTAATGAAGAAGAATCCTCCTATGAAGGAGCCATCGTTCTTGATCCTAAGGAAGGCATTTACTTGAAACATCCTGTGTCCGTTATGGATTACTCATCTCTTTATCCTTCATCGATGATTAGTGAGAATCTGTCTCATGATTGTATTGTTCTTGATAAGAAATATGACAATTTACCCGGTGTGACATATCTCGATATTAGTTATGACAAATATCAGGGAAAAGGTGACAAAAAAGAAAAAACAGGTATTGATACATCACGGTTTGTACAACTGCCTAATAATGAAAAAGGAATTATTCCACGCATTCTTATGAAGCTATTGTCCGCGAGGAAGTCCACACGAAAGCGTATCGAAAATAAACATGTGACTTTGAAAAACGGAGAATCATATAAAGGAGCTTACAATCCGAAAACCGGCATCATTGTCACACCTTCGAATGTCAAAGGAGAGACCAAGGAAATTATTATCCATCCGGACGACATTTTGACTATCGAAGATGAGTATAATGATTTTCAAAAAGCTGTGTTAGATGGACTCCAAAATGCTTACAAAGTGACCGCCAATTCATTGTATGGTCAAATGGGTGCTTCCACGAGTCAACTGTATTTGAAAGAAATTGCAGCATGTACTACGGCTACGGGACGCAATATGATTCTAAAAGCAAAAGCGTTCTTAGAAGAAAAATATAATGCTAATATCGTATATGGTGATACGGATTCAGTATTTGCCATCTTTCCTAATAAAGATGAAAACGGTCAACCTTTGGAAGGACATGCGGCTATAAAAGCAAGCATTGCCACGGCCATTAAAGCATCCAATGAATTCAAGTCGCTCATTAAAAAACCTCATGACTTGGAGTATGAAAAAACGTTTTGGCCTTTCATACTCTTGTCTAAAAAGAGATATGTGGGCAATCTATACGAACAAGATGACAAAAAATTCAAACAAAAGAGTATGGGTATTGTTTTGAAACGCCGTGACAATGCTCCTATCGTGAAAACAATTTATGGAGGTATAATTGACATCATCTTGAATAAACAAGACATCCACGGATCAATAGAGTTTCTCAAAAAGAATATCACAGAATTAGTGAATGGACATTACCCTTTAGAAGAACTCGTAATCACAAAAAGTCTTCGCGGTTCCTATAAAAATCCGACATCTATTGCACATAAAGTACTTGCGGATCGAATGGCAGAACGTGATCCAGGAGACAAACCGCAAGTGAATGATAGAATCCCGTATGCGTATATTCAAGTTCCCAATAGCAAAAAGGTATTGCAAGGTGAAAGAATCGAACATCCCAATTACATTCGCAAACATAACTTGAAAATCGATTACAACTTTTACCTGACCAATCAAATCATGAATTCTGTAAATCAAGTTTATGGTATCATCGCTGAACAGATTCCCGGAAACCCTCACAATGAGAAGTATTATGAAGAATTATGGACCAAGATCAACAATGATTCAAAGTATAAAAATGATATCAAAAAAGCAAAATTGAAGTACATGGATGAACGTGAGCGCGATGTTCAGGCTTTATTGTTTGACCCATTCATTGAACAACAAAATTTTATACAAACAAAGAATCATACTATCAATGAGTATTTCAAACCCAAAACAAAAAGTGATCAACCACTCTCTAGACCAACGACACGAGCTAGTACTAGTTCAAAAAAGACTCTAAACGAAGACCAATCTGACAATACACATAATAAAACAAAAAATGAAAATAAAGATGATAAAGTTATTCGTAAAAGAAAAACGCGATCTCCTAACATAGAATCTTTGACCGCGTTTTATGATGCCGTAGAAAATGAGACCATTAAACTTAAACCCTCGACCTTAAACATTCGCGAGAAAGCTCAAGAAATGCGAAAAGAAAAAAAATCATATAAAGCTATTGCGGAAGAACTCAACATTACTGTATATCAATTGCGAAAAATTTTAGATTAGCCATAAAATAAATTATATGTAATTGTTTACTGAAAAAATTGATTTTTAATTTACATTTTTTTGTCGACTTACTTTCAAACATGTTGACTTCCATTCTAAACTTTATGAACCGTTTGATAGAAAACAAAAACATTGAGAGGATAATCAGACAATTAGATTATGTCGAAAACGAAATAGAATTGTACAAATATCAAATATCGCAACCTGATTTTGAACGTTTATCCAAGAAGGACAGAATTGCTGCACGGATCCATTTCATTAATTGCTTACACAATAAAGTTCAAATTGAAAAAAGACTCAATGAAGCGTACTATCTATGAAGGGTGATTTTATTTTATTTTTTTCCAATTGTTCCAGACGATTGTTTATGTCTGAAAATTGATTTTCCCAGCGTGTTTTGTTTTCCTGATACGTTTCATGAATCTCGTTTACTGCACCTATTAATAGAGAGACTAAGTTTCCATACGCAACAGACAAATATCCTGATATGTCGTTTCGGGAGACGACTTCCGGAACCGTCTTTTCTACTTCTTGTGCGATTAAACCCAACATGGTTTTTTCTTTTGTATCTTCATGCATTTTAAAGGTGTATGCATTCAAGTTTTTTACACGCGACAAACAATTTTCTACCTTTTTGATATCATATTTTAATCGAATATCAGATGCCGTGAGTATATTTCTATGAACAATTATGTCTTTTTTACATTCTACATTTTCTTGAAAAAGAGATGTATTGTCTACTTGTAATGTATCATTAAAAACTGTCGGCCCAGAACATCTCATACTACCGCCTATATCTGCAGTATATTTTGGAAAGTCTACATTCACATGAAGTTTTCCTCCCACAAATAAGCCATCATTATGAATATATAAAACAGCAAATTTTTCTTGATCTTCTTCATTGTCATTTTTCACAAAAAGAAAACCTGTGTCGGATTCTAATGTTTCAGCTTTTATGTTAGCTTCAAGATTACCTTTTAATACGCGAACATTTCCTTTATCTACGATAACATCATTTGAAACATGAAGAGTCTCTCCTACAAAAGTGTCGCCTTGTGATGTTATTCTTTCCGCAATAACACTTTTGTCAAAAATACCCACTGTAGAGTTTGCAATGCTTACATTTCCATGAACGATTACATTATCCTGAACAACTACATCATTCTTTACATCAAGATTAGATAAATTGACCGTATCAGCTATTAAGTTGCTCCCTTTTACAGTTAAATGATCTAATGTAAAATCTCCTGCGATGGTCACATCATTTTCTACATTAAGTTTCCCTCCAAAATGAACGTTTTTATCAACTTGTAAATCCCCGAAAATGTGCGCGTCTTTCTTTACTTCTAAGTCCTTGATAATCTCCAGATTTTCTTCAAGAAGAGTATCTTCTTTAACATCCAATCTCTTATAAACAATAAGATCTCCATCAATAGCTCCATCTTGTAAAACATGCACTTCCATAGTTCTTAAATGTCCCGCAACATCTAAACTACCTTGAATATTAACATTGCTTTGCGCGTTTACATTACCTTGGACAACTAGATCTTTTTGAATAACTGTATCATTATTGATATCCACTGTACC